>QDKV01004960.1_pt1 | contig 20279 bp, 20 predicted proteins | sample 1861101 | NCBI WGS metagenome assembly QDKV01 (sample SAMN04275158, study PRJNA302643) | Fungus metagenome, whole genome shotgun sequencing project. | isolation source: fruitbody | host: Mallocybe terrigena | place: Sweden | collected 2013 | reverse complement strand
AGTATATCATAGCGCCTGACATAGGCAACAAACCTATTTGTGACTTGATGCCCTAGAAGAGTTTCAGCGGTGAATGGATGGGCCGAACATCAGTGGTTCTAGGTTCTGGTATATACCAGTATGAGCCTCTATATATCCCTGTAGTGCTGTACCATGGGTCCCTAGGTTCATGGCACACTGGTCTAAGTATAAAGCAGTATGAAGAACTCCTTTAGTTACAAACTGGTATAGAGTGATATATATTCCAGATGGTACATACAGAGTGGTATGAGTTTCACTAATGGTTAGTACAAAATGGTATAAACTCTGATATGGTAGGTACATATTTGATTCATGTAGGTATGAAGGTTTATGTATTTTCCACAATGAGATATAGAGCTCACTAGGTCAAATATGAACTTCTCTACTGGAAGCACAGAGTGGTATGGATTTTAGATGGTAAGTACAAAGTGGTATGGATTCCACTAATGGTCAGTACAAGATGGTATAAACTCTGATATGGTAGGTACATATTTGTCTCAGGTAGGTATGAAGGTCTATGTACTTTCCTTAATGATATATAGAGCTCACTAGAGCAGATATGGGAATTTCATACTTTCCTACTATGTGTATAGATTTGTCTGAGGCTACTTCATAGCATTATAGTGTATAGTCTTAGCCCTCTATACTGGTATGCAGTGGTATGTAGCTGGAACCCAGGGCTATATACCGACCTATAGTTTCAAGGATTATTTCCATTTATATCAACCAATATATTCTTTTCATTCCAAAAATTTTAATTTAAATAACAGGCACAGCATGCCTAGAAAAAAAAGCATCTGAAGTCGTAAAGTCATAAAAAAAGTCATAAAAAAAGTCGCAAAGTCATGAGAGAAGACAACCAGAAAAGGTACAGCAATGGCTATCAGCTAAGATCAACAGAGAAATCACAGGCTCCACCCTTTTTCTTTGGATTCATCAATCTCCTAACAAGAAATAAGTAAATTTATCAGTGACATTCCAAAAAAATTCTTACATTCCCCTTGCAGCCCAGGCTTGACGGGCTCGCTGCCACTGTTGCTTGTGAGGAGGACTCCCATTGACAAGTGAGATGATGTGAAGAATGCCCTCATATGTTTGTTGATAATTTTCACCACTAAATTTGGAGTGCATGTATTCGCCCGAGCTGTACTCACTTATGCAGTTACAGATCTAGTATTTTTTTAGCAAAAACAAGCAGAAATATAAAGATACTTACGCATGTCATTACAACCGCCACTGCATGTCCTGGGATGATTGTGCTGAAGTCGTCAGGAAAAAGTTTAGCAAGAGGTACCTTTCCACTATGGGTAGACCCATAATAGAATTCGATGCAGAGAGCAGCGATCCCAGGATGCTCCATATTAGGTTTTTTTCCCTATAATCTGGTTTAAAACCATTGTTTGATATTCCACAATACAACTTACATGTACGTCTGGAGGTCCATAGTGAAAGAGAGAAGGTTTGCCAATCAGCTGTCGAACATTATAAGCAATGTTGTCACAGTATGACTTCTGGCCTTCTATGTCTTCGTTAAGGCCAAGTGCATCTGCGTAGTACCTAAGAAACATTTTAGCACCCAGATCCTTTAGCCTAGATCGAAATGTTGCTGCTTCTTTAATCACCTGAGGACAATGAAACGTAATTAATTGGTTGAAGTCAGAATATTTTACTTACAACAATATTCATATCCCGGGTTTGCTCAAAATCTGTGGGTGCAGAGGGGTCAGTACAATGATGGATCATCAAAGTAAAGAACTTACCTTCATCAAACAGTTTTCCCTCGCTTCTTTCGTCTGCAACTACCTTTGAGAGAAGCCATGCTGCATTCCGAAGATGCTCATCACGACCAGGAAAAAGATGATAAAGAATTGTGTAACGCCGAAAGAGTTCTTTGGCTCGATCGATGGCTTCTCTCCAGCAGTTGGGATAGTATCCTGCTGTCTTTGGATCAGGTTCATCAGGCTTTTTTCGACGTGCACGCCTTCGACATGCATTTTCATTTTCATCGTCTTCCTTTTCACCAGCAGTATCACCAGTACCGTCAACGTTGGAGACATCATCGACATCATCATCGACATCAGAATGAGTGTTGTGAGTACCTCCAAGTTGGCGTTTGGCAGCATTGAGGAGGAGTTGTTCATTTGGTGGTTTGTTGGCCCGATTTCGCTTTCGGTGATCATCAAGAATGTCTCGTGCCTTATCAGATTCCGGATTCCCATCCTGAAGAGCCTGATGCGCAGGTTCCTCATCCTCTATAAGAGAGTTCTCATCAATGTCTGTATCACAAGGCAAGAAAGGACATAGAAAATGGGCCTAAACCTTCTACGCGTAAATCAACATGGGTTGATTTAGGTGACTCATAAATATCGTCATGATCTGAAAATGTGCATGTGCTTGAGTAGAGCAATTCATAAAAATGTAAACACTGACTCCGTAGGTCCTCATAATCCACGTCTACTGGCATCTGACTTTGACTTTGAGCAAATCCCCTATCTTCTTCATCTTCACTGTCTCCTGGGTTGTCTTCTCGTATAGAACCATCCTCATCTGGGATCTCAGGCTTGGAAGGATTGGGCGGTTGCATTTGACTCCGACATTCATGTTGAGAGGCTGATTTTGCCCCCAAAAGAGACGGCCGTTGAGGTGGTGGTTGAGATTCAGAAGTTGACCTAGGGTTCAACATAGGAGGAGACTCTGACAACGGCCAAGCCTGAGTGTTTTGCGCAAATTTGGGAGGCACCTGTGCCGGCAAGGCTGGTTGTAACGGCAAAACGGAAGGAATACTGCGTGTTAAATTCTCTTCCAGTGGCTTGCTCTTTTTCGGTGGAGGGGCCATAGGATTGCGTTTGATCCCATGAGGAACGTTGAACATGTCTTCGGGATCTGACTCAACCAGTTGTCGTTTTCTCCGTCGACGCGCCGGAATAGCACTCTCATCGTCCTTCGAAATATTTGCCATTATATCTGCCATTCGATTCCCTTTATTGATGCGAGAGGGTTGCACACGAGCTGGAGGTGGCAACGCTCGTTTTTGTATCACATTTGGGCATTGAGGAATTGCTATCTTGATGACAGGGCAGGGCAGAGAAACATCATGCTGAGAGCCACTAGACTCATGCAAGTTTTCTAAAGTGATATTTCATCATTAGCATTCAAGTTGTACAAAGTTAAATTAGAACTTCTTGCCTTTGCTAGATGCAGCATTATCGGAATTCAAGTTGGTCCGACCCCCTTTCCCGACCTGATCAGTGGTTTTGCGTGAGCTAGTTCTTTTCCCTTTTGGTGGCATGAGTGGAAGAAAGTCAAACGAAAGTCAAACGAAAGGAAGTGGAACGAGTTTGAGGTTCAAGAAGAAAAGTGGGGACCAACTTATATCATCGGATCAAGCCGCTGGCAACTGGCACTTTGCTTTTACGTAGTACATAAATATGCAATATAAAGCTCAGTCCAAGTTAACGCTCAGGTAACCATTCTTTTCATCTTTGCCCAGTTGAACAGAGTGTATGGCTATAAAGGAGTTCAACACATAAATAATAGTAATAATAATAACAATGTCACACACATCCTTCAACAACGAATTGACCTGTCTGGCGAGCAACAACAGGAGGAGGAATCCCAAAACCAGATCTGTCAACAACATGATAAATTCTACCCATATGGATGTCCACCTCCAAAATCTTGTTGTCAATCCATTTGACCTCATCAAGAAGCTTTTGGAGGCGGTACAAGGAGTCGGCTTTCTTTGTCAGATATGTCGTACGTAACTCAGAAGCCCTTAAGATAAGCTGTTGGGCTTCATGTGAGCTACCAATCCTTGAAGGGAGTTTCTGAAAATTATAAGTGACATTTATATCTACTAATAATCTGGCCAACTTACGGCAGAACTCAAGGAAAAGCTTTCTGTTGAATAATGTTGGAAGTGGGGCTTCGAGTCTTGCAATGCCATTATCAGGATTTGGAATGAGTCTGAATCTAAAATTAATAGAAATAACTGACTGACAACTGGACAGAAGAATAGTTACACAATACAAGGCTGAATGAGGGCACAGAACAATGTCGATATAATGCTCAAGAAGAAAAAAATCACATGATGCCCGATGAGGTTGTTTATTAAATGTAGAAGGATAATCGCTTTCATTTACAAGCAAACTGCATAATGCTAGAGAATTCAAAAACTTACTTGTGTGCGTGCTATATTCCCAGTGAGGGTCACAGCTGCAAGCAGAAAGAAATACATAGAAATTTATCAGGAAACCCACTGACCCCATGAAACACGCGGCATCGCCTAGATATCAAAAAATACCATGTTGGTGCTTAGTACATTTTACAGAAAATTGGCGGCTGTGAACTTGGGTTTGGAGGGATAAAAAAGAAAAGAGACAAATAATAGAACCCCTAAGCTTTCAAAACTCTCCTCAATCCACTAGCAATCAGAATGAGAAATTTGGAATGCTACAATGGAGAAAAACAGAGCAGAGTACTCACTCAAGTCGTCTGACTGGGAAGCTTCTTCATCTTCTTGCCCCTACCAGAGCCTTTGGCAATTGTAACTCTTTGTGCAGACTTCAGAAGAACAGCAAGGTCATCATCTTCTGATTCATCTTCTTCCCGCTGTCGCTTGAAATCTGCTGGGTCTATGCCAAAGTGTCGAAAGACGGCTCGTTTAGCGGCGGCAGCAACTGTCTCATGCGGCAAGTAGAGGGCGACAGAATTTTCGTGTCCCTGACGAGGATTGCGGTATAGATGACGGTGCAGAATTTCTATGTCCTTCTGTTTTCGACGAAGCGGAACAATCTGAGAAAATGTGAGACAGGTAACTAATTAAGGAAGAAACAGAGCTGACCTGATGGGAGGCAGTCATCTCTGCACAATACTTCATGTAGACTGGTTTGCCCCCCTCAGCGGAAGATGATTTCTGACGTCCAAGCAGAGAGATGCAAAAAAAACTGGAGGAAGGAGGGTAACCTGTATGTTCAGCAGCTTGTTTTTGGAATTTGTCATCGCGAATGAGAGTATCCAACAGAGTTCCTTCAGGAAGTTCATCAAAACGCTCTGCGCCAATCAGCTCCCAAAAGTTGCAGAAAACGGCAGAAATTTCTGGCAAATCTTCTTTATTTATTTTTTTCTTGAGAGTTATGTCAAGCCCAACTGCTAAGAGAATCCGGCCCAGAGAACAGGCGATCCATCTGCCACAGTCCTCTGCCAGTTTTGCGGAGGTTTCTGCATATGCGACTTCGCAAACTAGAGTGGGATATTTTCGAAAGATAGCATGCATGCCAGGGGTGGCATCAAAAAGAGCATAATCTGCAGACTTTTTGTCTCCTTGAAGCTGAACAAGGGAAGTTCCTCCCGATTCCATGTTTGGAAAAGGAGGTGAAGCCAATCTGAATTCCATTTCCCGGCACTCTTCAGGCCAGGCTTCTGCTGGGCCTTTGTTTGCGCAGGCAAAAATAACGTCTCCTATTTCATGGGCAGGTGTTGCGTACTGTATAATTAAAAGCCCTCTGCTGGAATAATGAATTCTGACAAGTGCCAGTGGGTTCAGGGTTTGTTGAGGTCACCAGTAAGGCAAGACTCACCAAGGCCTCCCCAAGATGGAAAATCAGAGGGATTTTCTTTCACCTGCATTTCAAAAGTCTGAAACACTTCCGGAGAGATGCCGTCCACCTTCAATGGCAGGGAAGGTGTTTTCTGAAAAATAAAACTTTGAACCTCTTTCACAAGATCAGGAAGGAGTCGAGGTTTAGAATTTTCAATATGAGTGCCATAGTTATTCTCCTCCCGGGCCTGTGACTGCAATCTGCGAACTGGGTGAGCAGACATCAGTTCCAAGGAGAAACCTGCATACCCGAGGGACAAGCTGCCCAGATTTGGGGGCGTGTTAGGAAAAGTGCTGGATAAGATTTTTTGATTGGATTCTTCAGAAGTAGAATTTGCAACAAGAGACGAAAAGGAGGCAAGCGGGAAAGGGCGGCAAAGTTTCTCAGGGGCGAGATGAGAAATCAAGCTGGGACTAGGCCGACGAGAAGCTTGTCGTACTGAGAAGGTTGGGTTGCGGGAATTAGATTCAGAACTGCCCAATGTTGTGAAGTTGCTAGAAAACATTGGAGAAGGACGAGAAGGAGGAGATAAGACCTTGCTACAAAAATTGTTTGAAAGGCAAATTTTATCCTAGGTCCCGCCTTTTTAAGCTCACTTTAATCCAAAAGAAAAATTATATTTCAAAAAAGCAAGAAATCATTCAAGAGGCCACCCGTCGTGCTCACTGCCAGGAAAACCTAAACCTGCTCTGTCAAACACGTCTCGGTCTTTTCTTTTGATGCCCTTTCCCCAGCGCTCCTCCCCCGGCGATCTTGCCAAAGCTCTGTGATAACCTGACCCTCCTAGCTCTAAAGTTTCTCTTCTCCATTCCGCGTTTGGGGAATCTCTGAAAAGAACAAAACTCCTCCCAAAAGTCTTGGGTCCCATCTCATTGTAGCTGTCATCACAAGCGTGGCAAACGTAGATTCTGCATAGTGAAGAAGAAAAGCTTGCCCAGCACTTGACGTCCTCCAGTTCTCGCTGATGGTCAACATGGATGTCTTCTTCACTATTTTCTCCTTCCGAATCACTCTGCACAAGTCTCTCCTCCTCCTCTTTGGCTTCTTCATCTTCTGAATCGCTGTCAGCATAGGGGCTTTGCTCCAGTCTCTCCCCCTCTTTGGCTTCTTCACTTTCATCCCCCTTGTGAAGTCCCGCCAAAGCTAAAGGACTCATAATGAACAAGACTGCCAAGCAAGGTATTTCTCCAAGAAGTCTCGACCACGCCAATGAGGTGGAAAAAATAGGAAGGCTGCCATCCTTTTGAAATGCGTCAGGCGAAATGCGTCAGGCGAAGAAGAAAAAAGAGGAAGAAATCTTTACGCACATCAGGGTCCTCAGATAGCCAATGATTGTAATGCACTCTGAGCACTTGGAGATTTCGCCAAGCAGGAGTGCAATTTCTCAGAAAGTGCAGAAACTTCGGGCCGGAAGGGCCACCAGCAGAACAAATTAAATTCAGTTGGCGCAAGCCAGGCAAACAGAAAAAGAGCTGAGAGAGTGTTGTCTGTAGGAATTTATTTGAAGTAAGTTCAACCTACACAGGAAGTAATCAGAAAAGAGAAGAAGAAAGAAAACAAAAGAGCACGCGCCTGAAGAACCGCAGTGTCGCAGAATGTCAGAGTTGGGTTCAAGCCTGTGTCCTGAAACACTCCATGAAAATCTCTGGCTGCCTTGAAGAATGGCAAAACTTCCTCGGGGTTTAAGTCAAAAGCTCGAGGCCTACGAAGGACACAGCGGGCGCGTTTCTCCACTAGAATGATGGGTAGACATTCCTGGGGAGAGAAAGCTTTGCAATAGTGATATATTTCGTCTAAGACTTCCCGTGGAACTGTAAAATATGGTTAGATATGCGTGTGTGCTCACACAGAACCTAACCTGAAGACATGGGAGAAGGCCGTCGGCAGGGAGGAGAAGGCGGCAAATTTAGGGACAGCTTGTCCAATTTTCACGGCAATTCGGGCCGTTCCTTTGTCATCCCAGAATCTTGTCATTTCGCGCCTGAACTTGAAGTTTGCCTCCTTCACCCCTCTTCGTCCTTATGTCTCGACGATTGTTTACTAGTCTGAGTTAACGCTCCTTACGCGCTTCTTATCCTCTTTCCTTCAGACTTTTATCTTCACTGTCTACGCCACCTCCCCTAAGATTGGGAGCCCTTCCAAAATGTATTCCCTCCTCGAAGCAGCATCCATGGGATGTTATACGTGCGTATCTTGTCCTTCAGTGGGGTGGAAGGTAGACTGACTCTTGTCGCTTTTTAAGATGTTCACGGGTGTCACTCTCAGGTCTGCCATTTGTCTCTCGCCGCGACGGGGCAGTTCGTCGTCCTCGTTATCCTCGTTCCCCTTCCACTCTTTTTTCTCATCGCATCATAAGGAAGGCATGTAAGGTACGTGCCTGTGCTTCGTTATCATTTATCTACTGATACAATTTTACCTAATAGCTCCCAACATTGCCCTCTGTTGCTCGAAACGTGACGGAGAGGATTCGCACCGCCGCCCTCCCTTGCTCGAAAAGGTTTACCTGCCAACAGCCACCTCCCACTCGCGATTCAAGTGACGGCAACGGCGACGACGACGGCTGCGGCTGCTACGTCCACCACGTCCACCACGTCCACCACCGGCGACGACGATGACTGCAGCAGCAGCCAGCGAGCTACGTCCACCACGTCCATGTTCGCCACGTCCACGTCCATGTTCGCCACGTCCACGTCCATGTTCGCCACGTCCACGTCCATGTTCGCCACGTCCACGTCCGCGTCCGCGACGTTAGAGGGTTTTTTTTTGATACTTTCGAGTGACGAACACCCACCACCGCCCCCCTCCCTCACTCGAAACACGAGTGGGAGGCTTTGCCTGCCAACCACCACCCTCCCACTTGCGATTTGAGTGATGGAGGGGATTTGCGCCCACCACCATCACCTCTCTCACTCGAATTTCGAGTGGGAGGCTTTACCTGCCCACCACCCTCCCACTCGTGATTTGAGAGGCGGAGGAGATTTGTGCCCACCACCACCACCTCGCTCACTCAAATTTCGAGTGGGAGGCTTTGCCTGCCAACCACCACCCTCCCACTCGTGATTTGAGAGGCGGAGGAGATTTGTGCCCACCACCACCACCACCTCGCTCACCCGAATTTTGAGTGGGAGGTCTTGCCTGCCAACCACCACCCTCCCACTCGTGATTCGAGTGACGGAGGGGATTTGCGCCCACCACCACCACCTCGCTCGCTCGAAATCCGAGTGGGAGGCCTTGAACCACTACCCTCTGCTCGCGATTCGACTGATAGAGGAGATTTGCCCGCCACCCACACCCATCACTACCCCTCGCTTGTTCGAAAACGCGAGATGGAGGGCCGAAGGCACTCGACACATGTCCGAAAAACCCCACAAGCTTCCGTTTAAGAAGGGTGGCTTCCATCTTGCCATCAACGCTGGTATCCCAACCATTCCTATCAGCGTCGAAAATTATTGGAGTATTTATCGAAAGGGGGGATTTTCGGCATAGGAAAAGGTCATCCCGAAACTTTGACTTCGTCCAGCAATAAAGCTACTACTTACAAACCATAAATTTAACATACAAATTGTTGTTGTAGCTAACTACTAATAGAATTGTGGATTGCTGCTGGACCAAAGTGAGGCCAAATCTAGTTAATATATATTGGAGAGTAACATCAGGAACCTGGCAGCAAGACACGCTTTCAACAAAGTTGCGATCAATTCTAACTTGACTTGAGACCTTTTGACATCTTTGCTTTTCCCTCTTTGCTTTGAGATCTGATAATGGCACCCCGGTTGCTGACCCTAGATGAACTGCTGGCATTGGTCAGATTTCTCTTAGCTTCACTGGAGGCAAGAGAACCCTTTTGCTCTCCGCCTCCTTCTGCTGCTGAGAAGCTTGTCTTGAATCTACAAGACCTTCTTTCTGAGCGGAACATGCTCCTACCTGAAGACATAGTGAGTGTCTACACGATTTCTGTCCAGAGCTTGTCACTCATCAGGGCCAGTCCAAGGCGGCTTCCAGGTTTCTCCCATCCTTCTCTGCCTCAGATCTTCCAGTTCCCCCCAGCCCTGGGCCTGGTCCTATCCATCCCCTTCAAGACCACCAAAGCCGCTTACTCTCCCCAGCTGCATCTTCTCTAGCCGTGTCCACCCCAGAACCCTCTCTGTCCCCTGAAGTCACTCAGCCAGAACGCCTGATCATTCGCCTTCCCCGGCGACCCCGCCCTTCTTCCCCGTCTTTCTCTGAGGACAGAAACGTACGCCGCCGTCTTGACCTAGACTTAGACAACAGCTATCGCCAAACATCAGAACCACCGGACACTCAGGCTGGGGAAGAAGACAATTCTGGGGCAGCTTGCAGTGCTCAGAAGAGACCTCGGAGACTCATCAAGTCAGGCACTTGCACCCGGCAGGGAGGTGCTCCTGCACCTTGGAGGGAAAAACCTTCGAAATCCTGCAACCGAGGAGGGGTTCGTCCCTTCGCGCAATCTTCGGTCTCTGAATCGAGAAACCCGCTTTTCCCGGATAGCGACGAAGAACTTTGGGAAACCCAAGAGCAAGGAGAACCAGGGAGGATGGCTCAAACTCTACATCTGCTCACTCATGCAATCCCTGTGCCAGAGGCTCAGCTTCTCCCTCCACGACCAAAACTGTTTCTTCTGGCTCTGGGGGCTACCTGTGAAAGCCTCTTGGCAGCAGGAGAGGATAACCTTGTGTCCCAAATCATTACGACATTGCAAGGAAAAGTGAATGACATCGGACTGTCATTAGTGGACAATTCATTGGAAAACTTAGTGGAAAGGTGTTTTGCGGCAGATGTGGGTGTCGTAATGAATGATTTTGTTTACATGATCAGTACTATTCACCTTCGCTCAGCTGTAGTCAGGTATGAGTTCTCTTCCTTCAAAGTGCGGGTTTTGACTACTTTTCAGAGAGATGAACAAGATGGGACTTAAGCAAAGCAAAATCTTGAAGAACATTAGGTGTCCCAAATCCCGGCTGAAAAGCCTCAGAAGGTATATAAATGACGGATCCAAATTCAGCCTTCTTGCAGGAGGAGGTTAGGAAATTCTTCTTATCTGTTTTCGGGAACTGACCTTGTGCGTCTTTTCTAGGAACAATTTTCCTTTTAATTGTCATGGCTGTCGCCAAGCAGCGAGCTCGCGTGCGGGATTCCGAAATAACTGAAGACATCTGGATTAGGCTCAACTACCTTCTCCGATGCCCCTTGCAAGGTATTGTTTCTGTTTTTCTGAACTGGCCCAGAGAACTAGAACACTTTGCAGAGGACGATTGCGGACAACTAGTAATTTCGCGAATAATTCCAGCCATATCACTCCTTCGTCAGCAGCACAGAATAACGTTTTCAACCCTATTCTCTGAAGACCTGCTGGCAGAAAAAATTATTTCACCTACCAACTTGAGCGTTCTCTCCATGGATTTAGATGTTTCAGCAGATTTGGATGACTCAGACTTTTTGTTCAACGCTATCACTGCTAAGTGCGGAGAAGTGTTTGTCTTCTCTACCTTCTGTCTAATTTTTTGGCAGCACAATTCTCAAGCCCCGAGACAAGGCCGCCTGGAGAAGTTGCTACTCAGAGATCTCTGCTGACTCTGAAAAAATGCCCACATCTCTTCACAAGATGATAGCTGCTTCATTGCTTTCTCTTCCTACGACGACACACCACATTCCTCAAATAATCTCTACTGATAACAGTCGCTTTGCCTCTCCTCCTTTGTCACCACCTCCCAGGTCGCCTATCTGGGAGGCAGACCAGGAGGAGACTTCTTCTCCTGTGTTTGCCATTGACACCAATTTCGATTTCAGCATCCCTGCAAACCAGTCAACAAGGGAACGGTATACTCATGAGAACAAACGCAGTCGATACCGGTACACGCAGCGTCAGAGACGCTATGCGGATAATGCGACGCCAGCTGTATCCTTGGTTGATTTCAAAGAAAAGGTTTAGCTCGTTTATTCGCTTTGCCAATCATCTGAGGGCTTTTTCTTCTTGCAGATTTGCCGGCAGCTGAAATCAGGGGTTCGAAATCGGGATGACGTATATCTGGAATTATCTCACAACACACTTGAGGGGTAAGACATTCTTTATTACTACTGTTACATTTCTCAGCCTTGGGAACAGCCGACGACTTCGAGTGAATGCCAAGAACGGAGAATTTGTAGCCATTGTTCTTCCAGATATGCCTTCAAAATTGCGAAATAATTTGATGAACACTCTCAAGCTTGTCTTTCCCGGCAAGATCAAGCAAACTAGTTCAGAAGTTCTGGGAGAAAATTTCACTTTTGAAGCCCTGCATTTTTCTTGGTACAACAGGTTTCATCTTCGGGTGAGTCTTTTTCTAACCGAGTTGTAAGTTCTACTTCTAACAGCTTTTAGGGAGATGCTGCAGCTTCTAATGAAGAACCTGCAGAATTTGAGCTGAGAAATCAGGTGAAGACAGGAAAGAAGAAACGTTGCAAAACCTCGCAAACAATGCCTCATGTATCTGCAGAGTTGCAGGCACACACAGAGCAGTATGCCGCAATTTCTGCTGCTCTGATTCCAGTTTTTGAATGGCTGGAATCATCCGTAAGTTTTTTTTGCTGGGCTTTTCGAAATTTTCTAACAAAAAATTAGCTTCGTCAAGTTCTTCCTGCTGAGGTGGATGTTGTTTCACAGTTTGCTGAAATCCTACCTGGAGGTGCGGATTCTCCAGCTCACCCTTTTGGTGGATTTGTGGTCAACTTCAATGTGGCAACGAAGATACACCGTGATGTGAAAGACAAGAATTTCTGTGTTGTTATTGTAATTACTGAGGATTGTCAAGGTGGGGATCTTTGCCTGGAAGAACTGGGAGTCAAATTCTCTTTTGCTTCTGGCGATGTTATTGTATTTCCTTCCGTCAAGATTTCTCACTTTAACACTCACTTCAAGGGAGAGAGAGCTTCAATTGTTCTCCACACAGATGGAGCTGCGGACTCTTGGGTTATGTTCAGAAATTTTTGGAATCGTACTCTCTACTTAATTGACACGGACAACGGAGGAGGACAGCTGTAGAAACACGTGTTTCTAATTTTAATATTTATGACACGGGATCTAATTTTCCCATAAAAATACTGGCTCTAAACAATTGAGTGCCGACAATTATGTTTGCCCAAACCATATTTTGCAATCGTTGTGGAAAGCGATTTGCAAGCAAAGCCTCAGTCCTGAACCACCAGAAGCAACTTTCCTCTGCGTGTTGGAAAACCCATACCCTGTTACTAGAATTGCAGCAGCCTGTTGATGCCCAATCCTCTACTACATCATCTCCTTCACCTTCAACTTCTTCACAATTTACTCCCCCACTGATTGAAGCTGACTTGGGGGACATGGATTTCTCTGAACCGACCCCTTTTTCACCCATGGATGCTGACGTGGAGATTGACGACATCAATGATCAACAACCTCCGAAGCAGGAAGCCACTTTACCATTGCATCACACCGAATTCTTTCCTGGTGCCTCCAAAATTTTCGGGAAGGGAGAAACCTACTTGGATCTTTTCAATAAAGACAAATACGAGGAAGCCCGAAAGAAAAATTTGTTCTATCCTTTTGCATCGCGACCGGAGTGGGAACTGGCCTCTTTTCTGCTCAAGTCTGATCTGAGTAGGGTAGCAATAGATCAATTCTTAAAACTTCAACTTGTACGTATAACTTTGCAATCTGTGGATCTATAGAACTGATTTACAAGTTTTTCAGATCCAAAATATTGGGCTGTCGTTCAAAACCGCCAAAGACCTTGTCAATCGTGCAGAAATACTGCCAACTTTCAAGCCTCGTCTATTTGAACCTCACCCCAGACAAGACCTGCCACGAGTTTTGGATCCTCAACAAGGCCTCTGCTGGATATCAAAACAAATTAATCCTGAAAGTCCTACCAGGAATGATGTTATCCTTTATTACCGTGACCCACTGCTTTGTCTCCAATATCTCATGCAAAGCCCACTTGTCCAGGACCACATTTCTTTTTCACCATTCAAACTCTATGAAAGTGCAGCAAAGACGATGAGGATATACACAGAGTGGCTGTCAGGTGATCGGGCATGGAACATCCAGGTAAATCCCTGTCTTTGTTACTATCATTCCTTAGTGAACATATTGCAGACCCAACTTGGACCTGGGGCAACTGTTCTTGGTGTAGTTTTATCGTCAGATAAAACTAATATCTCAGCAATGACTGGTGGTCGCTCTGCCCATCCCCTCCTTATCAGTCTAGCCAACATCTCGATGGAGTTTCGGAACAAAGATTCGAACAATGCATATCTCCTACTTGCCCTCCTTCCTATTCCAAAGTTCATTCATAAGAAGAAAGCAATTCGTGGAATGCTCGACGCACGTCTATACCATCATTGCCTCGACATCATCCTCGCTCCACTCAAAGCTGCCGCTCAATTGGGTATTATGCTTGTAGATCCCCTTGGTAGTCTTCGTTGGTGCTTTACGCCTTTAGCATTGTTTATTGCGGACACACCAGAGGCACAACTTATATCTTGCGTTAGTGGGAAAACATCTCCAGTTACAACGGCGAATTATAAACAATTTGGAGATGCATTTCGACATCCACCACGAACTGGGGTGATTACTTTGAACACCATCAACAAATTACATGGTTCAACAAACGCTTTGCAAAGTCTGGAGAAGTACAAAGAGGCAGCGAAGTCCCACCAGCTCAACGGCGTTCAACTTCCCTTTTGGAGGGATTGGACCCTGTCATCTGATCCTTCGGCATTTCTAAACAGCGAACCTCTTCACCACTGGCATAAACAATTTTGGGACCACGATGTAAAGTGGTGTATCTACATGCTAGGCGCTGCCGAAATCGACTTTCGATTCTCTGTTCTCCGTAATCATTCTGGCTACCGACATTTCAAGGAGGGAATTTCTAGTTTGAAACAAGTCACAGGACGTGAGCAACGAGATATCCAACGGTATATTATTGTGGTGATTGCAGATGCAGTTCCTCCTCGATTTCTTGTCGCCATCCGGGCCCTTCTCGACTTTCGTTATTTTGCCCAGTCGTCTGTAATCAATGAAAAAGTCTGCAAAAATATCAATGACGCACTGTCACTGTTTCACCAACACAAGGAAGCCATTTTAGAAGCTGGCGCTCGTCGAGGAAAGAAAAAGAAAATTGATAACTGGCATATCCCCAAGGTGGAATTACTCCAAAGTGTTGTGTCAAATATCCGGCTCAACGGAGTGGCTTGCCAATGGTCCGCGGACTTCACAGAACATGCACACATACGAGTAGTCAAAGAACCAGCCCGCTCTGGCAACAATCGTCTCTACGAAACTCAAATCTGCCGATATCTTGACCGTCTTGAGAAAATTCGAAATTTTAGTCTTTTTACATCCATCCACGAAGCAGGGGTTCAACTTGGTGTTGTAAAACCGGTGGCAGAAGAGAAGGAAGAGGAGGAAGAGACTTCCCTTCCTGAGGATTTTGTTGTCTCAACTACTTTGGAACTTCTTCCCTTTCTTTGGACATCCGGCTACGATGATATTGGAATGACTCAAATTCCGAATCCAGACTACTTTCACATGGCTGAGCTTGTTAGGAAGGGGTTATCAGGTTTATCCAGGGGATCAAACCAATCTTCTTTGCAACCCCCTCGAACATATCAATGTGCCGAAAATGTTGTATATCACCTTGCTCGAGATCCATCTTACAGCAAGAAAACGATTGCGGAAGTCGCCCAACTATATGACATTCCTGATCTTTCCGCTGCTATTGCGAGCTATATTTTACGTGTCTCCAGCGATCCTACAAATAGCCATATTGATTCAGTTGGAGGGCGTCGCCGCATATATCAGAATGACCTACCTGTTTCTCATCTCCAGATCTGGAAAAAAGTGAGGATTCAGACATCTGCCTATCATTATCCCCATGACAAGCTTGCACCACACACGGTCAATGCAGCACCTCCATCATCGGTCTGGCCTTTTGGCCAGTTTGATTCTGTAATTTTCAACATTGATCCCAGTAAAAAGTGGCCGCAGAGTGGGCTTCTTGGTAAGCTCCAAGTCTAATGTTTTAACTTTTGGTTAATATTTGATCACTCAATTTTCTGTGTACTAGGTCATATTGTTGCTGACATTTGTTTGATCTTTCGAATCACTCCTTCGGCCCATCCATTCACCGCTGAAACTCTTCTAGGGCATCAAGTCACAAATAGGTTTGTTGCCTATGTCAGGCGCTATGATATACTCCCCAATTGGGACCCCGCAAACCATACACAGCAAGGGATGTTTCCTGACCCAAATACCGGTTTTTTTTGTCTGAAAAGAGCAACACGCTCAAATGGCAGCATGGCCGGGGATATTATTCCCCTTGATCAGCTGAGGTCACTGGTTGATCTTGCACCTCGCTTTGGTGAAAGTGCTAATCCTCGACTGACGAACACCAACAGTCTATCCTTTGCAACTGAGTTCTGGTTAAATAAATACTTTAACAAAGAATTATTTTATGCGCTCTCACAGTAGCTACAAAGTTTGTATTTTGTCTTAATATATCATTGGCTTGGTGGCTCAAAACTATTTTCACATTATTACTTATCATATAAATTGATACCAATACTATGCCAGACTCCAGTGTTATATATGATACATAGGGCCACAAATGCAATCTAGACTAGTATGAACAATGGACTGGATGGTACAAAGTGGTATGAACTGAGACGGTAGGTACCAAGTGGTATGAACTGAGGCAGTAGGGTACCAAGAGGTATGAACTGAGGCAGTAGGGTACCAAGAGGTATGAACTGAGGTGGTAGGGTACCAGGCAGTATGAACAATGGGTGGTAAGGTACAAAGCAATTTAGAACAGTTCAGGGGTATGCCATGATATGCTTCTCAGTGAATGGTATATTTTTATGGACCCATGCTATGGCCCAGTATATGGCCTGAACCTGAAACCACTGATGCTCATTTCCCTCGATCCCTACATGTCTATTGCGCTATAGAGCGTCGACTTCGCAGTATTCTGTCTCTGCCAGCAGTATTACACGTATTTCAGATACATCGACGTGTTTCTACACATTATTCAGTCTATCACACAGTTCCATCGCACTCAACGTTGTCCAGCAGCCCCTAGCATCGCACCCATTGATCGACACGCTTTGCGATCGCATTATACCTTGGTTACATTTCAATTCTTTATATTTCGTGTTCTGTTTGCATTCCAACCATTTCATTTATAATTCGTTTGTTTCTTTATTGGTTTGTCGAGTTATACATTTCACATTGTCAAGGACATCAACAGCAGCGTCCTTGCATCGATCGCACTGCGATAGCATCGATATTGAATTTGTTATTGCGATTTTAGTGTTATTCATTACATTTCGATTATTATCTTCAATTGCATCGCGTTTTGTGCAATATTGATGTTTCTAGTTTGATATTATTGCATTTATCCTCTATCTCCCCTATTCCTTCGTTTTAGCTAGTCTTCAGATACAGGCCCACGTCTCGCACCTCAGAGCGACTCACTATACAGTGTCTATCCTCTATAGGATATTTGTGGTGATTATTGTGCTTGTTTCCTCACCTCAGAGCACTGTACGCGCATCATCGCCATTGCGAAGAGAAACATTACCTCTTTCACTTGAACAAGCTTATGCTGGCATTGATTATGGAAAGAAGGGGGAAGACTTTACGGTCGCCGTGCCGAGGTATAGGTTAGTGGGGAAGGTGACGGTGCTGCAAAGGTTTTGGAGAATGTATGGACCGTTGTGATTTATTCCACAACCAACTGACCTACCATTTGATTTCAGCTTGAGCCCGACGAATGGATAGAATCGATTGCCCAAGATAAATCCTTCCTTCACTTTCGTCTCAATACCCAGAGTATGATTCGCCAGGCTCCCAGCCAGGTCCATAGCCCAACCCACAATTCTCCCTGAGGCCAACCAGAATATGGCTCAAATATGTCGGGCGATTGCAAGAAAATTGTCATAGTGTATTCCTTGCATAATATCGCAAATCTTTCCGTGTCGGACATCTCAAGAAGTACAATCATTGGCACATTTCTTGTGAATTTGTACAAGGCTTGTGGCTCGGAGGTCATCTCCATGAATTATCTGGGTGATTGGGATAGGCAAGTACACATAGTTTTCGCTCAATTTTTCTGGAAACTTACTCTTCAGATTTTAGTTTGGCACGACTGCAGTAGGATTTGAAAAACATCGATCACAAGAAGTGCAAAAGCCAGCTATCTTTTTAACCCCAACCCCATGTCCTCCAATTTCTGCAAGGAATCCGCCATGCTTTCCTGGCCGACCAGACTTTCTCCGGTGCACACGTCAAACTTGACATTCAACCGCTCGTATTTGCTCTGGTACTTTTTAACACCCAATTTCCTCCACATACGCCAATTCCTAAGCCCGCTCTCGTCGCCGTCTTCCATCCTCTTGAGCCTAGAGATTGTAACAGGTAACCCTGGGGTATACCAGGGCTTACCTGTACCCATACCCCAGCAAAACCCGTACCTGCACCAAGGGTACGGGTTTTCGGCGGGTTGGGGTACGGGTTTTGCAAATAAATATTATTAGATACAATAAAAATTATACACAACAAAAATAATTAAAAATACCATTGAAAAACGAGCTTGTTTTTGAGTTGGTGGTGGTGGTGGGCTGTGGCAGAGAGCTATGTGGCAAGGTGCTCGAAATGAGCATACATGCTCGTTTTCAGGGGGAATGGGAGGTGTGAGGAATGGTAAACAGTGGCTACTGCCCTCGAAAATGAGCATACGTGCTCGTTTTTGGAGGGAACGGGAGGTGTGGGGGATGGTAAACAGTGGCCACCACCCTCAAAAACAAGCATACATGCTCATCTTCGAGGGTAAAGGGAGGTGGTGGTGAGGTAAACAACAACCGCCCTCGAAAATGAGCATTCGAGCTCGTTTTCAAGGGTAATGGGAGGATGTGGTGGTGGGAAGGTAAGTTCTCAAACCAAACCACTCCGCACAAGAGCTGCCACTGCAGTGGGCTCTTATGTTCCGAAGGACAGTGAACAAGTCCTCAACTCACCTTCAGAAGTTGCCAGAAATTTTTTGGGAAATGTTCTATTTAAACTGCTACACTCAGATGTTAAACGGGTCATCATCATCGAAAGTGGAGACCTCAGCATTGGCCAAGTGGGCGAATTTGACTATTCAGGCTCTCAGGCACTCAAAGCTCTGCGCCAGGAAGTCAAGAACATTGCCACGTGGCAAACATCTCATCAACTGGCTTCTGAAGTCTCTTTCCTTCCCGTCACACCAGATTATGCTGCATACGTTTTAGAGAAGAAGTGGCCTGATGGCATTCCACTCACTTTTGGTGGTCAAAGTGCTCTCAATGTTGGAATTGCACTCGACAAAATGGGTGTTCTTGAGAGACTAGGTGTCCACATTTTAGGCACACCTCGGATTCAGACCCTCGAGGTCTCTGAAGATACGATCTCTTTGTGCAGGCTTTAAGAGGTAAGAACCAGATTGCAATGCCCAAATTTTGATTCATAATTTATTCTAGAAATGGATATTCCTGTTGCACAATCTACAGCTGTCTGATCTCTGAATGAGGCACTGAAGGCTGCAGAGTAGGTTGGTTATCCTGTAATCTTGCGTTCCACGTTTACTCTCAACGGTCTTGGATCAGGTTTTGCTAATAATCCTGATGAATTACGCGACCTGTGAATGTGGTAGCAGCGAGCACACTTTGGGGTTACTTGAGCACAATCAAACTTGTCAAGGAGAGGACCATAACAGATCATCTTGAACTTGAGGCAATGTTCATACTAAGTGAAAGATGATTAAGCAACAAGGTCAATTGACTTACAAAGGAAGGCCAGATTGTATGCCTACTTTCGTCAAAGGGCTTGTGGTCAACCAGCACTTTAGGAACATCTTTTGACTTTTCAAACCAAGTTTTGACAGGGTCAGCAGCGACAGGATCAGACATGGTGATTTTGGCCATTTTTGCTACAATTTGACCCCAGGGTCCATCTCAAAAAATGTTAGAACCATTCTCGGTAAGCCTCATATATTCCTAACACATTATATTACTTTGGTCACAGTTGGTACACCAGTTTGAACTGGTTCTTATCTATTTTATACGTAAATATTTAAATTAATTTTAAATTAAATCACACAAGCAATGAGGAGGGGTTCCTCCTCCTCATCACATTGAAAATACATCACACAAGCAATGAGAAAGGGTTTCCCCTCCTTGTCGTGGCAAAAAAATGTCACACATGACAACATCAGGAAAAGCACTTTATGGTCTGGCTGTCTCTGGGAAGCTTTGTGAGAGATTGGCAAGAGTATAGTAAGATCAATTGATCAATCTTACATAATCACCCAATTTTCTCAGATAAGCTTTTAAATATATTTTTGTGATTTGTTATCATTTTCTCATATTTTTATCTCTTGCCAATCTTTCACAAAGCTTTCCAGAGACAGCCAGCTCGTGTTTCATATGAGGAAGGGGGATGTAGGGGATGGTTGGCAGGGTAGGGATGTTTTACAAGCGATGAGAAGGGTCACATTGAAAATATGTCACATGCGATGTAAAGGGTGGGATTCTCACTTATGTGATCCCCTGGGTCACTTTGGTCACACTTAGCCTTTTGACTTAGCACCTTCATGTTGAACT
>QDKV01004961.1_pt1 | contig 20281 bp, 19 predicted proteins | sample 1861101 | NCBI WGS metagenome assembly QDKV01 (sample SAMN04275158, study PRJNA302643) | Fungus metagenome, whole genome shotgun sequencing project. | isolation source: fruitbody | host: Mallocybe terrigena | place: Sweden | collected 2013 | reverse complement strand
TGTTGAATAATCGGGTGCGGACGTAGGATCGGACGATGAATTTCACTCGTTCGATTTCAGTCTGGACGAGCATGATACGCATGTGTTCTTCTTCCGAAGTCGATGGGTCTCCCCGCAAAAGTTGTACCGCTTCTGACTGGTCATATCATGTATTCCAGTTTGGAAATCAAAGCAGAACAAAAAATAATATTTTTTTTAATGAAAAGTCCTGAGTTCAATCAGAAAATAATCAGAGTAGGAATTAACAAGCTCACCTGGCGTCTTAAATGATCCAAGACGTGAGCGAGGAGGTTTTCCTGAGCAGGTAAAATATCGGGTGCATGCCGCTCGTTCATCCAATGTCTCGTGAGCTGTTCAAGTGGGGTTCCTGTCGGCTCTCCTTCAGGAAAAAGATCTACTCTTCCTCCTCTTGTCCCCTCATTCGAATTGTCGACGGGGCCCTCTCCAGGTTCCCTCCGACGATCATCATTGTCCAAAAGTACCTCATCATCAACTTTGCCGGAGACAGAAGGACCAGCTCTAGGACCAGCTTTCGAATGCTCGTATTCTATGTCCCAATCCATTTTTTCCCCTCTATAGGACGATGGTTGAATGAGGGAATCGGGATTACTATCATGAGAGCGCGTGACATCGCACTTTCTGCCCTAATAAAGTCGACGCGTCTCTATCACAAATTCTTTTCAGCAACTGTGCACATATTTTTCCGTCTTCAAGCTTGCATAAGGAAATGAGGCGTCACCGTCACCTTGCATTTGTCTGGCTGACTTCTAGGTCCAAACGTCAATTCTGCTGCTGTCCATGTCCGCCACTTCTCTGTATCGTTCGAAGTTTTTCTTTCTGCACAGCTATGAAAGCTTCTGATAACGCGACGAACCTGGCAGTAACAACTCATGACGACTTTTGTCTTGCGTGACTTGGCTCTCGACCTGGACCTTGAATCTGGAGCACATCTCATCTTAATCCTCGTCGCTATAGGCCTTGCTTTCTTGCTCATGACTACTGCCATCACCTTCTATCTCTTTCCTGTTTGTCGTATCGTGCGGCGGGCTTTTTCACGTAGGCAAATTCAAAATTCAGCCACCTCAATACAAATGCAGAGGTAAGAAGGTGATCGACAATACTATGACTAATTTTGGTTACATCAAAACCCCGCCTTTAACAGGTCTTCCAACCTGCGATGACATCCACTCCGACACGAAAGCCCGTCGTACTCCCTCCGGTCCAGAGCCATCTTCATCAACAACTTGGTCTGGCGAGTCCAACTCAACGTTCGCCTGCTACCGTGAGGAAGTACCCAACAGTCTCACATCGACCAACGGCTGTCTACAACAGCACGGACTACGGCTTCCGTCAAGCTTCAACAGCGAGTCCTCGACCAGGATTCGGTCAAACCCTACACCCAACGTACAGAGCATTACCTTTGCAAGGCGGCGTTTCTCCCCACATCGCTGGCTGGATGAGAGTGGCTGACTCCATCGTCGGGTCCCACCCGTTCGCGCAACCTCTCAGTGAGAGAGTGGCTACGCAGGCGGAGATTGATCTGATATCTGGGCATGTCTACATTCCCTGGGCACTGGACAGGCCAAAATCATCGCGGCCTATGCCAGCCAATTTGCAGAGACCTAATACCGTTAACCCGTCTCAGCATCGCGTTCACCCCGATCATAGCGTGTCCTCTCAAGAAAGTGAAGGGGCGTTTCTTGTGTCGACCTTTCTCAGGGAACAGTTGAACGCCTCGAGTTCAAATAACCTCGCCGTTCGAGATAATTCGACTTTATTGGGCTTCGTCAGGAACAATACCGAAAAAGCGGCAACGAAAAGCAAAGCGGTTCGAATCACGCGAGGCAAGGAGAACAAGCTTTCGGTTACGAGACCATCCTTCAGTGTTAGTCGTGGTGGTTGATTGTCCGAGTATATAAATATTTTCTCGATGGGCAACACCTTTTCATAGTACCGCTTCTATAAACTCAACCACCCCTTCTCAGATTCAACTTTCTCTTCTGGGTTGTTAGGTTGTTCTATATTGACTGTTGTAAATTCAAGGAACCACGTATGCAGGTAATAATTATGCATAATAGAGATATATCGATACAAAGAAACGTTAGCTTCCACCGGAAGTATAAATGTCGATTTTTGGTATATAATAGTCAAAACCCTATGGCAAGAAACTCGGGAGCCAATGTTCTTTGACATCGTGAAGCACAAGATCATTCAGGCAGAAGAAGATCGGGCTGGACGCTTTTAGGAACTAGAAAATGTCTGAGTTTCAACAAAAATTTGAAGGATGGTCTCGTTGCCTGCAACGAAAAAAATAAAAAGTTTCCATAAACGAACGTAAGATCCCGCAAACCAAGAGAAAAGAATTTATGATTTTACATACCTTGTTCAATTCCTGCTAGGTCACTATTTTGCACTGTCGAGGAATGCACCCAAGCAGCTTCTTCCGCCTCCGCATCCATATCACCATCGGCATCAGCATCAGGGTCATGATGATCAGGACTTAAACCTGAACGAGAAACGGATGGATGAAGAGAAACGGCCACCAGCGCTTTCTTTGGACGTTGCGGGAGCACGACGCCATCAAATATCTGTCGTCCCCGACTGTCCGGAGGTCCACCAGATCTTTTAGAACTAGGAGAGTTAGTTGGTGATCTTTTGTGAGGGGACACATTTTCAGGTGCTGGAGGGATCGGGTTCTTCCGGGGTCGACCACGACGACGTTTGACCGGTTGTTGTGGGTCAACCATCGATCCGCTCGCCTGTGCAGCAGCAACAGCGGCAGTGCCGCTTTTGTTCGTACCGGCCTCTATCAGAGCAGCCGGTGCACTTTTCCTCGGTCGCCCTCGACGGCGCTGGGGAGTACGATCCAATAACTCGGGTCCTTCTCTCTCCATTTTAACACGCTTGACGCCTTTGAAACGTGTGTTGTATGCCGAATTTGAAGCTGAAACATTCAGCACCTCATCGTCGATTTCGCCGTGTGCATCTTCGTCTTCGTCTGCGTCTGCGTCCTCGTCTTCATCTTCAGCACTCCTCTTGACTCCGTTTGGCGCGTCATTAGGCACGTCTTGTACGAGTTTCATCTCCGCCGCCGCCTCGAGAGCCACTTCCACTACATGAGAGGTATAAAAAAGTTAGAATTTTTTGGGGGAAAAGGCAGGAAAAATAGATGTCATTGAGACTGCCAACGTGGCCATCTTGCGCTTTGGGCAAAAAAAAAAATTTGGTCACTCACAACCGCGTATATTGACGTCTCTGAGAAAAGCAATCATTTCCTCTCTCCTTCCCAGTGGATTCCCAGCCTGACTCGAAGAGAAGAGTTGGTGACAGACAAGTCGCAAGGAATCTGCTTTCAGGATCTCCCATGGAAACTTGTTCTCGTCCTCCATTTTGCTCTTCAATTGCTATCTGAGAGTACACTGGGGGCGTTTTGTAAGCAATGATAGAACAGTCACAGAAGGATTGCAACTTTTTGGTCCGACATGTTCGGCAATGTTGACTTCCATCACACGTGTTGCCAAATAATGAATCTGTCTGTGTACACTATCATCTTTGTACTATTCGTTTATGCCATCTTCTACCACACCGGAATCAAATAAAAAACATGGATGAACATCTTCAGACACCAGAATCTAAGAGTTTGTCAAATTGTTTATATATAGGTAGTGTGTCACATCACAGGAAGCCTGCAGCATTGTTGGTTTTCTGTTTTCCATTTGCTCACAATGCAGAGGGTATGGTCGGTTTATTTTGAGCAGGACGCGACCAGATATCGCACAGGAAGTTCTCAAGCAGTATGTAACACTTTCAAATTTCTGCGATAACATGCATCTTAAAATATTGTAGGTGGGTAAAACACCCCCGTGAATATACCCTACTAGCTGCCCATTTATTAAAAGAAATTGACGTGTACTGCTTTCAGACGGGCATCTGTTGTCTCGGTGGAAACCAACTCCGTTTACGCAGGCTCAACTCACCACGTCCTAGCATCGACCACCGACTCTGCAACGCTTCGCCCTCCTAGGGCTGCCTATACCTTCACAAACAGGCTTTCGCATCGTTTTGGCAACGGATTATCACTTTCTCTTAATTATTTGCCCAGCAAATTCTCTGGGTCCAGTACTGCTCGATTTAGGAATGCAGAAGTGCACTTTCCTATTCATTCATCAAAACGGGATAATGCCGATAGTTCCAATGACTTGAGGATGCCCGTGCTAGAGACGCTACGGTGGAACAAATTTAAATGGGTTCTTTTTATTACTAACTCCCTCGTAAGTTTTATTTATTTCCCGTGAACCCCTTCTTAGGGAATTTTTGTTCTTTTACATCAGTTGATGATCTACTCGCTGGCTGGTATGATTATGTGCTTACTGATCTGGTTCGATGTATGGAGTTACGCAAATGTCATACGGGTAGGCAACCGTTCAGAGCTTGTCCTCTCCACCGTTGCTGCCTCTTTCGGCATTCTTACATCACTTATGGGTTGGGCTGGAATCCTCCTCAATAATCGTAGTTTCCTTGCGTGGTATACGTTCCTCTCCTGGATTACATTCGCCTTTCTCGTCGCCCCCGGGTATATCACATATAAACGTCGCACCTTCAATCTGGAAGGAAAAGTGAACGCTCAGTGGTCACAACAACTGGGTGTATCGGGACGTTTAATGATACAAAATCAGCTGCAGTGTTGTGGTTATTTCAACCCATTTGTGGAGGCTACTGTCAGTCAAACGTGTTATGCGCGGAGTATCCTGTCAGGGTGCAAGGCTCCTTATCTTCAGTTTGAGAGAAGAATTCTGTTGAAATGGTACCAAGTTATCTTCGTTCTTGTTCCTGTGCATATAGGTGTAATGGTTGTGGGTTTGCTATGTTCGAACCATATCACCTACAGGTTTGGGAAGGGTATGATGCCAGAAGCATACAGATTAAATATGAGCGCAATGGCAGTTATTCTGGACAACTATGCTGAGTGAGTATCTCTGTTATCTCGTGCGTAATTGCTTCTGAGTCTTTCCGTCAGATATGTGGCAGAACATTACGGCCAAGAATTTGCTGAGGAGGTCCTCAAGAAGACCAAAACAGACATGCAACTTGGCGCAATCCCTTCGTTACCTTGCAACAATACGCGATGAAATGTTTACCAGCATTTCTCGTCATCTCCCAGTAGTATCTCCCCTTTGACACACGGCTTTGTTTCCATCCCTGCTTCTTCACTTATTTTTTATCAAGTCACTATTATTCCAATGTATCCTTAATTTCCAGAATACCAGCCGAACTGAATTTGAGCCATTCTACACGTCCAGCTTTTTGCCTTAGAAGGGCCAATATTACGTCACTATGTTCAGTAACGGGAAGCGCACACATGTTTTCTTTATCAGCCCACATTGTTGTTTAGTGACATCTGATATACCAAGCCCACATAGCGTCTCATAGCATGCGACTTCTCAGTGCGCTATCTATCATCAAAAACACGTCAGTGAGGGCTTTATCACTCTTTTGCCAAGAAGGCAACATTGGCTGTCGAATTATCGATGGGCGACAATGTGCGGACTTGCTATTTTTAGACAACACATCTGTTGTTCAGCTCAGCTACAGCACTGGCAGTAATCTCTAAGTCTTTGGTTTTCTGGCTGGTCACGCTCTTGCATGCCTTGGAATACGGATCTAGTCACCTCTCCGTGTTAAAAAACTGCTACAATGGATGCATGTCTCCAGGCAAGTCTCGAAAGGCTTGAGTAGTCGTGATGATTGCGGCTTTGCCGACGAGCTCTGCATGAGGTCCATCCATAATACTACGCATGGTGGAGCAGCCTTGTACTGGGCCTTCGGTTATTTTGATAACCGTACGTGTTTCGGGCGTAGCTGAGGGCATATATATTTCAAGGAGCATCTTACTCCGAGCTCCAGAGTCCAGAGCTTTACGCAGGAGATTCCCAATCGTGTCACCTTTTTCTCTATGCATCTCTTCAAGTTAGCTGCTTCATTAGCCGCTCTTGCAGCTCCTGCCCTCGCTGCAGTGGCTCCTCTAATCAAGATCGAAAAATTCGATGGAGAGACCACGGGCAGGTACATCATCCAATTGAAAGACGGAGTCACCAAGTCTAGCCTATTCGCGGGCATCAGTCAAGCCTCAAGCGTTGGTAACATCACCCACGAATGGTCCATTTTCAATGGCTTTGCTAGTCCGTCCATCTGAGACAGCCTATGTGTATTCTGGTTTAATTGTTTTTAGCTGAGCTTGACAGCATTACTTTGGACGCTCTTCGCGCCAATCCAGATGTCGAGTCTATCGACGAGGATGGCATCATGCATATTAATGGAGTCCAGTGAGTTAGTTGTAATGTCCTTCTACTGATTTCCAATCTCGTTTGTCTCAGGACCGATGCTCCCTGGGGTCTTGCTCGCATTAGCTCTCCTACACCTCTCTCTGACTCGAATGCTACGTGAGTGCATTCGTTGATGCTTACAAGTGTTGCTAACATTTTTTATCTCAGATCTCTTTCCTATACGTATACTTACCCAGATGACAAGGCAGGCTCTGGCGTTGACATCTACGTTGTTGGTATGTTGACCATGTCTTTGGCATTCATGCAGTCTTAATTTCCATGCATTCAGATACTGGTGTTCGTACAACCCATGTGGGTTCTGCGGTTTATTCCGATATAACAATAGAAAATGCTGACAAAATCAGGTCACTTTTGGAGGCCGTGCAACCTGGGGCTCCACTTTTGGTGGGTATCCTGATGCAGATGGCAATGGCCATGGCACACATGTCGCGTAAGTTTCAACGGATTGACGCCGCTAGATGTGTTGCTGACGCAGAAGCGACATACAGCGGCACTGCCGCTGGTGCTGAGTATGGCGTTGCCAAGAATGCAACTATTATCGCAGTTAAAGTCCTCGGCGATGACGGGTAAGTTTCCTTCGTGTTGTCCTTGGAACAATTTGTGCTCACTTTGTATCAAGTTCCGGTTCCACGTCAGACATGTGAGTCAACCGTTGTTAATCCCTTGAATCGTCTCATGTAATGACCGTCTCCAGTGTCTCTGGACTCGACTGGGTTAAAACTCAAGCCGCCTCTAGTGGCAATCCCTCCGTCGTATCCATGTCCCTTGGAGGCTCAGCAAGCCGAGCCCTTGACAGGGCCGTTACGGCACTTACTTCCGCTGGCATCCATATAGCCGTTGCTGCTGGGAACGACAACGACGACGCTTCATATTACTCTCCTGCTCGCGTCCCGTCCGCTATCACTGTTGGTGCAAGTACCATTGACGATGTTCGCGCGTCCTTCTCGAACTACGGTACCCCTGTCGATATCTTCGCACCTGGCCAAGACGTCATATCTGCCTGGAACACTGATGACACTGTTCGCTCCGTTTTATATATTTTCCAGAGGGATTCAGCATTGTTGACTCTCTCTTCCACTCTAGGCTACCAACCAGATTTCTGGAACGTCAATGGCTACCCCTCACATTTCTGGCCTTATTGCCTACTTTTTGGCGCGTGACGGCAATGTTTCTCCTGCTGACCTGCAGGCCAAGATCCAGGGCCTTGCCAAGAAAGACGCTCTTGGGGATATCCGTAAGTGCCACCCCCTCGTACTGTATTTGTTCAAAGGCTAAAGCTAAGAATCATAGCTTCGGACACCGTTAACTACTTGGCGCAGAATCAGTAGAATTGTAATTTATACCGTATATGTCCCCCCTATATCAATTATACCTCAACTCCACCAATTTAGATATAGGGCTCGTGTTAAATAGACAAGTTGATTAGCATGGTTGGCGACTATCATCCCTCAATTTTCCTGTTATAGATCGTCTGCAAATATATCAACCTTCGATGTCTTGAATATGAATTGAAAGGACAAATGTCTGGGACTTGGAAACAAATAGCTTAATTGTTGAGCAGATTATCATTCTCATGGATTATTGTGTATAATACAGTTTACAACTACACTGGTCTTCAAGTTAAACAAAAACATGCCAACTACCCCCATCCTGCTTGGTTTCCTTCCCCTCATTCTCCTGTGCTCGTAACCACATCAACCCCAACCTCATTTGTTTCCTCAAACCGAACAGTCGCTTCCTCCGCTTGTCCTTGGCTTTTGGAATGAACTCGTGGGCAAAATTCTTCTCATCCGGTAAGACATGGGAATCATTGTGTATGAAATGTTGGCCTTGGTCAACTGTGGGAGTGGGGTGAGCAACCCCAGTGCGGTCGGAGGAGCAGGTTAAGAACATTGTAATTATGACACTGCGCTTCAAGATTGGTACCTGCCATACATGTTCAGTGCATGCGGTCTTGGCTGTGTAAAACTTCTGCCTTGAAAATATACGCCCCTTTTGTTTCATCATCTATCTCATCCAAAAAGCGAGTTGCAAGTTCACGCTCAGTGAATATCGCCCACATGGACAGTGCATATGGTACTGTATTCATGTTAGAATCTAATTCACAACGTAAATTAATGACTCACAATAGATATACCCTTTCTCTTTGAGACGACGATATGATTCATCATTCAACGCTTGGTAGGGTAAGTCAATAACTGGTTAAAAATGTGAGACTTGGGCAAAACCCTCACCCTGAGCAATGCGAGATCGTGTTTCCCAATCCATCTTCGTCATCGATTGCTCTGAAGTTCCCGAATGTCGACTTCAATGTATCGTGTCATGCTTATGTATCGCTTCATGCAGTGTTCTAATTGTCGCCTTAGTGGACTGTTGCTGTCAACGATTAGTATATAAGTAAGAATGATCACCTTGAGTCGGTCCGCATAAGTTTCACGATGGTGATAAACAAGCAAATTTGGATCGTTGGCGTCTTTGTCGAACACGTATGAGAACTTTGGGGGTGATAGGGACGCAGTTCTTGATGTTATCATGTTGTTCAAGGACCAAGCAGAATCGAGGGTAGTAACACTTGCTGAATTAGGAGTTGAGTTCCCAAATTGAGTATCGAGCCTGCTCATGCGGAGTTTGAAATTAGATAACACTGCTATTCATTCAAAAAATTCTTCATATAATATTGCCCCAAAAGTACATGTTTTTAAAAAATTCACTTAACCACAAAATGATTCAATTAATTGTAAATCAATGTGTAGTACAAAAACTTTTTTTTTCAGCTCATGAACAGTTTGAAAATATGTTCCGTCATGAACTCATATCCAAAAATTTTTATGCCATAATGCTGGCGAGGAGAGCCATGCGAATCTTTCGAGAAAGAGGTTTGTATAAAACAAAATACAAGAGATAGCACACTCACGAAAAGACCATAACGCATCTGCCGGAAATAAACCGCTCGCCTAGAGTCAAAATCTACTTCAGGATCGATTTCTACATCCACAACAATCGGTGAACAACCCAAATAAATGAAAAGAGAGCAAAAACTCACCATTAACTCTTGGAAGCGGATGCATCACAATCATGTCATCCTTCGCCCGCGAGAGAACCGCATGATCAATTCTGTATGAATCCTTGACGATTAACCACTCCGCTTCACTGTCAAACCTTTCCTTCTGCACCCTTGTGACATACAAAACGTCCGTATCTGATAAAACTTCGTCTAGGCTCTCACATATCGTCACGGGAACACCTGCCTTACGAGCCGCGGACACAACAGACGACGGCATCGCAAGTTGAGCTGGGGAAACAAAGTTTAAACGAACGGAGTATAAGCAGAGCAGCGAGACGAGACTGTGAACAGTCCTCCCATTTTTGAGATCGCCGAGCAAAGTGATGGTGCGTCCATTAACCGTGCCCAGTTCAGAACGAATAGTGTAAACGTCTAACAAAGCCTGCGTAGGATGTTCGCCGATACCATCTCCTGCATTGATTATAGGCACGGGAGAATACTTCGCCGCCTCCTGCGCGCTACCCGCTTGAGGGTGCCGAATAACTATCGCATCGCCATAACACGCAAGAGTGCGAATTGTATCAACCAATGTCTCGCCTTTCATAACAGAGGAAGTATCAGCAGTGATATGTACCACTTGTCCTCCGCATCGTTTCATGGCAGCGTCAAACGAAGAGCTCGTCCGAGTTGACGGCTCATAAAATACGGAACACAGCACTTTTCCTTTGAGAATGTCTAGACTTCCATTTCTCTCCACCTGGAAGCGCATCTCGTTGGCGAGGGCAAAGAGGTCGTATATATCCTTCTGCGAAAATTGCTTAACTGAGATTACATGCCGTTTATGGAAAGCCGGATGAGGTTGGATGTGCAGCAAGTGGGAAGCGGGACCGTATTGATGTTGTAACGTCGTTGGCTGTGTAACGACTGATACAATTGGAGGAAGTGAAGAAGGGTCTTCTTTAACAACGGCAGGCGTGGCAGTTGGATGTACTACAGCCGGAATGGAAATATCTCGTCCTCCTGTAGTCGAGAACAGCGAACCATCCAAGTACGAAGTGTGCCCATGGATGATAACGCGATGAACGGAGCCTGATGTCTGATGCAGTGGGGACCAGCAGGATGGATGGGCAGAGAACTTGCTGCTACGACCAATAACGACTTCAACGCTTGTGTGACTTTGTTCCGCAATACCAAAAATACGGGCAGGATTGTCATGTAAGCGAAGTCGAATATCACTGATCGTCAACCTATTCTCCGATACGGCGGTCAAAAGAAGGTGTATTGACTCTCCAATGCCAGAATAAGCAGAGGCTGGTTTTTCCATGGCCAACGCCAGCTGGTGGGGAATGGCACCCACAGAGAAAGCATCAATGATATCCAACTTCTCCCACAAAACTTTCTGAACTTCAGCTGTTGGTAAGACATCCCCACCAGGATAATACTCCGCAGCGAAGAACAAGGAGTAGACAGAAACGTCGCAAGTAACCTTTAGCTGCTTTGCCTTGCTCAATGAGACGAGTAGGAGGTCGTCAACCGTACGAATGTCGCTGATATGTACAGACCGTTCGTGAAGACTTGCGAGTAGTAAAATTGAAGCAAGTTTTGAATCTTTTGCATCCGTAACGATGACCTTGTCCGCTGGCCAAAGTGCAAAATGACTAGCAATAACAGAGAGGGGAGTTGAAGCCGGTATGAACAAAAACCTGACCTCTGCAATGAGTTCTTCATCTAGTTTGCCGGCATTCGCAGCCGTCGCCTGAATGCCGAATGCATAATTGCAATGAGCATAACCGTTCAGATTCGACTTTGCCTGTTCGAGACTATGACGATCCACGATACCGTTGTTTAGTCCAAGAGGAGAAAATAGAACTGTGGTGAAACCCCCGCTCAGAGAGGCTGCAGTGGTTGTTATCACATCCTGACTACTCGGAACAGCAAGCCCAGGAGCGAAAGCTCCAATATTAATAAGGCCCGGGAAAGTATGGGTCAGGTGAGAGGATTTTGCATCAATGTTTGATACATCCAATGGAAGCTTGCGAACGAGGGCCTCCGCAAGCATTTTTGCGTTCTTTACATTCGTAATCAGGGGTATGGCGAAATCGACTGCCATTCGACGGGAATGATAACCCTTGCTTGCGTAGCTAGCCGGACGACGATAGTGGTTCTTCGACGGAAGGTTGATGTACATATCAATCAGATTGTTTGCTAGATGTTGCGTCAAAGAATATTCCGATTTTTGTTTCTCGCGACTATCGTCCCCAAGTGCTTCAAGGTACTAAAATGCCATTTTCAGTACCTTGCGAGTGACAGCGATACAACTGCTCACCTTGCAAGAGACCCCATGCTCCGCCAGGAAATCAGCGGTCCCGGTTGTTGCGAAAATGTTGTAACCCGCCGCACTCAACTTCTGCACCGATGGCAAAAGCTCCAGTTTCTCCCTATAACTTCCAACCGAAAAGAGAATGTTCTTCTTGGGTGGAACAATACCAGTCGAAATCAATGCCTTGAGATAAGCCTCATACTTATCATGACCAAAGCATGCCACTTCCCCAGTGGAAGCCATCTCGACACCCAAAACGGGATCTGCACCAGAGAGGCGACTAAAGCTGAACTGAGGGACTTTCACGCCAACATAGTCCACAGGAAGGGCAGGATCTGGATAAGACTCCACGGGAATGCTTAACATCACTTTCGTCGCTATCTCGATAGCGTCTATTCCGGTAGTCTTCGACACGAAGGGGAAGGACCTCGCTGCGCGAAGATTGCATTCAATGACCTTGATCTCGTTATTCTTTGCAATAAATTGGATGTTGAAGGGACCCGTCACATTCAACGCCCTCCCAATTTTGCTCGTCGCCTCCTCAATCCGCTTCACTGTCTGTGGATCAAGGTCCTGCGGTGGGTGTATGAGTGTCGCGTCACCCGAATGAACACCAGCATTTTCCACATGCTCCGAAATATAATGCATCACCATCTCACCATCCCTCGCAATGGCGTCCATTTCTATCTCCTTCGCCTGCTCGATATACTTTGATATGACAACGGGATGATCACGGGACACGTCCGCGGCCTGTGTCAGATAGTTTGCGAGATCGTCACTCGTCGATACAACGTTCATCGCGGCACCCGAGAGCACATAGGAAGGTCGGACAAGTACTGGGTACCCGACTTTTTCGCAGAAGTCTGCAGCAGCTTCAAAGCTCGAAAGCTCCTTCCAAAGCGGCTGGTCCACCCCAATTTCGTCCAAAAGGCGAGAAAATTTGTAACGGTTCTCCGCGGTATCAATCGATTCAGGAGAGGTACCGTAAATCTTGACGTTCTGACGGAATAGAGGTAGAGCGATATTGTTGGGTGTCTGACCACCCATAGACAAGATAACACCCCTCGAGCGTTCGACGTCGTAGATATCTAGAATCGTCTCCAAACTGATATTCTCAAAGTACAAGCGGTCTGCTTCGTCATAATCAGTGCTAACAGTTTCTGGGTTATAGTTGACCATGACGGTGGGCAGCCCTTGATCTCGCAACGTGCGGATGGCACGAACTGCACACCAATCAAACTCGACAGAGGATCCGATACGGTATACACCCGATCCTAGCACAATGATACCCCTGTCATCGAACTCGATATCATGTTCAACAGCGTTGTAAGTTGTGTAAAGGTAGTTGGTGAATGCAGGGAATTCAGCGGCAACAGTATCGATCTGCTTGACGAAGGGAGAGATGCCTGCGTCAAGACGATGCGTGCGCACAGCAAGTTCAGTAGATCCAATGCACATAGCCAGCTGCCGATCCGAGAAACCACATTGTTTTGCCTGGCGAAGTAGGTCCGTTGGTACATTAGAAGCATTGCATTTACTATAAAAAGAAAGTCCACATAAATAAACTGAAATAAAAATAAAAAAAATCACATACGAAAGACGCATTTCCATTTTAAAGACATTGTACAGCTTATTCAAGAACCACTTGTCGATATTTGTCATTTGCCAGACCTTGTCGACACTGTATCCGCGGTGGAAAGCAGTCGAAATCGCAAATATGCGCTTATCGGTGGGATTAACCAACTCTTCATTGATGTCCTCCACAAAGTCATTCTTTGAATACGCGAAAATGAAAACCGATCCCAGATCTCAGACTACAGAAAAACAAACCTTGGCAAATCCAGCAAAACGGTCATCGATAGCCCGGATCGCTTTTTGAATCGTCTCTTCAAACGTTCTTCCAATGCTCATCACCTCTCCTACGCTTTTCATGCTGCTGCTCAATAACCTGCTCACCCGATTGAACTTTTTCAGATCCCAGCGCGGAATCTTGACAACACAGTAATCCAAGCTGGGTTCGAAGCACGCAGAAGTCACTTTCGTCACAGAATTTTTAATCTCATTGAGAGGGATACCAAGACCGAGTTTGGCAGCAATGAAGGCGAGAGGGTAACCCGTCGCTTTTGAGGCAAGAGCGGAGGAACGGGAAAGACGCGCATTGACCTGGACGAGATTTGTTTCGTAAATGAGCAAAAAGGGCGAGACGACAAAAAGACCTCACCTCAATGATGCAATACTCTTGCGAATTCGGGTTGAGCGCGTACTGAATGTTACATTCGCCAACAACTCCAAGATGGCGAATCACATTAATAGCAGTCGTTCTCAACATGTTATAGTCCGAATCCGACAACGTCTGACTGGGAGCAACAACAATCGAATCTCCGGTATGAATACCAAGTGGATCGAAATTCTGGTGTATAGCAGGTTCAGCGAACAAAGTCCCAAAAAAATGGAATGAGTAATCTAACCTCCATATTGCAGACTGTAATGCAGTTGTCCCGACAATCCCTCACCACTTCGTATTCAATCTCTTTCCAACCCTTCATACTCTTCTCCACCAACACCTGCGGGCTCGTCGCGAATGCTTTCGTGCATAACGCTTTCAACTGCGCCTCGTCCTGCGCAAATCCCGACCCCAACCCCCCAAGCGCATATGCAGCTCTCACAATAACCGGGAACCCGATAGCTTGTGCAGCAGTCACAGCATCATTCGGCGTCGTTGCAGTATGGCTTTCCGCGCACTTCTCCTCGATCTCCTCCATCGCGGCAGCAAATAGTTGTCGATCTTCGGTAGTGATGATCGTCTGTATGGGTGTACCGAGGACCTGCACATCAAGCTCTTCGAATTCGTCCTTGAGCTTGACACCCACATTGAGTGCCGTTTGTCCCCCGAAGGTGACATAAATTCCATCGGGCTTCTCATATTTAATGACTTTCCGTACAAAATCCGGAGTGACTGGCAAGAAATAGACCTTGTCGGCAAGACCCTTTGACGTGGCTATGGTAGCAATGTTGGGGTTGATCATGATAGTGTAGATTCCTTCCTCCTTGAGAGCTTTGATAGCTTGCGAGCCCGAATAATCAAATTCGCCAGCCTGTCCAATGGAGAGACCTCCCGAGCCAAGGATGATCACTTTGGAAACATTGGCGCGAGGAACACGTTTGTCATTTTCTTCCTTCTTGCCACCGGGCATAGAAAGTGGGGGAACAAAGCCAGTGATTGCACAATCCTCCACTCTTTGGAGGAAGACATCGAACAAAAATTCTGTGTCGCGTGGCCCGGCATTCGATTCAGGGTGAAACTGAACGGAGAAGAAGGGTTTATCTTCGCAATAAATGCCCTCGTTGCTTTCATCATTAGCGTTGCGAAACAGCTCTTTCCAATTTGATGGGAGAGAACTCATATCGACTTGGAAGCCATGATTTTGACTTGTGATATAACAGCGTCCAGAGAGCGCGTCTGTGCATGGAATATTGTGGCCGCGATTTCCGTATTTCATCTTCGAAGTACTACCACCTGCGGCCAGAGCTAGGAGTTGGTGACCAAGACAAATTCCAAAAATGGGGAGATCCTCCCTCTCCATAACCTTGGACAGTCGCGAGATTGTTTCTTTGACCATAGCAGGATCACCTGGTCCGTTCGAGATGAAGAGGCCGTCATAAGGATCTGGATCTGTCAAAAAGTCGTAGTTCCATGGAACGACTTTTAATTCGACACCACGTTTGATAAAACAACGAATCTGATTGTGCTTCATGCCGACATCGATCGCGACGACGCGTAAAGGGCGACCAGAAGGATGGACTCGTACTTTTTCCGTCGGCTTGTATACGACGGGATGAGAAACTGAAACCTGCGCAACGAGGTTCTTTTGGTTGGGATCATAAAGAGGGACATCAATGAATTCCTCCCTCCAAGGATAAGGCGTCGAGGGGACGGAGGGCAAAGGATAGTGGTGAGGCGATCCAACACTCCTAGGCCAGCTCATGCGAGGTTCCCCGGATCTAGCTAAAACCTTTCCTAGCATGGATCCCTTTGCTCTGATTTTTTTAGTGAGGGCTCGCGTGTCAACGCCGAAAAGAGCCGGAACGCCATTTTCTTTCAGCCACGCAGCCAGTGAAGATTTTGCAAGGAAATGCGAGAAGTCTTCCGAATAATGGCCAACGATGAGAGCAGAAATGTGAATCCGAAAGGATTCAAATTCAACAGGTAGTTCGTCTAATGACTTTTTTGAGGGGCGTTCAGGAACGCCGTAGTTGCCGATGAGAGGGTAAGTCAATACAAGAATCTGGCCCTCGTAAGATGGATCCGTCAAGGATTCTGTGTAACCGACCATACCTAGAATTGAACTGTCAAATCCGCTATCGAACGCGACGAAGAGTAGAATGTACCGGTTTGAAAGACGCATTCGCCGGAAACACTTTTCCCTTCTGTACCAAAGCTGATGCCTCGGTAAGCCGAGCCGTCTGCAAGTTCCAAAACACCATCTAACCAATCGGTGCCGCCGTCAGATAAAGACCCAGAGACGATCGGAGAAACAGGAAAATTGGGATAGCCATTCAAGACTCGCTGGATACCATTGGGTTCAAGGGAAGGAATGGTCATTTAGCTCAAAGTCAGTGGGTAGTCGTCCTTCCTCTCCACTCGGATGAGAGTAGGTCTTATTCGAGTGGGGAGGAAGAGGAGGACTAGGCACTTGACAAGATTAGATGAATAAATTTCGCATGTTTGTACTTGTTTGAAGCCCCGAAACCTCATGGTGACATTGACATTGACAGTGGCTGAAAAATTCCTACTTAGAGACATTGAAAACAGAAATATAATAGTTATGTTAGGCCAGATATTTGTCGGGGCTCCAGGACTACTTGTTCCTTTATCCCGGAGCCCAATTTCTCAAATGCGTCTAGAGTGAATCCATCTCAGTGAAATTCTCCTTTCAAGCGGCCACCTACCTGCAACATCCGCATGTCAAGCAGTCCACGACGGCTGCCAAGCAATCGGCTACGGCTAAGCGTACAGGTCATGAGTTTCCCCCAAGAAACTGAATCCACTCAAACAAAATAGACATACTTCCGATAATACACTCCAAGCAGTCAGCGATCACCCCAATAATCGCCATGATAGTGTCGCCAATACATTCAAAAATCCCTTCTATGCAGGAGCAAACGACACTTACAAGAGAAAAGGTTAGCACTCAAGTTGAAGGCAATCAAGAGCGGTAAACGAACCCCATCTTTAAACTTGGTGGAAGAGGATTCCATCCCTGTTGCACGTCCGGATCGTTTTATATTGGTAGGAAACTATCACTGACGTCGTCTATTCCTTTTGTATGTTCTTCCCGAGAGGATGTGGAGTGAAGGTGCCATTGTTGATGCAATTGAATTCTAAAAGGTAAGGCCACGATCAGACATATTAATGTACATGTAGGAAGAACGTACAAAGCAGCTTCTAAACTACTTACATAAATCAATTGCAGATTTTCAACTCCAGAAAGCCTGCATCAGATCTTATAACGTGCTCGAGAAGCGTTGCACCATCGAAACATCAGAACTGAGAAAGGGCAAACTTGTGAATGATTCTCCATCAAGGCACAAACCACCATGTCGAAACAATAAAAGATAGTTGAAAGTAATAGCACTTCACACATCACTGAAACCGTAAAGTCATATCATTTTGTCAAAGATCCACAATAGAACGTAAGGAGTGCAAAGAGAACCGTTGGGGATATGCATCAAAAACATGCGATGGAGGAGACGAAAGGGGAAGACGGTCCAAAATAAAACGACGAGTAGAAGCAACTGAAAACGAAGTATTTTTTACTGCTCTTCCTCATGGTGTTCCTCCTCGTACTCAACTTCTTCCTCAACGCTATGAGAAGTATTTAGTGATTACAAGTTGATCATGATAAGCGGATTCTTACGTGGCGTCCTGGTATTGTTGGTATTCAGCAACCAGATCCTGCATGTTCGACTCGGCCTCTGTGAATTCCATCTCATCCATACCCTCTTGCGTGTACCAATGCAAGAAGGCCTTCCGCTTGAACATAGCAGTGAACTGGTCACTGACACGCTTGAAGAGCTCTTGGATGGCAGTCGAGTTACCCAAGAAGGTAACAGCCATCTTCAAGCCCCGAGGCGGAATATCGCACTGTGCAGTGAGAACGTTGTTGGGAATCCACTCGACGAAGTAGGCGGAATTTTTGTTCTGAACATTCTGCATTTGTTCCTCAACTTCTTTCATCGATACTTTACCACGGAACACGGCGGCAACCTGGGATAATATGAGTGATACACAGCATGTAGAAGCTTCGTACATACAGTGAGGTAACGACCATGACGGGGATCCGAAGCTGCCATCATGTTCTTGGCGTCGAACATTTGTTGGGTGAGTTCGGGAACAGTAACGGCACGATATTGCTGACTGCCACGGGCAGTCAGAGGAGCAAAACCAGTCATAAAGAAGTGGAGACGAGGGAAAGGAACTACAACACACTTGTAAGTCAATGTTGTCATAATTTATCACTACTACATACCCATATTCACAGCCAATTTTCTGAGATCAGAGTTAAGCTGTCCAGGGAAACGCAAGCAAGTCGTAATACCAGACATGACAATTGAAACCAAGTGATTGAGATCACCGTATGTCGGTGTCGACAGCTTAAGTGTCCTGAAGCAGATGTCGTAGAGCGCCTCGTTATCAATGCAGAAGGTCTCATCAGAGTTTTCGACGAGTTGATGGACAGAAAGGGTGGCGTTGTATGGCTGGGTATTCCAACGTCAGATGAGAACTTGTGGATGACAGTCAAGAACATACCTCAACAACCGTGTCCGACACCTTGGGACTAGGCACGACAGAGTATGTGCACATCATCCTGTCGGGATACTCCTCACGAATCTTCGAGATCAAAAGGGTTCCCATACCAGCACCAGTACCACCACCAAGTGAATGAGTGATCTGGAAGCCTGTGATGTCCAATCATTAGCAGACACGTTATGTAGAGTGAATGATGTCCTCTTACCCTGAAGGCAGTCTGTACCCTCAGCCTCTTTGCGAACGACGTCAAGAACAGAATCCACGAGCTCAGCACCTTCAGTATAGTCTGAACAAAAATTATCAGTAAAATGTTGCAATCAAGCAGCAACACGACCATGAAGACAGCGGCAGAGTGAATAGACGCGTGAAACGCGAATTCAGATCCAAACCACCCATCGACGCGTCATTGGATTTTGAAGCACAGACAATACTAGAGACAACTCACGTCCTTTAGCCCAGTTATTACCAGCACCACTTTGACCAAAGACAAAGTTGTCAGGGCGGAAAAGATTACCAAGGGGACCGGATCGAACAGAGTCCATGGTGCCAGGCTCAAGGTCAATTAAGACGGCACGAGGAACGTATTTGTTAGATCCGATCTCATTGTAGTAAACGTTGATGCGCTCCAACTGAAGATCGTTATTTCCCTTGTAGAGGCCATCGTTGTCAATGCCGTGCTCGTCAGAGACAACTTCCCAGAATTTGGCACCTGAAAAGGAGGAAAGAGTAAGTTGGCTGAACGGACCAGGTGAATGAAGACGACGCCTACCAATTTGGTTACCGCACTATCCAGGGGATAAAAAAAAACTTCAGCAAATGCAAACAGGAGAGAAAGATGCAAGAAATATACCTGGCCAGTCTGCAGATGGACGATCTCACGCATGCTAAGAAGACGACAAGTCAGCACTCCTGTCGCAGAAAGTGGTACGACATAGCTGAAGCAAAACCACAAGTGTTGCTTCGCACTACCACGCAGCAATGGGCGTGATAGAGTTGGCTTTTGGAGACAATGATAACTCACATTAGGGATTAAACTAAGGAGGAAAAGTAAGGATGAAGGTCGTGACTAGGAGGTGGATTGGACACGAAGACAAGAAATTCTGTGGAAAGGTCGCGTTTAGTGATTGTAAATTTTAAACTCAGATTCATACCCCGGGTGGCGCGTGCGTCCTTTCATTTTGGGGAGCCCGTTATTCGCACGATCCCCATTTCTCAAGTCCTAGACGCAAATATGACGGACGATGCATACTTGACATCAACTCTTAGATCTGTCTCGAGTGGTATTGAATGCTGCCTCCGAATTTGTGTAAGTTCTCCAAGGTTTGATGTATCCAAGGGGACTTGTTCTTATTGCACGGCAACAAACGTCATTCATCATTTCATATTACATGCACATTATACGGCATGTGTCCCTGCAGCAGGTGCGCACACCGGCGCGATGAAATCAGGGACTCCAAAGGATATATTAGAGCTGGACTCACTGCTGGGGTGAACCCCTTTTGGAGCACCACAAAATCCTTTGCAAGAGATGAAATTTAATGAATGAATATTGTGTTACACTAAATCTCACTTAAATTAGACAGTTTGGATAACACAAAAGTTGGATTAATTGGAATAAAAATCAAAGTTTTCTGTAATCCAATGTGCGCCAAAAGGGGAGAGTATAGTGGCCTCTCTTTCTTTCTTAGCCTTCGCTGGGCTAACTTTAATGCTCGCAAGCGTTGACTAGTCTCTTTTTTATTACGCTCGCGTGCGTAACTTTTAGTGACCGCGTCACATCAGCTCATTCTACTATGATCGAG
>QDKV01004962.1_pt1 | contig 20401 bp, 26 predicted proteins | sample 1861101 | NCBI WGS metagenome assembly QDKV01 (sample SAMN04275158, study PRJNA302643) | Fungus metagenome, whole genome shotgun sequencing project. | isolation source: fruitbody | host: Mallocybe terrigena | place: Sweden | collected 2013 | reverse complement strand
TATGTCCGTGCCCGTTCCTGTGCAGCTAATCGTCGAATTGAATGTGAAGAAGATGGCAGCGATTCCTGCATATGCAGGCGATCCCCTTTTCGGCGAAGTACTACCATTAGCAGAGGCAGAGGAACTTAGGAAAGAGAAAATGAGTCTTCGAAAGACGGAGGAAGTGGGCAAGCAAGTGATAAGTATCCTGAGGGATATCTTGGAGCTTAGGACAGATGACACCTTGGGTACGCCGTTTCGTTCGAATTCGAGTCCTGATATCTAAACTTGATTTTACTTTAGAGACTGGAGAATCTTTAACGAGTTGTGGCATCGACTCGATCTCATTTGCTCAAATCAGAGGGAAGGTTATGGCTGACTTGGAGATTGAGATACCCACGACTTTCTTGTCAGAAACTCACACCATCCAAGATATGATACAGTTTGTCGAGAAATATAAATTTGCGTAGGGTTATATTTTGGTGCGACCTCTCTAGATAGAGTTTCATGTGTCATGTATTAAATATATTATCGCTGTTTGCATAAATGGCACTCGCGAGTGATTTCAAATTTTGATAGGTTATATTTCATGATGAAACAGAAATCCAGTCTTGGTAAGTAAGTGAAATCCTGGCTGGGATGCAGTTGTAAAAACGTGTGATCATCTGCGGGATGCGACTCATATGAAAATGTGTATGGTCTGATTGGCCATATAAGTGAAACTTTCCTTCAAACCGTGTCATCGCTTCCTCCCATTTCGAAAGATCTTTGGACATTTGCGACCATACCCATCGAGTGTTGGTAGATTGCCGTAAGACTATGTCGTGATGCAAAGTTTGACGATGATCGTTAATGTATGCTTGGAGTTGTACAAAAAGCGATTCCTCTGCGGGATTATTCATTCTGGAACAACTTTCCTTCTGGACGATAGGTGGGTTCTGAGGGTCTTTATTCTTCTCCCCGACTGCGTCTACCATCTCCAGAACGAGGATCTTCAGTTTAGGCAAAGTTTCGCCCAGACTCCGATGTTCGACCTTTGAATCATAATAGATGCGCCTGTTTCCGTAAGGTTCACAAAAAAGTTTCGCCCCAAGTGGAGTTCGGTGATATTTGGCGTAGCTTGGAACATGAGAAGGAGTGCGGTAATATCGAGGTCGTCTCTAATACCCCCATCTGTCAGGAGACGAAGTGATGAAAGACTTTGGAAAGAGAATTGCGTGAAGAAGTGGACAAAAACTGCATTTACGTATCCAGACAGGACTAATTGCCGGAGATGCTGATTAGAGACACAAGGCGTCGGTTAACCGTCATCAAATGTGATTGAGCTCATGGAGAAGGCGCCAGAAAGCAAGTTTGGACAGAAGACAGTAAGTATTTGGCGGAGGGCATGGGGCCCTGTGACTCCAGAAATGCAAAGATGTGTAAGCTGTGCACCAGGGAGGATGTCCAACAAGTCTGCAGACGTGAGGTGCAGATGGCGGAGACGAGGGGCTGAGGCCCGAAAGTAGTGCCATTTAGGATAACGAATGATCATGTCCACAAAAGTATGCAAGGTCAGATATTCCAGGTTCTTAAATTCGGAAAAAGATGTCACACAGAGCATGCGAAAGTCATCTTCCAATAACGACAAGTCTAAGCTTTGAGCGGAAGTTACGAGAGGACCCGACAGGAATGCGGCGTATGTATCGGTTGCGATGTCGCCCTCATGAAAAGTGGTTTAGGGTTCGTAGCGATCGCTATGGTGGAAACCTTGTCTCTCCCAGGGTTGACCAAAAGATAAGGAAACTGGAATCCCAACCCTTTACTGGGATTCCAGTTTCCGATTGGCTGCCCACCAGTTTAAGAAGTCCTGACTCTTTGGTGCAATGAACCTTGCCCAATCCAATAAAACACCTTTCACCCTCTTTAAAAAGTTAGAGCGGTGGGGTATCAAATGTAATCTGTCTCCATCTTCGACAGACATGGCAGAGGAGAATTGGGGCGTTTGATTTGTTTGGCTGTTGGACCTTGTGAAAATCCTCTGGAAGGCAAAGGACGAAAATGATTCTAATAACTTCGATGGGTAACGAATCAAACTAAACAATCAAGATGGTAAGCAAACGTTCAAGTTTCTGCTTCAAGATAGCACACTGATCTCAGCTTGGGTGGTAGCAATAACTTCTGATTGGTCGTGTAGATTTATGAGAAAGCTTATCTTATCTGATCGCTTGTACTCTGACCAGTGTCTGACCAGATACCACTGCATTATCCTAAACCGCCATGTCTCCCAAGTTAAAACCCATGTCAACTGGCAAAATTTACACCATCGATCATATTGGCTTTGTCCGCAGTCTCATCCCTACTACTCCACTTGAAGACAGTCATCCCTTCTGTGCCCTGTGGCAATCTTTCCTCGCCGGCCTTGCCAATGGCTGTGACACTTTCTGGGACTCAATGATGAGAATATACACTGGCCAGACAACATTTTCTGGGAATCAGACTAAGATACGACAATTCAAGGCGATTTACCTCAAAAACCCGCCAAACATCGTCATAGCAGACATGCAATCAGAAACATTGTATGGATGTCACAGACGATTGCCCCGCCTTTGGCAATTCATATATATTTCGAAGTGTTATGTAGATAACTGGGCCGCTGCCGAGGATGAAACTTCTGCGATGAGCTATGAAGCCTTATTGAAGGCAACTCTTGTTCATGAGTCTGCCCACTGGGCTCAAACATTGGCAAGTTAACTTTTCGTCTTTAATGATGTGTTCTCTGACAAGTTCCTTTAGTACAGAGGGTGGGCCTCTACCCACTCCTAACTCAAGACGAGGCTGATAACCTCTCCCCAAGCGAGCAGCTGAAGCTGAAGACGAAATTGACTCTCAAACGCCTTCGAACGTTCGCAGCAAAGGGTGCCTCTGGAGAAGCTGGATACTATGTTGAGCTAGCAGTATTCGGAGGTATTGTATTCATGGAGATCGACAAATGTGTGTCTATACATCATTTGCTGTGCTTCATTCCACTGATGAATTTGTAGTGGCCATAGCGACTTCAAATACCTGCATGAACAGGGTCTCCATGCATGCGGTGAGAGAGCTCAGGAGCCATGGACTTTGCCGACTAGCTTCCCTGGTGGCACCACTGCCAAACCTGACGCTTCTTTCACCGACTCCCATCCGCAATCGCCAAGGAGCACCAGCGATGCTGTGCGAGTCGTGTGACTCTGACGATGAAGAGTTGTTGTTCCTGAACCGTTGCCCCAGGGAGTACCCAGGTATGAACTCCATTCAACTTGCCGCTACCACTGACAGATAATTTCATAGTGTTGGATCATATAGCCGCTACATGTTTCGAGGATGACCAGATTGATGCGGATTTCGACAATGATCAGACCGATGAGGATTGTTGAAAATACATATATTTTAAGTTCTTTCTCTCTCTTAATTGCTCATTGTGATTCCATTATTTCGCATTTAAAAAAAATTCTTGTAGACTATAGTATATGTGTCACCTCCCATTAATTAGAGTACTCGTTTCCAGAAACATGGAGAATATATAGAGAAGCCTTTATCATTGAAACCAGGGCTCAAGCCTCAATTGTTTACTTAATTCACTTATTGTTGTAGCACAGACTCGGAGATTTCAGGACTAGGGTCCTCGTTGTATTAAACATTGCATGGTCAGCAGATCCATTACATCCATTACTTGGCGATAGATGTTACAATTCACTTACATGGCGCAAGGCTAGATCATTTTTGTCCCGAGTTTTTTTGTCGCTTTGATGGCACGATTTGTTATCACAATACCATCGCTTTCATCCAATATAAATTACTCGAAGGGAAACAATTCGCTATGCTGCGGGTTCTACGACATCCTCTCTGCCCGGAATCGCGAAATCTTTTTCGGTTTTGGTTCTTGAATGATCTCCGCTTGTACAATCTGTTGTTGGTTGCGCTTCGATTCCCGAACAAGACCTGACATAACAGTAGGTGAAAGGTTCGGCTGGTTGTAACTTCGGTTTACCTCTTGGAGGGAAGGGGATTCATCGAGCATCTGCGCAGGACTTGCTGGTGGCCGTTGAGATGAGTTTTCCGGTTTCACGGCGGTGGACAACACTGTTGGAGGACGGTCAGGTCGTCTTGAGCTTTGAGACTGAGGGAAAGAAGGAGACTCGATGATCATCAACGGCATTGAGGATGTATAATGGGATCCGTCCGGTGAGAGTGATGACGAGTCCGCAATTGATGAACCAGAAAGAATTTGTCCAGCAGTGGCGGAACCCGCTCTGGTAGGATTTGGAGAATGTATTTGGGCTGTGCTAGAGCGGGCAACGGCTGGAAAATCAAATGTCTTCCTTTCTTCAATAGTCGATGTCATTGTCGGTGTCGACAAACTCTCATGTGAAATTCGAGTCACTGAAGATGACCGTGCTTCCAGAACAGGTGCATTACATCCCGACGCGATGGTCGTTGAAGATAGTTTACCTGCTGCTTCTCGAGACACTTTGAACTTGGATGTTTTTGAGAGCATGCTAGGAGGAGGTAAAGTCTTCGCCTGAAACGACGACGCTACTTCCTTCAGTGACGTTGGAGTTTTCGTTTGCAAAGAGGGATCAAAGCTTTCTTGGTTGGCCGATGGCGGAACGGTATAGCCGGCGCTTGGCCCGATGTTATGGATTTCCCCTCTTCGGATGAGTTCGAGCATCTCTTGTAATCGCTCACTTTCATCGTCACTAGCACTGTCTGCTTCGCCACCAATAAGGTTTCCGTTGGAGTCGAGTTTGCCCGTGCGAATGGAATGTTGTATTCTACGAACCGACGAAGCGGGAAGGACGGTGGTGCCAAGGGATATTGACTCAGGTCCAGAGGAGGATGACGGTGCCGATGCATTGTAAGCGGATGCAAGTCGATGTGCCTGGAAATGGGAAACCACAGGTTTAGATGTTTGTTGCACTACTTCCTGTGGCGAATGTAAAGTGCTTAACCCAATGGTAGAGGCTCAAATAGTCCGAAGACGAACCACATTCGATTCAATGTCATGTGGAATATCCACCATGGTTTGAGCTGCTCCCCTTCTGATAGTGTTCCGCTTTGTATAATACTCCAATACAACCTCTCGCTGGTGTTGAGCAGTGTCAAAGTCGACCACGTCAGTTTCGAGTGTAGGTTCCTCTTCGCTTTCTGTTGAATCCGAACCGAGCTCTATGTCAGAGTCGTCATCGGAATCTACCCCTTCTGTAGATTGCGATATTGTCCCCGAAATGGCCTGGCCAGCTGGTTGGCGTTCAACTACGTTCATCTTCATGGGATGCATATCTAGCAGCGCTTGAGACAACAGAGTCGGACGCTTTCTCTGCATCAGCCGCCCCGGAGTGACGTCTCCCCAGTCAACATTCGCCGAGTCTACATCTGCTTCCGGGACTTCGATATGTTCAGTGTGTTCGGCAAAAGCGACACTCTTCTTCTTAACTGCTGGAGATCTCTTCCTGTCTTTCTCAACCTCCTCATCCCTGAGCTGTTGTTCCTCTTTTTCTTGGCGTTCCTTCTCTCTGGCTTTAGAAACGTTGAGTAAGAGAGCGCGACCCATTTTCTTCTGTATTTCGCGAACCTCCTTCAATCCCTCCACGTCTTTTTCTTCCTTCTTTTTCCGAGTCATTGCCTCTCTCTCTTCAGCTTCTCGATGTTTTCGTGAAACTTCTTCTTGTTTCTCTTCGTCTTCAAGTAGATCAAGGACTTGATTCCGCTTTACCTGAAGTCTAGTTCGTGCTTCATCTGAAAGACTGGCTAACGGAATCAGAGGCTCGACAGTCACCGGTGTTGGTCGAGATACACTTGTCCGAAGGTCCGTCGGGTCAACAAGTTCTGATATTTCAACAACAGGCAATCTTTCCTCACTGACCAACTGACGAAAATGTAAGTTATTGAAACGGTTATGCTTGAATCTTGGCATACCTCACCCCGCTCGTTACGAATATCAGATACGTTTTCAGCTCCAACGAGTTCAGCGAGCTTATCATTGAGCCTGCTGGCCACTTCTTCGCTGGTCAGATTTCCACTGGAATTGCTCGCGATCTCGGGTGCAATAGCTTGGATAAGTACACGGATTGCTGGAAATCATAATTAATCGTAAATTGTGTTCAAGTATATAGTTTACATACATTCTTGACCATCTTTTTCGAGGTTTTGTACATTGGAACTGGACATGGTGGGTGAGATGCCGGCGCGTGACTGATGGCGTCTTCTTGTGACAGACGCCGGACCCGCGACTCGCCCGTCTCTGCTTAAGAAACCATGTTTGTCGCAACTGGTTTACTGGGAATAAAAAACTCTTCGGTTCAAGATGTCGCAGTCCCGCTGCCGGTCACCTTCGTTGCGACTGGTCTTCTGGGCCAATCTAATTCTTTTGTTGAGACCGGGATGTCAGAGAAACAGCCCGTTGGTAAGTAATTTCAGATTCAAGCATTAATATGATGAATTATTTTCCAGAAGTTAAAAAAGAATCAGGTTCCTCGGTCACATTTACTGATACTGGATTGCTCTCTGGACCAAACCAGTCGAATTCAGGTGTTTTCATTTTTACTTTCAAATATCTTCGAAACTGACATCTGTGTTGGTCCTGTCCTCAGCTCCATCTCCGTCTGACCCCGATGGTGTGTTGAACAACGCCAATCTCTTCCATGTCCCAAATTTGAAATTTTCATGCATTGCAGACAGTGAATTGCGTCCGATAGCGGAAACCCCTAACGTAGAATCGGCGACAACATCTACACTACCTCCAGGGTATATCTCACGCCCCACTTTACTGGCTAGAACTTACGATGGAAAGACAATTTATCTTAAGCGAAGGGTAAAGAGCTCTGCGCCCTATAACGTGCGTAATTTGTCTTGAGGGTACGAAGCATTTTCACTCAAATACTTTCTTTCCATTTTAAGGTGTCTGTGTCGTTGACGTCCAGCCAACCGCGGCGCGATCTCCTTGATATTCCAATTCACAGGCTCATGGACCAGCTGTCTGCCAATGCTGCTGCAAATTTACAAAAAGCGTGCGTATTATAAATAATTTGTATTTTACTCTTGAAAATTTTAAAATCGTGCACTTCAGTGATCAGGCGATAATGGAACAATCCAATGATTTGCAGAGCGCTGTTATTGAAGACACGCTTTGGGTCGACAGATACCGCCCAAGAAAATTTATGGAACTTATTGGAAACGACAAAGTGGCTAGAGATGCACTGTCATGGATCAAACAATGGGATTACTGCGTTTTCGGAAAGACGCGAGGCAAAAAGAGAGCAAGAGATTCTGATGAAAATGTCAATCAAGACAAATATTGTAGGCCGAATGAAAAAGTATTGATTGTTCGCTACTTTTCATACCACAACTTTAAATAGTTTTCCCTCAGGTTCTTCTACTTTCAGGACCTCCTGGTCTAGGCAAAACAACCTTAGCCCATGTATTGGCCAAACAAGCGGGATACGAGGTGTTGGAAATCAATGCGAGGTCGGTTAAACGTTTACGATGTAATTGTTACCAACAGCCATCGGGACTCATGCTATCATAGTGATGCACGTTCTGGTTCAATTGTTGACGATCGAATACGACCCACTCTAGAGGCGGGCACCGCTATCGGCAGCACGAAACCTGTTCTACTTGTAATTGACGAGATAGATGGAGCAACAGGAGCTGGTGACAACGTAAATATTCAAGCAAATTTCACTTAATTAACTCATGACCCTCGTCAGACCGGTACATTTGTTCATAAGCTCGCACAACTAATACAAGCAATGCCGAAAAAAAGTGAGTAACGTTCGCCCATATATTATCCATTTTCCTTACTTCTTTGGTCAGAAAACAGAAAGGATCAACGAGGACCACGACCTATTCTACGCCCTGTAATATGCATCTGTAATGACATAAATTCATCCGCTCTGACAAAATTGCGGCCCTTTGCCCATTCGATTCGATTTCACAGACCAGCCGACAACCACATTGTTCCAAGACTTAAGGAGATATGTCAAATAGAGGATTTGAAGGCGGACTCAAGGGCTTTGATGACCCTGGTCAGTGCTGCAAAAGGTGACCTTCGTGGATGTCTCAACACCTTGCAGGTAATCGTCTATGTCACGATTTAACAACCGATTTGGCTGACCAGCTACAGTTTATCAAGAAGCGGAAAGAGGATGTTACTGAGCCAGTTATAAGAAAGGCCACGGCGGGAATGAAGGGGGCCGACACCAGTTATCTATCTATCCTCAACAATATTTTTAGTCCTTTATCGAAGAAGCGGGTGAAAGAGCTTGGCATGACTGACGAGGAAGAAGGGAAATACGTTACTAGACTTAGCCGTGAAATTGAGAGTAGCGGAAAAGAAAATAGTATAGCCTCAGGTGAGACTCGCGTTGACTTCTGTCACGGATTGAGGACTCTTTGACTGTTGACCTTTTGATATAGGCTGCCTTGGTCACTACACCACACTTCGACAACACGACGCAAACCTCTCGCGACATAATGAGGGTGTTAAATGGCTGTCGGTTTTTGACACGTTTTCGTCTGCAATGTACAACGATGGAGATTTTGCACTTCATCAATATCTACCTTACACCCTTGTACCATTTTATCCTTTGTTTAATCAACGTGGAGGACAGCAGGTGGAATGGAACCAGACTGACTGGGAGGTGAGAATGGATTGTGATCTGTTCCACACAATACCCTTGCTGACCGATGCACTGCTTCTTAGCATTTCCAAGTGGAAAAGGGTAACGAAGAAATTCTGGACTCACTCTCGCGGTGTCTGCGAACGGCTACAATTCGATACGGTGGCGACTTCCGACACTTGCTAGGCCATCCAATTCTTCAGCTAGAATTCATTCCATATATTAACAGAATCATATCACCGCCTCTTCGCCCTGTATGTTACGTTTCCTCCTTTCTGCGTCCTCTGCTAGTTTTAACTTGCCCACCATTTTTAGGTAAACAGCCAGATTATCCGGCCTCTGGAAAAAGCACTCATGTGTCGACTAGTTGACATCATGTCTTCACTAGAATTACGTTTCCTGAGGGAGAAGGCCGATGACGGACAGCTGTCGTATCGATTGGATCCGTATGTACTTTGCTCTCCTTACAAAATATTGGACATGCCTGAAAATCCTGAATCTTAGACCCATTGATGTCTTCGTCACCTACGACGGTAAACGAGCAGGTGACATTGCAGTCTCTAGATACGCAGTCCGCCATCTTGTCGCTGGAGCGGTAATTTCTCCACACATCAAAATTGCATCAAATTTTGCTGATGTTATTTGTTGTTAGATCGAAGCCAAACTGATTGCCCGTGATACAGAAGTTGTGGAGAAAGATAAACGAAAACGTGGGTTTTTAGACCAGCCGAGGTGAGTCTGGTCCTACCTGATGTACCCCAAAATGCTGGATCATCTACCCTTGAGATAGATCAAACGGAAAGGATAGGGCCAATGTGCATCTTGATGACGCCTCTGATCAGCCAAACAAGCGTGCTAAGTTAGACATCCAAGATATTGCAGATAGAGTGCGCTTTTTCCTGCAGTTCAGGGGGTTAACCTTAACTCATTTTCTTCCGTAAAGCCCCCAACTGATTTCTTTGGCCGACTCGTCTCCATTCCCTCTGCGGATTCGATAAACACCCGAGGCCACAAGAACGTTGGGATGAAGTTCAAAGTCAGCTACAAATTTTTGGAAGGTAATTCTGCAGCAGTACGGAGGCCCGTCAAAGTCAACACGTTCCTCTGACGTTATTATACGGTGGTTGTAAAGCATGTAAAAGTCCTTAAATTATTTTCCCAGGTCAAATTTCATTCAACCAAAATAGGAAGTGGCATTACCTAATGGGGCTTGAAGAGAGATTATTTTTTTTGGACTACCGCTCCCGTCAAAAGACTTGTAAGAATGATTAAAGCAAAACCGCCATGTACGTGTCGTGAAAGTATGCATGAATTTTTTTATAGGGCACTCATTGTTTCGACATTTATCAGACTAGTTCGGTTATTCCGGTCAAACTTCTTAGAAGAACGCCACCTTCTGTCCAGCTCCAGCCCGTTGACATGATTCCCAGCTTTTTATCTTTATTTTTCTTTTGAAAAGGCCTTCAATTTGGTGTTGTGCCCCTGAAGTTGTGAGCCATCTGCAGGGATAATAACAATTTTTTAACGAACGTCCCAGTACACAAACTCTGACGGGGAAAATACTCAGCAGTGGCCACGGTTCCGCCTCAATTGTTGAAAATAGTTAGCTTCGCGTAGTTGTTCGAAACGTCTGGGCCATTCTCGTTCTGTCCTTCTGGCATGGTGTTAGTATCCTAATCTGACAGGCCCCTCGGATTTTTGTTTGCTAGATCCGCTGGTCTTCGAGCTTTCAAGAATTCACCGGCACCCTATTCTCCACTCATTGTTTTGCTTTGCTTTCCCATGCTGCATTGATTTTGGGTATAAAAGCCTGTCGCTTAATCCGAAGTTAACCAGAACTCACCGTTCTATCACTGGCCCAGTAATATTCTCAACTCAACCGTTTCAAAATGAAGTTCACCCGATCCCTCGCTATGCTCGCACTTCCGTTCTTTGTAGCTGCTGGGCCTCTCGTGAATAATCACGGTTTTTTTGGAATACTGGAATGCTGATCTATTCTTTTTAGGACGCGAGAACCGACGTATGCAACTCTGGCTCTGTGAGTTGCTGCAACCATGTTCAAAAGGTTGGCCCGAACCCCTATAGTTCTTAAAATTTTGTCACTAATAGAACTACGTTTGTAGAGTACACCTGACTTGAGCACCTTGTTCAATGGTTTACTTGGTATCCCTATCGAAGAGGTCGTTGATACCATTTTTGGTATCGATTGTTCCCCTGTCACTATCGTCGGTCTTGGAAAAACAGGGTGTAACCAACAGGTGGTCTGCTGCTCGGGAAATTCATATGTATGGCTTTTAGCTGAGAGTCCTGGCAAATTCTAGACTGACCTCTGTGTACTAGAACAACAACTTCATCAACTTAGGATGCTCTCCTATCAACCTCTAATTGAAAAGGTTGTCTCTACCTCTAGCGGCTCTCGACGGTACTTTTTGTTCTACCATCTTAGTACTAGTAGTAAAAAGAAGATGAGAACGATGTCGTTGCACATGCTTAGTAATAAAAAGTGATTTTATTCATATTCAGAACTTGTGGTTGCCGGCGCTGCGTAGTTACTTCTTTGAAAGAACTTTTTTTTAATTTTTATATTCAGACCTCTCGAAGGACTGGTCGGTCTCACAATGTACATTTGATGTACATTTCTTCTCCGGCCCTCTGCCTTGCCGCCATATTACCTCCCACGGTTAGTAATGTTACATTGTTACATTGAATAAAACTATCCTACGACAAAAGAGATGCCTTTGCTAAGTACTAATAAGTATGTTGCTACCAGCAAGTTAAAGGTACTCTGAAGGGATATGCAACACTCTGCCATTTGACCAAGCTCGTATCGTGTGACAGTGAAGTTGAGAGCCTGTGTTTCGTTTCTTATTGCAGTACTATTCTACGGCAAGTTGGCAACTCAGAGGACCACCACCGTAGACTCAGTGCCCGACTATGAGTTTGGAATTGTGTCTCCATGACGTAGTACTGAACTTGTCCTCGCACATTTTTCAATTCAACCCAATAGAGGCGAAGGCCTAAGGGCTTATACCTATTTTATCGGACCTCTCTGTGCCAATTTTCCAGAAGCGCTTACAACAAAAGCAGGACCGGTTAATTATTTAATTTATTAGCTGCGCCGCTCGATTCCTGAGCTTGAGTTTGTGAAGTCCAAGGTTAATTCACAGCGCTATATCGCGTACTACTCCTCACTGTTTTCAGTTCCTTCGGCCGAAAGTTGCTTATCTTCGCCAATACTAATCATAGCTAATAAATAGTAGGGTACTTGAATTGTGCAAATTTTGCACTGAAATAATATACATTACTAAACTTATATATTTGACAAAAATCTTAACGTTAGACTCGGTATAGCATGCCCCTGGTCTGTCGACCCTGTTCGTTCAACTTCAAGCCCTTGTTTAAAAAGTGATTTCGCATTCTGAATCTTCGCCATCCTGGCCCTTGCAAACCCTCTTGTAAGTATTGTCCAATTCTCAGAGTGACTAACAGCTGTTCGCAGGCCGCGAGGACTACATGTTCCTACAGTTTGCAAAAGTGGCAGCCTTACATGCTGCTCCCAAACCCAGCACGAAAGTTACGTTTACCTGTCCTGACATTGGATTTGAGTTGATAACTAGTTGACCAATCAAATTAATTCCAGAAATTGTTTAGATTTAATTATCACCGCCCTACCTTATGTAAGTTCAGTCCGAAAGGCCGATAACCCAACATGGACACCTTGTACATATTAGGAAATTATCAACATGCATGCGAACTTCGTGTAATCCACGTCCTAAGCCACTTGTGGCCACTCCTTTTTCTCTATATCTTGTCCAATCGTAAAGGGCAAACATGCGACTTTGCCTTCTACATCCATCATCTAGGAACTTTTTTGTCGTTTTTCTTGACCAAAGTGCAATACGTGGCATCATCCCGTCATCATGGAATCACAAGAAGTACACACTCCAGGTTCTGGATCTACTGAAACGACTCAGATAGATCTCAGAGACTCCTCTCGATCCCCTATACCTCAGTCATTGATCGTTACATCGAGTCCCCGCCGTTCGCGCAAGAAGCAAAACAATTTAGCTTCAGCATCGCACGATATCGTCACAAAGAGGAAAGGAAAGCTCCGCTGCATTGTCGAGCTACCTATCGACATACTTCTCGAAATATTTGGCTGGCTTGAGCCACTCGACCTTCACCATATTTCGTATGCTACGAAGGACTTGCGGGTTATTTGTCGAAATCGTCAAGTTTGGAAACTTGTATGTCCGACAATCCATACTTGACCACCATCTATTCTAATTTTATAGGCGTCTAATAATATATTTGAAAAGCACGGAGCAGCCCCCCCGCTCTGTCCGATGTCGGTGAATCCCCTTCAATATGCAAACTTCATCTTCGGTTCGTTTTGTCAAGTGCGGGTGAATCGTTTCATGTCATCACATGTAGCTCACGGCCCTTTAGTTCTGTGCTTCAAAAGGCAGAATTTTGCACCTCACTGCTCGTGTCAGACTATGTTTGAAATGTATTTCCAAAGTGTGCGTCAAATTTCTACTCAACGGGAAAAGTTCGATCTCAGTTTTTACGAAGGTTGATTCTGCATCAAGACCTTGACGATAAAGGGGCATCAAGTGTGTGCTCTCCTTGGTTCTTCAAGAAGACAGGAAAAAAACGTGTGTATTTTTCTATCCCATCCGAGCTATGATTCACGGTCTAGCAATTGCAGAGGGTTACTACGTTCTCCGAGTCGAGTATCAGCGGAACGTGGAGGCATTAGCCACATTAGTCAATGACGATTTGGCACGAAACGATTACATTAAACTTCGTCAGATCGAGTGCAAAGAAAGGATTGATGTAATTCCACAATTAATTCAATATCAAAGGCTCAAATTTGTTATCTTCGGTTTTCAGCACGCCAAACTCTTGGAGGGATGGTTACTGAAAGTTGACAAGATTCAACAGCAGAAATCGGTAGTGCTGTATAACCACCGCCAACACGAGTAAGTGTGGTAGATATCTTTTAACGTTTGCTTACTGTTGTACGATAGGATCGAGCAGAGGCTACTTAGAGCTGGTACGTTTGTTTTAAACAAACACGTAACCCTAATTTTTAATCTCGAATAGGTTTCGACAAAAGAGAACTTTGTCAAATGGGGGAGATTCCGGGGGTTCGCGTTGCAGCCAAACTCACAGACAAAGGTTGGAGAAATCATTTGCTTTGCTTTAGAACACTATCATGACTGATTTCTGAGAAGAATGGGACAAGATGTCGGGTGACGTGATGAAGGTCCTTTTCCAGCGCCGCATTGATATTCGACGACAAAACCTCGAACAACTCGAGATGCGAATAAGGCATCCACTTTGGATTCGCCTCGTGGAACTCAGTTCTTTCATGGAAACCAAATTTAAGAGGCCATGTATTATGCTTCCCACCACGGATCTTGCGCGTGTTGAACCTTTCCACAGTCTCATAAAGAAGACTCCATTGCATATTGAGGTGACGCGATCGAAGATGGAGGAATTTGCCCATCATATTCCACGGATTATGGAGCTATGGAAATTTGTGAGAGGCCGGTATTTGTTGCGGCTCTTCCCCCCTACTTTACAACTTGTTCTCGTCGGAGTTGGAACTTTGGGGTTTAGGGCTCTTGAACTGGGAATTACGTTCTTCAAGTGTTCCTGGTGCCAGTGTATTCTAACATATCCCAGAGTCTTGATGCACGGTTGCCTCAGAAATCGACATTTTGACGAAGATGTTGACCAGAAATTCGCGCGGTTACGAAGAGGAATATCTCTTGATTTGATTTGGAATGCGATTCCTCGTTGGTTTTGCGGCGGCTGGAATGAATTTGGAAATCAAATTTCATTCTATCCAGAGGTGTCCCACGTTGCCCAGACTTTAATATCGATTTTTGGAAAGAATCCTTTTCTCGTTCCAGCATCAGAATTGGACCAGGATGATGCGAGGATCGAATGCCTTCTTTGTCGCAGCCTATCGAGTGATAATCAGACGTACTCTCGGCTAGTGATGAACTGGAGGATGGCAGTAAGTCGTTTCAAATTGTAAAGTCAGAGATTTTTGTTACTAACGACTATTTAGATCTTGCACCAATGGGAAGTTCATAAAGGCACAGGAGATGTCATGTCGTCCGTCTTCTTGAGTTGGCAACCTCTTTCCGATGAAGAAGCACAAAAGGCGAAAGAAACAGAGAAAGCGGAACGAGAGCAGTGGGGACACCCAATATATTTTTGCATCAAGTGCCACAACTATGAGATCAACACCGAGAATTACCAGCGTCATTTAAGAACGTGAGTCTTCACTTTGGTAATATCTAAATAATAATAAATTTTGTTTCGCAGGCATAAGGTCGATGCCACTATGGAGGACTTTTGGGAGAGGAAACACATCTACTGTGAAATCGATATACCCATGAATGTTCCGCCTTTTCCTGTCAGAATATTCATCTAGGTTGTGGTTTGGGCAACAAATGAATTGTTGTCATTGCGAATGCACTTCAGTTTGATATCCAAACCTTGTTCATCGCTGTGAAGGTCAATACTCTTCAACTGACCGTTACATTGAATGTTAGACAGTAAGAACTAGCTACACACATATAAGCCATGTTTACATAAGGTAGATGTTAAAAACAAATAGTCATTGGAGATGGACCTGTCGGATTCAAAATAGGCACTAGGCTCTTAGGATCAATTTATGGCCGTACAGGACTCGTAAACCCACTGTCATTGGTATAGAAACTCCGCACCAGAATTACTCCAAGTCCGGTGCCATTCAACAACACGGGGATGAGCTTCAACTCTGCGGGAAGCTTTCTTCAATAATGAATTATTCTAAGAGTACCAAACACTAACTTTGAAGGTTCGAAATTGTCGATCTGTAAACCATCCATTGATTTCGCTCTGGACAAGGCCACATACACTGACAGGGAAAATCCAGTCAGACGACATTCATACCTAAAAAATAGAGGTCATCACCTTGCCCTTTTTCGAAAGCACGCCCAATGTCAACTTTTACTCGTTCCAGAGTTTGTCCTTGAGATTTATGAATTGAGAGCGCCCATGCAAGTATCAGTGGTACTTGAGTCCGGCTTGCCTCGGTATTGCCTATCGGACCTTCGCATGTGAACTGCAGCGGAGCGCAAAGGAGTTCTCGACCACTCTCAAATCGGACAAGGGGCCAAGGATTATCCCGAGCAAAAATATGATTGCTCAGAGGGCGGATCTCGTCAGTAGGTCGGAGTGTTTGCTTTGGTTTGCTTTTTCCAGTCATTTGTGCGATATTAATACCACGACGTTGGGCTTCGCTAACATCCAAAAAATCGAGGACTATTCCCCGACTTCCGTTAACTAGATCTTCATCCATGTTCTCGATGTAAGTCAGCATTGATCAGCGATGCTAATGTCGAATTGGGGGACACACCTGAATGAGCATAACAAGTGCACCAACCTATTTACGGTTACAGGGATGCAAAAGGATCGACCAAGGATATTACCCACCTTCAGAAAAAGCATTTTCAGTGCTACCAGCCTTTCTAAAAGGGTTTCGGCACTGGATGCGGGTAAAGGTTTTCCCTGTAAATCATGACCCGCAAAGTCCATGGCTTGATAATACATGAGAGGGTCCGGAATCGCTTCCAACCGCGAAATGTTGCATTGATAAACTTGGTCTCGAAGAGGATAGCTGGCAATCGGATTACTTTAACGAGAATGTCGTTTCGAGTGAATGAGAAAAGCTCACAGTTCGGTTGGTTGAATTCCGTCAGGATAAAGTAAAGGACGTGAAAGTAACTTGAGAGACTGAATGTCACGGTCAGTAAGACAGCCGTATCTCATTTTACTCAAAATGTCTACGAATGCTACGGCGGGTGAAATATAACGAGCCAATATTTCGATCTGAGTAAATCTGACGAACCAACGTCCTTTTGCCTAAAAACCTGGTGAAGAAATACTGGTCGAGAAACGCAACTCGTCCATGTCTTGGCGTCAAAAGCAAATAAAACGGGCTGGATGCGCTGATGCGACTTTTCCGGTACAGGGGGCAATTGAAAGAAATCGCCAGACAGAACGAGCTTCCAAACGAAGCATAAGTAATAGATAGGGACCAGGAGATAAATTTGACGAAACCTGGATGCCACCGAATGGTTTCGCTATACCTCTCACTGTGCGTGCTATCCATTCCTGGTATACATTTGAACAACAGTCAGCTCGGAGTAGAAGTTGATCAATTGGCGTACGCACCAACTTATCGAACAGGACACCATCAACCATAGAAACTGCCACATTCTCATCATGAGCTGGGACTTGAAATGAAGAATTATGCTAACTTTCGTCGACTATGAGAACCTTTGTTTTCTTCCATCGCTGTCTGGCGAACGAACGAAGGTTTTTGCACAACCTTTCTGCAGATTCTTTTCCGAGACCTATTCCTGCAAAAGAATGCAACGTTCGACCTCCTATATTCAAAGCAGCAATTCCAGTCGAGGCAGTCACTGCCACTGACGGATTGAATGGTTCGTCATGGAAGGCCTTTAAATATTCAATGATCGCACGAAGGAGAACACTTTTTCCTGTGCCTGAGAGGATCATTTCGAAAGTTATCACAAAATTGTAGGACAAGAGTGTATAATTTACCAGCTGGCCCAGTGAAAAAGACATTTTCCCCTGACTTGACAAGGTCAAGAATATGCCTCTGTTCCTGTGAGAGTTCGTTGGAGCCATCTACGGGATGAAGTTCAATTCGCCCTTACAACCTCGTGTGTATTCATACATACCTTGTAACGCGACTCCGTTCATCCTGACTGTGTGGTCGGATTGGTCGCGGCGCGTGACGCGTCGCACCATTTACACGTTCACGTGAGCGTTCATCGGGTTCAATGACCCAAATCAGATCAACTGCTCAAAGATATTACTATCAATTACAATTTACAACGCATAACGGAATTCACGATTCTGAATGTCCGTCAAATCAAGAAATGCTCTGTCCACCCTCTTTTCTATCATCGAGCCATCCGGCAATTCCTGTGGGATATAAATCTCATCGAATTTATCGTTCTTCTTCTCAGTATCACGGCGCTTGTTCTCCGAGGCCAACATAAAGCGGAGAAGGAGGATGATAAGCATGCAGGCGAATATGCAGGCAGAGATGACCGCCCAAGGAATATGATTTCTAGAGAAAAAGACGCGTAATTACTAATAAGAATATATACGTGTACAGGACATACCGAGGTTGGTATCGCTTCTTCCACATGAAAGGGCCAGCAGCATTACCGATAGCATATGCAATCAAAATAATTGCATATGTCGTCGTTCCTGTCCATCAGAATTAGACGAAGTTGATTTGAGTATGTCATCATCCTACTCTTTGTATGTCCCGATACGATGGAACCAACCCATCCAAGGAGAATCACAAATGGCACGAAAACAAATACTGTGGGTGGGTAATAATCACGTTAGATCATGGACTTGTAATACAACCTTTAAAAAAAACCGACTCGAAATCCAGTATGAAAACAGGAGACCAGTTTTGTTATGTGATGGCAGTGTGTTAACAAGGATAGATCCAAGTAGAGCAGGCACAAATAATAAAACGGAGGCGTAACCACGTCCTAAACCTAGGGCGTTAAAAGATGCGAGATTGACACCAAACCAGATAGTGAGGACTAGTTGCGGAGAGATATGAATAGAAGCACCCTAAATAACGAGTAAGACACACTTTCAACGGCGCCATCAACACAGCCCAGCAAAGTAGTCTGAATAGGCGTAAATCCAAATTGACTGACAATGATTTGCCTTTGGTTCGTCAACTAAGAAAAGTGAATTGCTCTATGAGCAATCAACACGAAGAGAAAACCAAGCGGATGTATCTTACTGAATTGACAATGTTACTATTGATCACGTAGGGGTTGAGGAATGCTCCGAATATTAGTTCATCAAACACTTACGAGGTTGCAGCGAAGAGGGCCATAACCCAAACCTTCGGATCTTGCAATGTCTCTATAAATCTAGGTAAACCCAACCAGACATTCATCAGCATTTGGACTTTTTATTTTGCGGTATCCTCACTGTTCGCGTTTCCAATGTTTATTCTCTGCGCCAGCTTGATTGACTTTGATTCTCTGGACAGCTTGTACGCGTTCCTCGGGTGTCAAGAAGTAGGCAGTGGTAACAGAGTCAGGGAAGAAAAACCTTGCGCATGCTGCGTGAGTGTCGTGTTGGAAGAGTAAAGAAAAAATATACCAGAAGAGGACGGCCGTAACAAGAGTAATGAGGCCCGTTATAATCATCAACCTAATCACACAATGACTGAAATTCCAGAGAATGAAGCAGAAATGTTTACCATTGCCATGGCATGAAGTTATGTGTCTAAGCAAAGATTATAAATACAAAGCCTTGAAATAGAATTCAAAACCCCACCTTGGAATGTAGCACTCCAAAGCTCACAAACCCGAGGAAGATAATGGCAAACCCATTCATCAGAACTAATATTCATCAATTGATGGGCTATAGAAAGAGTGTGATGCTTACACCAATAACCTGTCCGTTTATTCTGCTCAGTGCGAGTGTAGAACATGGACGTAACAATCATGAATCCAGGGGTTATTGCGCCTGCAACGGATAATCAGCGAGAAAAGGCAGTAATAACCTTCTCAGTCGAACCTTCACATGCCCCGAGGATGAATCGGACAGCAAAGAGCGCTCCGAAGGATTTGCAGGCAGCATGGGAAAGCAATGCGACAGCCCATATGAATATGTTGATGCTATTATCCCTTGAGCCATTTGGCTTTGGAAAGCATTAAAAACATGCAATACCTTATCCACTTGCCGATGGGCAACTTCTGCAAAGCCAAGTTCTGCGGATACTGAGGAAGAGGTGTAGTAACGTAAGACTCTACATATGAAGCAAAGATTGGAACCCACCTCGAAAGCCAGATAGCTGAGGTAAAAAATTGTACCGAGCCAGTTAAACTGGTTTTGTGTTAGATGCGCACCCGGTCTTCATAAAAGAGGACGAAGGTTTAGAGTTATAGAAGAAATGCAGAAAAATTCATACATGATTCCCAACACAGCTGATTGCCCTAACGTGATTTTGTCTGCGAATGCCATACTTTCCCGCCATTCCGCCATTAATATTGCAACACTTTCTGCACACAACATGCCGAAACGTACAGATACATGACTAGTTGCAGCCAAGTGAGAAATGCGAACGTCAATCACTTGATAATTATGAGACTCACTGCACATGAGAGGCATGAGATGCCAATCAATTTTTTGCCTGCACGGTGACCGCCATTAAATAAGTCGTATTAGGTATCAGAAACAGTACCTCCTTACCTTAACTTCGCCGCTACCTCGGGATCCAAAGGCGTATTCGAGTCCAAAGCAGCAGCAACATCGACATCTTCAATAGCAACGAGGTGCCCGACATGGACATCATTTTTCGACAATTTTTCGCTGATCGGCGTGTCCGCTGCAGGATTAGACATTGTGGGGGGGAGGGGGGGATTGTGGAGGGACTCGACGAGAATCCTCTTTACATATAGGCTATCAGACTTTAATAATGTCTGGTTCCCAGGAGTTGCCAACGACAGCGGCCTTGAAGCGGTAGAAGTTCAACATCCGGCTCTCAGGCTTCTGATGATCATGGAGGTATGGAGTTGAAGAGATGCATTTCCACAATCTGTCACAGAGTGTCATGTGGAAATACTTAGAATGGTCTGGCCCAGGTTTTGTGCGGAGCTTGAATCGAACTTCTCTAACAAACTGAGTTACGATATTATTTG
>QDKV01004963.1_pt1 | contig 20429 bp, 22 predicted proteins | sample 1861101 | NCBI WGS metagenome assembly QDKV01 (sample SAMN04275158, study PRJNA302643) | Fungus metagenome, whole genome shotgun sequencing project. | isolation source: fruitbody | host: Mallocybe terrigena | place: Sweden | collected 2013 | reverse complement strand
GCTTCTTGCATGTTGTAATGCATGCTCCGCTGCAATCCAGCAGATTTTTGCTTCTTGCAAACCTTTTAATAGAACCAATAGATGACATTTGACAACGTGTGAAGCTCACCGACAGGTTCCGACTTGGCGCAGTCAATAGCGTGCCTAATTGGCTTTTCAACCTCAACATCAACGGCATTCAGGTGGGCTCCCTCAGGCTCTCCGTAATTTAAAGGTCCCTGAAAGGGATCGCCTCTATGAAAGAAACCGTACTTTGGTATGTGTTAATTAAAACAGTCATTAAAACAAACCCATAATTCTGGCGATTGTCGTAATTTTGGACGGCGGCATTACTCTCTCGGCTATGCTTTTCGCTATAGTCTAAGAGCGTTTTTTTATAGTTGAATGAAGCCTTATCCCGATTGAGAGTGAAAGATCCTCCTTTGGTCTTGAGGTTTCTAAGGTTCTTGAAAAAATCTGTCCCCATTGTGCAGCAGGAGACCCGTAGGGAATCAAGGAAACGAGGCGAGCTTCGGCTAAGGGTGCCCGGACAAATAAAGCAAAACAGTCTCTACTTCTTGGCGGGCGAGCCTCGGAACCTGTGTTTTTGGGGCCGGAGGGCCCCTGGGGCTTGGTAGGTCGCTCCGAATAGTGTCCGAGAACATGGCTGGGGCAAAAAACGACATCTTTTGTGGCAGAATGTGGAACTCGATGGTTGTATGCAGTTTCATCACAGTACAATGTCGGACATTTAAAATTCACGTTACAAATCGGGGTTGTAACGGATGTTGTGTTAAATGATTTTACGCCATGAGGTCCTCCGTCCTGGAATAATATGAAAATTTAATGTTCGCTACTTGAGACAATAGCAATGTAAATTAGATCAAAAGAATTTTTTTTTTGTTTGAGGTACAGCAATTAAATTTTTTGTTGTAACGGCGTTACATCTCGGTGAGTTATTAATATTATAAAGGATCCGCTCGCAAGCGGGGGAAGGCTCGCTTCGAAATCTCAGTAGCTAGACTATTAATATTATGTAATCAGTATTGGAGACAAGTGACCTGACCTTGCAACTGCATACAAGCAGGTCATGTCAAATTCTACTGCAAAAGGTCTGATTTTTTTGCCATAGGGATTTTCTTTGGCACTATACGAAGCGATATCCAAACCACTTTGGGGCCCAGAAAGATGGATCCTGAGGCTCGCAAGCTCGCCCTGCCAAAAAGTACCACATGTTTTGGTATGTTTGTCTGGGCATCCCCTTTAGCCGAAAAATGCTCGCAATTATATCACGCGTGACGGCGCGTTACTTAGTAGTAATAAACCGAGGTCCTCCATCATCCTTTCACCTCATATACCGTTTCGTGTTTTTGTCTCCTATCAGCCTTCGCCCTGAAGACCAACACTTTTCGAGTCCCTGATTTTTCACTCCCCACTCCACTACCGTAGTTTATATTTTATACATTTTTTCCTAGTCTAACACGACGCCCGGACACAAGATAATCAGTCGCGAAGTGAAGCGCCTTCCTGACTTTGGGTGTTAAAGTCTCGATATCTTCTTCACCTATAGTAAGCCTGTTGTTCAGTGTCGTATAAATGGTTATTGATGAGCAATCTCTATTTCGTTATATCCTGTCATTTAGTAAAGTGGATTTGTTCAATGCAAGACCAGCTTTCAGGCGTAGATGAGATGCAAAATTTTCTAGTCAGCCTCTGCGGCGGACTCGCTTAGTGCAAGGACCATATATAAGGGCAGAAATGTTCTTTACATGACAAGACGTTCCACTGGTCTTCTCAGCTGTGACCTATTCCGCCTTTTTACGATGCGTTCTTTCCGCTCTGCGACACTTTCTTTTACAACATACGTTCTTTTGATCCTCGCGTTCTGCGGACTGCCATTGTCGAACGCGGCAGAATGCCAGAGCGAGTTGGGATGTGGCTCTGGACTGACACGTCTTGTATCTGTCCATGAGGTCACGCCCACTCCCACTTGGCAGCCCTTCAGACGCCAACGCATTACAAACGCTGAAAGGCTGGCGAGGGGTCTGCCGTTGAATCCTCCTACTCGTCGACGCTGTATGTGTTCTTCTGATACTCCCTCACTTGATTTACTCATATTCCTTTTCTCTCAGATGATGCCCATCACGCTTCACCCTCACCCTCATCTGTTCCCATGATCACTTACCATGGCGTTCTTCAAGTTTTCGCACTGGATGGAAGTTCTCTGGGATATGTCGCGACGGATCCTGTCTACTGGACGCCACTTTTGACCACTGACATATCTATCGCTCAGACTATTGAGTTCCAATTACCTACTGGTGCGACATCCGGAACGATGCTTCAGTTCCAACAACTGGTAGGTTTTTAGTTGCTTAACCTACCCGACCGGGTCTAGTAAATAGTTCCCCTCGTTTTCAGAACAGGCCCACTCCTCTTCTTGGATTAGTTCAAGGTCGCGATAGCACATCTGATGACATTGCACCTGGTAGTTTCAAGTGTGTTGATTTCCTTCGAAGATCCCTACCTTTTGACAAATTGTCGACAGCTATTTATACTTTGACGGCGTCTTCGCACCTGGAAGTAAGTCGATTCTCATTCAATAGGAGTCCATGACGATTGATAACTTTCATAGCTCCACCGGGGTCCACTCCTCAGAACGTTCCGAGTGAATTCTCTACTGCTACAGGTCTCCAGAAAGCGGCAGAGACGAGTATCGTATGTCATATTTGATTAGCTTCACCAGATTACAAGTCAAACCATCTGTTTTCATAGTGGAATGTCGATTTAGTCACAGGTGCAGTGACTGTGCAATGGATTAACACCGACTCTAGTGAGTAGTTTTGTTACAGATCGTTGTCCATGTTTTTCATTCATTTTTTTCTTCCAGGTACTCCGACGACTGCTACTTTTCTTCAATCTAATCACCTCTACGCTGGTGGAGATCCTGATGCATTCCACAGCAGGTTCCCTGCCCCTGTCACCGTCGTTGTGAGTATCACTTTTTTCTTTTTTCAGGCTGTCAAGGTTTTTCTAATCGATCCAAACCCATAGACCTTGAAATTCGTTCCGACCACATAGAAAGTGGACTATTATAGACTTCACGTAGAAACGCAGACCCTTTTTCTTTATCATTCCAGCCACAACGACTCTTTTTTCTGTGAAGGGCGCATTTACGTCTGTATTTTGAATGCTTTAATAGATTGATGGGGAAAAGAGCACTTGAATCTCTGCCTCATAAACCTTGAACAACACAAAGACGTCCAATTAAGAAATATCGAAATTGAAAACAAGCTGAGGGAATCAGTATTGGAGATGTCAGAAGATTCTTCATGCATTCAAGGCAGGTTTCTGCTCTAAGCCTCCTTGGAGATGGATTATCCCTGCGGCAGGCGCAGTTGAGGAAACATTATGAAGCAAGGGAATTTAAGGACTGGTGTTGATACCAATGGGCTTGAACAACGAAGGAATTTATCTTACTTGTATGCCTTTTTTCAATATATCTAAAATATATTCTGAACATATATATTGCAAATGGACAGCCAGTTATAGGTGGGTGGAGCCAACATTCATTTCTATCTTCTTCTCCAGTTCCTCACGGACTGCCATGGGCTCAAGCAATTTTATCATCTCGCTCCTCGGTTGGACATTCATTCCAGACTTCGCTACCAGGCACTTCCTCAACTTTATCTATCGCTCACCGATACGAATCGTTGCTCCTCCACATCCAGGTAGTCCGCAACATAGACAACATTACACGGTCGCTTTCGGCCTCGTCATTCTTTCATATCTCATGTACACACTCGTGCAAAGCTCCCGAGCGATGCCTCCCAACTTTTACGAGATTCTTGATGTTCGCCCTGATGTAGATGAGAATGGGCTGAAATTGGCATTCAGGACGTTCGCGAAGAGGTATCACCCTGACAGAGTTGGCCCGCAAGGCGAGGAACTGTTTATGTACGTGAGGGATGCGTTCGAGGCTTTGAAAGATCCTGTGGTAAGGTTCGCGTACGACCGGTAAGTTCAAGCAGTACATACTATAATCTTTTCAATGAATCTCAACCAATAGTAGGTTTGGTCCTGACGCGGTGACATGGAGCCAACATTGTAGAACGACGCGTGAATTCCTGAAGCGAGGACTTATGGTCTCGTCCGGATACCATATTGTGACTGGTATTGCCCTGCTTTTCTGGTCGGCTATTGGAAAACCAAGTGTGGTTTCCTTCGTGCGTTTCCCTTTTTTGTTTTGGTTGCCTTTACACTCAACCATTTATTCCATTTACGATAGTGGCGTTACGTGCTTTTCGCTTTACTTTTCGCGGCGGAACTCTCATTCATTCTTTCCTCGTTTCCTGCCACCTCGACGTCTATCTTCCAGCTTCCGAACTCCATTCCCAAATTCCTCTCTTTCTCGATTTCAATTCCATCAATATCTCGATCAACTTCTTTTTCCATTTTTCAAAGGATCTGGCCGAACAGGGTCCCATACCAGCATATCTTGTTCCTGCACCAGCTGTTTATGTTCCTTAGTGTTGCCCTAACACGTGTTGTACCTCAGTTTATCTCCCTTCTAAATGAAGGAGAGGAGTCTCGGCAACTGGAGCCCCTTGAGCTTGCCTTGTGGGAAAGGATATATGGCACGATTGCCATTGCAGACCGTGAAGCCTCTGTCCTCCTTCACACCATCCTTCAATCCATTAACCTCAGTAACACCAACAAACCTTATCACAACCCGACGTTGGCTGCCATGCATCCTGTTTCTCCTCATGAGGCGATAGAAACTCTTGATAGACTTACCCCCGAAATGTACGCAATGGTGGTCGAAGCGAATATCAAAAGCCATGAGTCGGGTCCGATTTCAAGCGCTTGGAGAGCAGCTTTGGCTCCAAAACGAAACTTTACCAATCAAGCGGCCGTCTCGGACGATCAGGGCACACCGTCGACTCCTGTAGTCAAACAGGAAGTACTACGGACACCGAATAATATTCTGAAGAAGGACCTTCTTGATCGAGCAGAAAGTATTGATCGAGCCTTGGAGAATACTTCCTCTCCCGCTGCATCTGATTCAGGAAATCCAAGGGCGCGGCGGGCACCTTTAGAGACGCGCTCGCCTACAAGGAGGAGTTCATTCGGTCCAAGTGCTGGAGAGTGTTGAAATGCATGTATCAATCTGTATAACTTCTGTACTTTTTTGCCCGAGATAAGTTCTTTTACCTGGTGCTGTAGATGATTCGAGGATTCGAGGGGAGCCGACTTCTCCGGTTCCTTGACTGCAGCACCCTACCTCGTGGTTGTACAGTTTGGCTCTTATAGCACTTCCCTATTCGGTATGATTAAACCGTGTTCAAAGCAATTCACTTGCGATAATAAGGAAGAATGGGTATCTAATCGTCAGACGCATCTTAAGTCGGCTAGAGAATCGTCACATAGTTGCTTGGAAAAATTCTCTTCCCCGACTTCTCCGGATCCTCTGCGAGGTTTGGTGGCTCTCCCGTCCACCAGCCGCTCTTCCTCACTTTCGTGACTGCAATCATATCGCCTGCTTTGAAATCAAATTCTTCTGGAATTGTGGCGGTGTAGTCATACAGAGCTTTGACTGCAAAGTGCAGCTCTTTTAGAAAACTGGAACATTTGAAAGTCTTTTGAAAAAAAACTATTGCACTCACCATAGAACAGTACTGGCTTAACAAATGTGGGCCTGGCAGTGATATTTCCCGTTTGAGCAATTTGAGGTAAAGGTTTCGAATACTCAGTGGAATTTGGCGACTCTTCAAGAGGTGGAAGGCTCGCCACAGTGATTTTCGGGGTAGCAGTTGGTGTGGTGTCATCCGGACAGTCAGCATCCCGCACCGGAGGATCGAATTTCTCGAGGACAAGCCGTAAGTTCTCTGCTGACTGCAACAGAAAAGGTATCAATCCGTATATTGCGGAAAACATTTAAAAAAATATATTTACGCCGTCATCATGAACGCAGCTGGTTGATAGGAGATTGGCATAGTTCCAGAGCGAGTCTTTCAAGAAATTCAGTTGAATTGCTTCAAGCCTTTGAAATGATTGGCGGAGGGTATTAAACAGTTGTTCCCGCTCTGCTTCCTTCTCATCTTGCTCGTCAAGGTCGAGTTCGAAGTTTGATGTAGCAGGTTGAAGTTGCTCATTCAAGAATTCTTCTGATTCCGTTATCTTTGAGACAATTCCTGCAATAAATTCGTCGTACAACCTGCTTCCATCTCCCGAGTGGTGTTCGGCTTGTTTCTTAGTTTCGAGACAGAGAACATCTATAACATCTCGGAGTTGCCTGTCGGTTTCTGTTCTGATAACAAGGTGAAGCATTCCGTTCTGCCAGTGTGTTTTCAGGTTGGTACTACCTACTTGATTTCGCCTGTCGTGCCATTGACAGTATTGGAGATTTCAATCAAACCGTGAGCGAATCTACTCTCGAATAGTGCCCTAGTATTACTTTCCTGTAAGCAATCCCATATTTTAAAAATGAATATAAAAAAATCGGAGACTTACTTTGCATTGTAGAAGGCATTCAAGCTATGTAGAAATTTTATTCTTTCCTTCATTGTGGCAACCATATTTTCTATTGCTTTCTTTTGAGAAGCTGCCCTGTCCGAGTTCACCACCACAAAACCTTCAACACCAGAAGTTGACAAATCATTAATGCGATTCCAGCCCACCAAGGAATCCTCAATCATGAAATGGTTCCAAACAATCCCCTCTCCGTCAGTGGTGATCCGGAGCATACCATTGGCGATATCGAAAGTCGTGAATCTCTCAGGTCCCAGATGGTGAGCATTGAACAAGGTCGCAAAGAGCTTGTATCCAGCTGGAACAGCTCGCAGCTTTCCTCCAAGGCGGAGATGGCGGTCAAAAAGAACAAACTCTTTGATCTGCCCAACATCGAGTGCTATTTCCTCGTCTGGATGCTCATGATCGAGAAGATGATAGATACGTTCACTCTTGCGAACCAGGCAAGAATGATCGATACCAAGGATACTAGGATTTAGATTGGTAGCGTCCGTGGTTGTGAAGGTAATCATGGGACAGGAAGACACACTGTCAACCTATTGGCCCAATTTATATCTTATCACAGCCATGCTTGGCAGTTTTACAGGGCTTTATGCAAACACATAGCTGTTAAAAAAATACACCTGTTTGCAACGAGGCAGCATGGGTAGAGGGCAGATTGAATTAGGATAAGGACATGTAGTGACAGCGAGCGCTTAGTTATAAATAGAACACCGTAGCGCCCATTAATTGTGGCAACATGAATTCAACGATAAGGCACTCCACATTCAGATGGGCATCGCAGTCAATTAATTAGATTTCGCCAAGGTCATATTGTAGTTTCCAACAGAGACAACAATATAAACGGTATAGTCGTACATGTAGTTAAGATAACAAATAAATCTGCATACGGAAAGACCGGGCATGGTTGATCATCGATGATATCATATATGTTTCGTAGCAGACAGTTGAAGCCACAAAATGCCGACTGTCGTTTTAACGTACCAATTCAATGGACGCCAATTAAGCTTTGCTCGTCCACTTGACGACCCTCAATGACGGCAATTGCAAGCGATACGTCTTCTCGAAATGCTTCATGTCCAAGGAGTTCCACTATGCCAGCTTTGGTAAATGTCTCCCTAACGCTAGGTCGGAGGTGGGTAATGAAGAGGCCAACACCTCGGTTCTAATAAAGGGGACACCATATAATGTTAAGAAGAGAAACACGGGATGGAGCTTTACCTTATGTTCTTGTAACAACTCGCCAAAAATCTGTGCGGCGCTATCAAAGAAGGAAATGTCTAAGAAGGAAGACGGGTAGAAGAAAATAAATCACTAACGAAGCATCGCAAGTTTCCACATCAGCCAAATGAAAAACCAAGATGGAGGCTTCCTGCCGTCTGGGCTCCTCAGATGGGTGTGACTTATCCAGGCCATAAAGTTCCAGTCGACGTAAACGTTCTTTCAACTGAGCCGAATTGGCTACACAATTGGTAAAAGTTCAGGTAGTTGGGAACGAATCAGTAACGAAGAACTCTCACCAAAATCCAAATTCTCTCTAATTCTAACAATTAAAGCGCCAGTGACACTTTCCTCAGCTTCCGGGTTTTCCTTAAGAGGTTTCCATCTATCCGTGCCAGGGATCCTTCCCTATATAATGTCAGCGACGACATCAACAATGCGATTCGATACTTACCAGTATCGTCATCCTTGTTTTCGACGAACGATGTACTACTAAAAGCAGCGAAATGACGAGACTAGCAACAACCCCTACTTCGATATTGTACACGATGGAAAAAAAGAACGTGAGCCCCATAATCACAAGGTCAACCCAAGCCTCCATCCTATTACCGTGACAAAGGCCAGTCAGAGAAGCATAGGACATTGCAATTTGAAAGCTACGAACCTCCAGTAGTAATGTAGATCGTGAGGCATCTCTGCGATGAGGGAAAAGACGACAAGGGCAATGCTAGAGTTGGAGTTCAGCGGAGTTCATGATAAAAGGGAATTCGACCTACATTACGGCCAGAACACATTTCGGCAAGTAATATAACCAGGGAAGTAGGAAAAATGTGGCCAGCAAAATCACTGCAGAGCAGACAAAGGACGCCATCTGCGTCCTGCCACCGACGTCACCGTTGATCCGTGATCTGCAATTTGATGAGATGAAAACTGGTACGTAGTTTAAAAACATGTTGTCGTTACCGTGTGATGGAGCCAAAGGCTGGCAGTGTGCCTGGAACAAAGGAACTTGCAAGGTTGGCTGCACCAAGAGCAACGAGCTCACGGTTCGGGCTAATAGAGTGTCCGAAACGCATAGCATTCTGCTTCGCAGATACAATGCTATCGAGGAAGCCAACAACAGCAATGATACTAATTCTCATGGTCAGTGTGAAATAAAAAGATGTAGAAGTGAAGACCATACACAGCGGTTGACGTCGTTCTGTGCAAGAACTTGAGATTCGAGTGCTTGAGTGGGAATTCAATAAGTGATTCCCCAGTATGCACATCTATGTCGCCCAAGATATCGACCCCATCTTGGTCCCATTGAAATTCATCCGACAGCACTGCACGACATAAGTGAGCAATGATAATATTGTCGTATCATATGAGAATGACTAACCTGTTGAAATCAAAACGACAAGGAGAACTTCAGGGATGCGATATATCCACCAGGTATTCTTAAATTTATTCTTTGCCCATCTGAGACCAACCAGTATAGACAGTGAAGAGAAACTGATTAATGTCGTAGGTATGTGTGCATGCTTGGCGTTCATAACGAGAAAAACGAGTTTTTGAAATGTAGTTTCTGGATCCAGAATGCGGGAGAGCTCAGACAAACCCAGTAGAGGAATACCTTGTTCACTAGAGTCATGTTCAGTATTGTCGATCAGCAAGAATCGACAACTTACATCATGATAACGACCGCTACAGCCGTGACAAAACCCCGTAGAAGTGCTCGACTCAATACTACATCGATGAAACCTAGGCGAAAGAAACCGAGGAGGAAAGAAATTAAGCCAACCTGTAGGGTAATAACTGTGGCCACTTGTAGTCCAATTATCTCTGCCAAAGTACCATGTGCGTCGGGATAATCATGGCGAATATCAGATACGGCCTGACCCAAAAGTAGACTCAAAGCAGCTTCTGGAGCCACGTTAAGCTGCTTGGAAGTTCCCAGCAGAGCATAAAAAATTCCAGGTATTGATGCTGAGAACTATGGATTCACATAATGAGTGGTGGAGTAAACGGGGAGGACGTCACATACCAGCCCAGTGACAGGGCTCAGTTTCGCGAGAGTTGAAGCATAACTGACAGACTGGGGTATGAGCATGGATGCCACAGTGATTCCCGCCAGAACGTCGCCAGCAAATCTTTGGAAAGGGATGGCATCAGCATGTATGATCCGGAACGACAGAACGCAACATACAGGGATGAGTTGTAGCTCGGGATCCATGCAAGAGATGGTATGTAGTACTTTACACGTTTCGTAAATATCGAAGTCTGCGCTTGCGAAACGTTTTTGCCTGTGTAAATTGGCATGCAAATGTCAAATGCAGATAGCTGATAACACATACCTTTCCCTAACAAGGGCGTACGAGAGCCATATTCAACCCCTTGTTCTACATCCAGCAAGGCGGTTCGCTCGACGATCATATCGTCTGCACTGGGTGGAACCGAGTCGAAGCTCATGATGGAAATGGACAGTTCTGAAGTAGGAGTATGGGCCATAAAATCCAAAGGTCCCAAAAACGACGATTATTTCAAAGGATTGAGAAATTGAATAACCTTTTAGGTATCCCTGAGTCCTGCTCAGTGCTCAAAGTAGGTGCCGAGAGTTCCGTTCCACAAGTATTTTTGACATTGGCCAGAGATCGGCCCGAAATATTCACGTGATTTATAAAGTGCATAAGTTTTTGGAGGGATAGGCCCATGTAGTAACTTGTGGCAAAAGACAGAAATTATAAAAACTATGTGGTGCATTTTTGACCCTGATAAACATGTTGCATGAATTTGTGAATTCATTGATTATGGGCAACACAACCTCAATATATTCCACCTTGCTGGTACTCCATATGGCAAACTCGGTACTCCATATAGTAATTTATTTTCCTAGTCGTCTGAGTTGAAATTCACTTTTGTCGCGAAGCTCAAGTTCTTCCGCCGAGTTATTAGTTTCTTGAGTGTAGCTTTACATGGGCCAAAAATTATTTATTATTATTGTTGTGTTTTCACATGAGGTTATTACTTAATCCATCGAAGATCGTTATCAAAGTAGTTCCGGTCATAGAAATGGACACCACTTTTGGCGCCGTAACGGACATCGTACGTTGTTTATCAATGAAATTCGACGCTCCCGCGTGTTATTGAGCCGGAAAACTCTGTCAGTCCCCGCTCATGTAACGCAGGACATAGTAGCCGAATTCTCAAGCGAGAGCAGGGTCTAGATGTCTCGTTAGTGAACGGGAGTATACAACAGCTGTATGGTTATTTTTATTACAGTCTTGACCTCAGACGTTAGACTTCGCATGGCCGGGTTGATAAAATAGAGTTCAAAAGGGGTGACAACCAGTAACGCTTTGAAGGATTGTCCGTCAGACACACCTTGGACATGTAAAAGGGAGATGGTTTCAGCTTCAAAGAAACGACGATATTTCAGACCCAAAAGCCTTCTCAGAGATGAAAATTACGGCCAAAACTGAAGTAGTAAATGAGGAAAATGTCGAACTCACCATTTCTAAACCAGGAAATTTGTCTGAACTCTGATTTGGTAACGGATACGACAGCTGTGCACACGGCTTTCCCGTGTGGAATTCAACAAACCGTAACTCTGACCAGCTCTTACATGGTTTAATCGCAACACAGAGTATTTAAGACTCCAATGCTCCAATTACCAATTGGACATTGGATAGTCACAACACACAGCAAGTGCCTGCGTTGAGAGACAATACCCCAGGCTGCAGCATTGCCTAGGTAAGCTCCGTCACAATTTTTCACTTGGCCCTAGAAATCGAGGTTTCTCTTCCACCCTCCTGTGCCGCACAGATCGCATGAATCACCAGATATCAGTATGGTTGGCCGACGAAGTAGAACATATAGACCAGAGAAAGCCAAGCTCAACTTCCGATCCATCTCGATATCTCTGCCCAGTTGAGAAAAGGGTATAGAAGAAATTCGGAGTTCGAGCAGACCAACAAAGGTTTCGAAGAAGGAAGAAACTTCGGTCTCTACGAAGACCGTCCAAAGCATCTTACGAATTATACCGGCGCTCAAGGCCAACACAACTCGACTCCTATCAATGTTGAGATCTCGACCGAAGTATCCGAGCTCAATGAATCGCCCAAGGTATGCAAAAAAATATTTAAATTCCTGGGTATGCCTCTCTGACTGAAGTAGCTGGGCACCCCTGACTGTAGGTAACCGCCGATCATTGACCCTCATCAACATTTGCAGAGGCTCTGAACAAATGTAAATCTGAAGTATCAAGCTTCCAGACCAGTCTAATCAAGCTTAGAATCTGCCAACACTCTTGAATAGGTATGTGTGCTGTTTGATTCATTTTACCAGATCCGTTGCACGAGTAGCCCACGAGACTGTGGTGGGTCACAATGGGGTTTGTAGTCTGAGACTCTCCTTCACTGAGGACTATGTGCCGCTGAGTAGAGTGCTTCTGCATGAAATGCTCAAGGCCGGCCCATCATTACTCATGTGAATGGAGGGTAGCAGACAGCAGATTCGCCCAGATTATAGGCTTTACCCTGGCAGAGGACTGGATGTACCCCCTGGATATAACCACCTACCATTGAGAGAAAGCGAGAAAGCGAGAAGCGAGACTATCACGGGCCAGCGTGGACAGCATGAACCTCAGCCAGAGTGATGTCCGACTTGACGCCCACAATTTGCTTTAGCAGAAAGCACTGGCAAGTCTGACGTTCATGACTTGGTGTCCTAGCGCCTCCGCTCGCTAGACATAATTCCTGACCCTTTGCAGGAATCTTATCATCGTCCAAGTTAAAAGGACATTCTATATGTTGCGAGAAGATATCGGCTTCTGCTACAGAAAGCGAGGACATATGAAATTGTTGCAAAAGAGGGGTGTCTCGTGTAATGTTGCTGAGCAGCTGAAGAGGAAACGAGATCACTCAGCATCACATGTCTCAGCAAAGGGAGTTCCAACTTCCAACCAAATGTGAAACCGAGACTTTTGTGGCAAAGGGCCGCGAGGCGCTGAAATATGAACGATGGCTGACAGATGACCATGTAGGGAACCATTCACGGCGTGGCGCAAACGACGAGAAAATGATAAAAAGAAATTCAGAAGAAGCATCACGACCCACAAAGTCACATCTGTACGAATTTCAAATCCAACTCTTGCAGATTTGGGTTGATCTGCGTTTCAGTTACCAGCGCCCTATTTTTTTTCACATGAACTCTTTGGCACCGTTTCTCGATTTTACAATCCACCCAGAGATGATTCCTGTAGGAGAAATTTATTTCATCGAATTCATGGGCTGATTTTATGAAGCATTTCACATCCTTCCCTGTTAAACATGTAAAGCCGCCAGGCGTTGTGTACAATCACTAGCAACCAAATGAGTAACAGGCGTGTGGTACTAATCTCCTTTGTCTGGAATTATATCTAACACGTCCATGCTGAACCTCGGCGACCCAGATAGTACTTGCCCGCTCTTTCGAGTAAAAAGATCTCGACTCAAATCCACGACCTTCGCACTGTCATCATTTCCAAACATACAATTCAACGAAATGCGGCCAGCGTTGTTCCAAGGACCTTGAAGCTTGCTCGATATCTTGTGGTATTCTAACGCCCAGAGCCGTCGCCGGTCGATGTGGTCTGGTAAAATCGATGCTTTTGATGTATTCATGTCTTGAGGTACTCGACGGTCAAGCTCGAATTTAAGGTGGTCGAAACTAAGAATGTGTCCGTATCTTTGAACGCCTGACGGAAAGAGGTTAATGCTAGTAATGAGCAGAACGACTGGTATTTTTACCCACAGGCGCAGTTCCAATTATCCGCATTCCAGAAGTTGACTTGGGCATTAAGAAGTCGAGTGGATCGTATCGCGTCATAGCTGTATGCAAACAACACCATGCGAGGCAGTGGTGATATATTTGCCTAACGTCCAATACTAGTCCCGGAACTAGGGAATGTATCCAATACCTACTTAAATTTTCAGTAAAAGTTATTCGGGGATAGTATTGTTTTCGGATTTCTTTACCATTCACCCATGGAAGCCCCATTTGACAATGGCAACCTTTTGCCGCAGTCGTGCAGGCATAGCCAAAGTTCACACTGAAGTTCTTCGATCTTGACGGATCCGGGCGAAGGAGAATGTCGGAGAAAAACTTGTGGTCTACTATCCGCACGTCCAACTCAGAATATCTAAATACCCGCATTTTTCGTTCGAGTACAATCAGGGACTTGAGATTCAAAAAAGCTAGTTGGACATCTCCTGGCTCTAGTCTTAGAACAGAGCATCACCGTAGCCGTGATAGCCGATCTCCCATAGCAACAGAAGGGATATCGATAAGAACCTTTCAATCAGATCTAGACGAAGACAAGATGTTGAGATAGAGAGAATCGTGTTCCGCATAAGGATTATGGGATACTGTGCGCAGTTCGAGGATCTCCTCGAGGCGCTTTTGAGGTCGTTCGTGTGCACTATCAATATACAACAGTACTTGCATAGATAAGGTGGCCAGAATATTTTTGAACGACTTCCCTGATCGATTGGCTGGTGGCCAGTCTGGACTATGCATTGCTCGAAGGGGGTGTGTTTTAGCTGATCAAAGGTATCGCGAAGATATTTACGAACATCAAAAGCACGCAAATCAGACAACAGTTCTACCTTGTTAACATGGTTTTTGATACTGGGCGCCTCGAAGGAAGCCTGAATATCGTTCTGGGCGACTGACAATAAGGAACTTGAGGTGGTTTCGCAAAAGTGGAAGAGCCTCGAACAGAGTTGTCAGAACGAGGCACCTAGACTTTCGATCTTCACACTCATCGAGGCCATCTACGAGGATCAACATAGGTTGGTTGGATAGAGGAATTTGGGATGTTGCTGGTATTCGAGAAATTGGGTCCACAATTAGCCCGCTGAACTGAGTCCGGAAGGATTAGGATGATCGGTGTTGCAATCAGGTTGGTGATGGAATTGCGCCTCTTGTATCCGGCCTGAAAAAGAAAAAAGAGCCTCCGATTCCTCTGCAAGGGATCAAGCTATTGCCGATCTTCCAGCACTTGCGGCCATGAAATGGTCGTCTGGCTGCTTGTGTATTTCACCCAGCCAGAAAAACGATTAAGAAGGGCAATTCGAGTGCCGGGATGACATTTAAGCGCATCAACGATGTCATTTGTATCATGAGGCGCTCGGAATGAAATGCCCTCTTGCGGTGTCACACAACTTAGCGTTCACGAGAGAATCGACTGGAAACGTACTTTCGCTGGGTGTTCTTTTCCGACCCTTTGGACTATGGTATCTTCCTGAAATCAAGAGATTGTTGTTGGGGAGATTAAACGTTGTTTGCATTCCTTGCTGAAGTGGTCGTCTGAAAGTACATCCATTATCCCAAGAATACGTTAAAGTAAATCACCTTCACTTGGTATGTGAGTCCACCCTATTTGCATCGTTTTGGGCCTAATATTTTCCGTGACTTCAATACGAGCGTATCGAAACCCTCGGGTGCTAGCCTTCCGGCTATTCCTGGCATTAATCATCCCTGTCTAGTGCGCAAGACTGATTGTACTTATCATTTGCTTGATCCAGCTTTTCCAAGTGGAGGAACGGCAATAGACGTGGGCCAAATCAAGGAGTTTGTGTTCTTTGATTGGCAGCATCTCAGCTCTGGATCAAATATCCTAGAAATAGTAGTTGTCCCAGCAAATGAATCATAACACGTTCGCGAAGGTATTCGATACTTCTCATTATGGGCTCGAGAGATTTGCTACTTTCGATGTCGTCAATGGCAAACCAGCACAGCCTGATAAATTATCGGTTGCTCCCGTTGACAATATTTTCGTGGGCACCTTCGTTCTCGAAGGAAGGAGGTTGAAAGCTTTATTTCCAGCGTGAACAACAGAAATAAATTGCTTCATAAATTAAATATCTTCTACAATGCTAGGTGTGTACTCATTTTTTTCGTTATCGGATTCTCTTTCTGAAACAGAAGTCTTTATCAGGGCAATATTCGAGAGCAGAATTGCGTCTGGCTTGACCGGAATATCTAGGTGATTCTAAAGATGAAGCAGAAGGCTTCAAACTCAGAAGAGATCGTTCAACGGAGAACTGCAAGCTTTGTCACGGAACGGAGAAATAAGCTGAACAGCACTTGGAGACGGGAACAAATTATTGCAGAGGTGGTCGAGAAGATCAAAAATATGGAAGAATTCTTGAACGAGAAGCTCTATCCGGCCTTTGAGGTGAGAAGTTTAATGAACTCCTCCAGTCCTATCGAGAATCGCGCAGCTAGATTTCTTGAAGGACACTCTCTGGAGATAATGGTGTCTGCCACTTGTGTACATGATGACAACGCAGTAGAAGTTTGCCAATGGCGTCAGTCAGCCGAAAATTTGCGGGTTGCTCTCCTAAATGGGTTCCAGCCGGTCAGAACCTGGAAGGGCATTGTGTACCCACTATATACAAAACTTCATGCTACCGACTACTTAGTCCACCTTTCTGGTATTCCTGGTGATCTTTTGTCCCCAGATTTTGCATTGCGGTATGCACTGAATCGAAAACCACATTCAACCGGACTCTGGAGTCCAGACCCGAGTGAAGCCGGATTCAAACAGAACCACACAAAGTAGCCGCAGTACTTGAATCTTCCGTTCCAGGTTTTCTCCTTTCCACCAACCACCATCATGTCACAGCTATTCCAAAGGTTGTTCTTGGCAGTGATTGTCGCCTCCTCTGTTGTATCTACACCGCTTTCAACGGGTCCAATTCTCAACGTTGAGCCTTCCTCTCTGACTCTGGCGCCTCTCGTCATTGCAGACCACCCTCATGGTACCATCAACAACTCTTACATAGTTTTGCTCAAAGATGATGTCCCACCCTCGATTGTGGATAGCCATATGAACTTCCTCTTAGCCGCTCATATTGACGACCCCCTAGTGGGAGATGACTTCGCTGGAATTAACCACATCTACGAGGGTCATATCACTGGTTATGCGGGCCGTTTCACGGACAGTGTCATCGAACAAATCAGGCGTATGCCTGAAGTTCAGTTTGTGGAGAAGGACCAAATCGTGAGAACACAAGATACTCAGCGCTCTGCACCTTGGGTACGTGTCTATTCCCATTCACACGCGATGGTCAATTCTCACCGTTTCACTTTACAGGGCCTGGCTCGGATCAGCCACCGTCCGAAGCTTACTTTCGGTACATTCACAAAATACGAATACGACCCCAATGGTGGAGAGGGTATTGACGTTTACGTCGTAGACACTGGCATCAATACTAACCATGTTGAGTTCGAGGGTCGTGCCTTTTGGGGCAAGACCATCCCCAACGATGAAGACGAGGATGGTAATGGTCATGGAACTCACTGTGCTGGCACTATTGCTTCAAACAAGTACGGTGTGGCAAAGAAGGCTAATGTGATCGCTGTCAAGGTTCTTGGTTCTAACGGAAGCGGCACCATGTCTGATGTATTGGGGGGCGTTGTTTGGGCAGCGAACGAGGCCAAATCAAAGGCGAAAGCTGCTGCTGCCGAATTTGCTGCCACTGGCCGAACTTCACATAAGGGCTCTGTTGCCAATATGAGTCTTGGTGGTGGAATGTCCCCTTCATTGAATGAAGCCGTCAACCGCGCGGTTAAATCGGGCTTGCACTTCGCTGTCGCTGCTGGTATGTACTGTTTATATTTCAAAGATGCTTATTGATGCGTTTGTTGTAGGTAATGACAATCGCAATGCCTGCAACTATTCTCCCGCTGCTTCCGTCGAAGCGGTTACAGTCGGTGCCTCCACTCTCGGCGATGAGCGTGCCTATTTCTCTAACCACGGACCTTGCGTTGACGTATTTGCCCCTGGACTGAATATTGTTTCCACGTACATAGGCAGTGAATATGCCACCACAACTCTATCTGGTACTTCGATGGCATCTCCTCATGTCGCTGGTCTTCTTGCGTACTTGCTGTCCATCTATCCTTCGAAACATTTCGACCCCGTTTTCGATGATGCCGACAACCTCGTATCGATTGTGTCCCAACGCGTTCTTTCTTCTCCTTTCAGCAAATCAACCTCTCCTTCGTCTCTTTATGCCATGGCCCATCGTGCCCTTCCCCCCTTCATCGCTTCTTACCTCCCGAGGCCAGAGTTCATTGATCTTGTGTTGCAACACACTCAAGACAATGTCGCCCCCGTTCCCAAGAAGCCCAAGACTCTTACTCCAATTCAGTTGAAGCGCGCCCTTCTCGCTTTGGCTTCCAAAGATCTCCTTGAAGATTTGCCTGACAAGACGGTCAACTTGTTGGTTTTCAACAACGCTTCCACTTATTGATAGCGCGTGGGATTTTGATAATGGTCTTTAATGAGAAGGCATATCAGATCGTGTTTAACTATCTCAGCGTCTTTGACCAGATCTAGTAATTGCTCTGCCATGTATCGTACCTTACTTATTTTTTTCCATTTATTCATGGTTTCAAAATGAGATGAGTGCTAATGGGTGCAAATTTCTGTAACAGCTGGAAATTTACCAACGATGTCTGTCACGGTAAGTCTGATGGCTGTCTTGTGAAAATCTATTGTGGGTCGTAAATCGAGATAAATCAGAAATCCGTTCACATGTGCTCGACAAATCTAAGTGCCAAGTAACATTGTGGCCATTTTTTCCGGGTGTGTAGGTGGCTATCAATTGACTAGAGTGAATCGTTGCAAGAATAAAGATTATCAGTGACCTAGAAATGGTAGTTCTTCCTTTTCAGGAACTTCAAGTTGCAATCATTTGAAATTTCGCAGATCTTTGTTGTACCCTTAATACTCAAGAGCGAGAGCTCGTTCATTGGCGCTCACGGTGACGACACAGGAGAAAGGTATGTGTAAAATGGTTAGGATTCAGAGTCAAAGCTGATAATTGCGGTCCAAATTATTTTCAAATCACAAAACGGGCAGGACGTAGTGCAGTAAATGGCGACTTCCGTGTTCACGTCGTGTGTAGCAGAGCTTGGGCTAATTTTTTTATGTATGGAGTGAGGTACTGTGAGTCCCCGAGTTTGGGTCAAGGGCATCCAATGAAGATATTCCGGCGTTTATTAGTCGTATCATTATGATCGACAACAGTACCACCTACCTGAGATAATAAATCTAGATAAACGGAGATTCGAATTTGAAATATAACACAAACTTCCTGAGCACTGGCAGATGATGAGGAAAGCACGAATCGGATGCGAACAGTTACAAGCAAAACGCACGTACCACCGTAATCTTCATGCCGCGCTTTCAGGAGGATGTACTATGCTCTACTATGCTTGATCATCTCCGCATGTAACACACGCGAACGAAAGTTTCTAGGGTCGTAATAGGGTCGTAGGGTTGTTCCACTTTGGGCAAAGAAATATGCGGCGTGCGAAAAACATCGGGAGGCAGAAATATAACAGGCACATTTTACTAATTCTTGGAAGAGTCTTGCATTTCAATTCACATCGTAAATATCCCAAGAGAATTGATCAACCCAACGAAAGGATTGATTCAATCCCCTTCGTTTCACGGCTGTAAATTTTTTTAAATAAATGCAATGAGGTGTGTACGGGGAGGGCTGTTGAAACCAGAACATGCGTGGCGGACGGTTGCTGATTGGAGGACAAATCTTTTGTCCAGGGGGCACGGATCTCTTCCGACTGGCTTCAAACCACGCATTCCGGACCCTAAAAAAAACATCTCTTTCCCAATCCAGCCAACGACAACTAATATTTCGGCTTACCTGAGAAGTAGTATTCCAACAGGTCGTCCTACTTAGGTCTACAAGCTCGTCAAATGATCGCAGTTAAGCAGTTCTGCACACGAAACATTGTCGCGCTGGTGTGCGTACGGTTAGACTGTTTATAACCACAAGGGTTTACATAAAACGTTGCAAAAAGTTTTTGCAGTCTCAAGAGTGAACATTTACATCAGGCAAGTGGTATTTTTTGTGCCTTTTAGGCTAGACCGTGGTTTCCGAGTCAAATAATTGTTTGAATGTTCTGTCGAAACGCAGTTTTTGTATAGAGTCGTGAATTCGATTTTGTTCAAGTGTGGAAAACGGGAACGTGATACTTGACGTGCGAACTACAACAAACTCATCTTCTTTACAGTTCGGAAAGGCGCTCCTGCTAAATCTAAGCTCACTGCGGTTCAACATATGTGTTTTCGGAGCGGTATGCCACTGACTCGACGACTTTAGGAACAATTTCCATGCTTAGGAATTTGGTTCGTTAAACCGCACAGGTCTTATGCATGGTGTATCATGAGTCAAATCCCTATTTTTTTCCCCTTTGAGGACGGTATGTTTTCCGACAACGAAACGGGGTTAGATAACTCCAGAATTCCGTCCATTCTGGTCTTGATCAAGGCGGAATTCCTTAATGAGAACGCAGTGCTCTGTGCTCTGTAAGTGTTCAGTTTGCCAAATTCCCTTTTCTCTTCCTGATTTAGTTGGGTGTGCACAATGACAGGTGTATTTTTTCTCAATCTGAGTGCGATTACAGCACGATTGAAACCGTACATCCTTTTCCGAGCACTCCTCATTCTCTAAATTTCCTCTGGCCATAAAAGCAAATTAGCATGGTTGGTTTCCTCATTCTCCATCTCTTTAATCGTCAGTTAACTGTTTCACACTTGTTTCGTCGCTATGCCAGCTTCGACCACTGACCTGAATGTTCTTGTTTGCCACAGCGCAATCGACGTCCCACCTTTCGTGTTGGCGTCTCTCCAGCTCCATGAA
>QDKV01004964.1_pt1 | contig 20448 bp, 19 predicted proteins | sample 1861101 | NCBI WGS metagenome assembly QDKV01 (sample SAMN04275158, study PRJNA302643) | Fungus metagenome, whole genome shotgun sequencing project. | isolation source: fruitbody | host: Mallocybe terrigena | place: Sweden | collected 2013 | reverse complement strand
TCATCGCTTTCAAGTTGGTCGAGCACCATGTCTTCCTCATAACGCATCCTAAGATTTAGATGATAAAGAGCTTTTGTGGGCTCAAAAACTCCTCGTCGGCCTTTGTATGTCAGGGACAGGGGACAGCCTTGACGCACTCGTCAAATTACCATATTTGGTAATATTAAAAGCCATATTGGGCAATTCATTATGTCCAGATTGGCCCAAAAATCCGGGGGGGGGACAGGTAACCAAATTCGGCAAAACCACTAGGGGTGGGGACAGACTGCCGAGTTGATTTAAATGGTACAGTACCCTTCAGGCATTGAAACCGACGCATTGATTCTCCGACAACTTTCCATGGGATACAGACTCCTCCAACTGATTTTGTCTTCATTATGTTTGTGTAAATGACCAGAGTTCAGCAGGATATCCTAATGCCCTGGAGAAGAATGAAGGGCCCGGGGAGGCAGCGCTTCTTAAAGCCAGGAGTCTACTACATGGCAAAATTTTCCCCAGTTCGTTTTCTTAGAAAGCCGATGGCCGGAAACACGGTGGGCGTCTGGATCCAGTTATCCAACATGCTTCTCACCAGACCGCATCGTCCGTACCCGATCAAAGAGTTTTCATGTATTGATGTCACCCCCAGCAGGTAAGAAGTCGCCCATCCTCTGTGTCAAGCATTACTGATCAGGTCAGGATTTCAGTGAATCATAATACGATCTCCAGAAGTATCATCGCCTATTGGGCTTGGAATTCTTCTGACCATTATTAAATTTATCTCTCCCCTTCAAACGTACCAAATACTCATCAGCCGTTGTCAGTGACACTCGCCATTTAGCTCATCATCCGTCAGGGACCTGGTACTTCTACCTTGGCAGAAAAATCCCTATGAAAACGCGTGCGAGATTGGAGTCAGATAGCGAAGCAGTAGGCATAACATTGCAATGGGATTGTCAATTGAACTGCTCCACCACAGCAAAGCACATCTCTTTAACGTCTTTATTTGCAGCGACCACCTCCAATAGATCTTTCCCTTGGAAGATCTTCTGGTATGTGTCCTTCAGGATCTCCCTGTTCATGTCCTCGAACTGCAAACCCAAGTGATCCCTTACTGACTTCGACACTTCCCGCCCCAGCTTGGATGGAAACCCCTTCGCCTGCGCATAAATAACCGCAGCCATGATCGGGAATAGTACTAGGAAGTATTCCAGCACCCACTGAAGCCCCGAAAGTGGCGGCTAGAAACTTTAGCACGGCGTTGATAATTACACCGACGACCTTTTTGTGTATGAGGGCGAATAAAACCTTCTTGAAAGCAGCGCTGGCCATGACTTTTGCTAGAACGTGACCTATGTTTACAGCGAGCGTATGAGCAAGGACGTTGGCCGCCATCAATGTGACCTGGCTTCCTACTGCCGTGGTGGAGAAATGAGCGATCTGATGGCCGATAACATGAGCTGTACTAGAAGTGACAGCATCATGGGTTTGATGGGCAAGGAGATTGACGATCTCCTCCTGAGCCTTTTCGGACATCTTCGAAGACACGACGTCCGACAAACGGCCAACAAAGCTCTGCAATAGAATTTTGTCCTTTCGAAACGCTTGGAGGAGCTCTTCGGATATCTCTTGACCGTGGGCCTCGTACAAGGCGACGAATTTTTGTTCGATGATTTCGAGAATAGGTGCCGTAAGAGCGGAGTCGAGCTCATATCCTTCATGCTTCTTCTTCGTCATGAATTTGAAAAGAACCTTGACGAAATCGCCCAAGTCATCCATGTTGAGCTTGTATGAGTAATACCGGAAGGCAGGAGAATCCGCCTCGGTACTGCCTTTCTTCGGTATCTTCTGCACAATCGCAATGCATTGGCGACCGGTTCCGACGATGTATGAGTAAATCGAGCGTTCAAGGTCGTCGAGGAAGGCAGTTTTGCCTTCGCCCAAAACTTTGCCGAGCCTAGCTAGCGAATCGGACGGCAGTTGTACACCCATGTCGAAAAATTCTAGCGTCAAAGAGCAAACCCGCTGAGATGAGGGTACCACTTGGCGCCGAGGGGCAGGCCGAGGTCTTATGCGGCGCGCCTAACATGAGGCACAATCTGGAACGTTTGCTTGTGTTTATGTTTTGAATGGCTCCGAGTCCGAGTTGGCAATCCGTAGGGCCGTGAATTTGAAAGTTCTAAGTGGGCAGAAGAATTCCATAATGAGAATTGTTATCTTCCAATAAGGAGACACTCTAACGATGGGCCAGACAATGCTTTCTTTGCCAGTGGACATCCTCGAAGGTATCATCCTAGAGCTGTTAGCGAGGAAAGACCTAAGCACCGTAAAATCCCTCTCCCTTGTCTGCTCCTCCCTCACTTATCTCTGTCAACAACACTTCCTCTCCCATCTCACCATCCTCTGCCCAAAGCCAGATCCCAACAGATCAAAGTCCTACTACCACCACTCAAGCGCATCCACCTTGCAACTCGTCCGTGATTCCCCGCATCTCATCCCCCTTCTGCGCGCACTCACCATCGTCGATTCTGGCACTGGCATCTGGTCAGAGCAGATCGACTTTGCCCTCGTATCCCTCCTTCGATCTCTGTCCCATCTGAAGCGTTTTGCGTGGGTATCTGCCTCCTCCGCTTACTCTATCACCCATTGGAACGCACTACCCGTTCCACTGCAAGACGCCATCAGAAGCCTCATCCAGCGTCCTTCCTTGACCGTCCTGACGCTCCAATTCGCTGACCCAAGTCAACTTGTTCAACACCAGACGCTCGATATCTCCCCTTCTTTGACACGCTTGATCCTCCGTGGTCCGGGCTATTCCAAACTCACTTTCGACATCACCCATCCCCATCATTCCAACTCTGGGGACCTGTTCCTCACCGGATGCAAACTCGAATGGGTCAACGACGAAGCCATCTTCCTCGGCTGGACGTCCAACACCCGACCTCTTCTCAGCGTTGCACATCTCCGCAAGATCTCCATCGGCCGTTGCAGACTCAACAACACCCCTTCTTCTGACAACTTGCCGTGGACTGCCTTACTCTCTAACCCCTCTTATTCAACACTGGAAGAACTATGGTTTGAAATTTCGTTTGCACGCCCGTTTCCGATCGGTTAGTTCACAAAGTCGTCTACCAAATCAGACCCCTCCTAACACGCCAGAAAAAATAAACCTACAGACATCATCAACCCAACCCACCTCCCCGTCTTGCGCAAACTCGGACTCACTGCCATCCTTCAAAGCATCAACCTCACCTTCAAACTCCTCAACTTTATCGCCCAATTCTTCGAGACCCTCCATACCATGGATTCGCAACTCACCCACATCGCCTTCGGATTCAGCTTCTCCACCACCCCACTCGTCTTACATCCTGACAAGATGCCTTGGCTAAGGTTGGACGCTGCCATCGCCGCGTTGCCGGCTTTGACGTGGGTGGGGGTTAAAGTGTTTGATTGTAGAAGGGAGGCGTTTGCTATAGTGCCCGATAATTTGGAGTTGATGTTACCGACTTTGGCAGAGAGGGGGGTGTTGCATGTCGTTATTGATAGATTGGATTTTTCCTAAAAAAAATCATTACAGCTGTATCCCTACCTGCGCTTCAAGTTAGTTATCTATTTTTTTTTCACCACAAAACATCAATTTGGGTAATGTGACGAAAGTCCTGGTTCCATAAACTCAGACTTGAAGCTTGAAGCTTGAAGACTGACTGATATGAGATCTTTCGAACGCTTCGACAGATTTACTGAAAGGGATGAAATTGTCGACTCCGCTTTTTTTTTGAAGGCTTTTCCCCCTAGTTCAAAAGCTTGGTATCTAATTTACCACAACTTCGCCCATCGCACAACCTGAAATTATTGACCCGTACTTGGTAGGATTCACCTTCCAGTATTACCGAAAATAAAATAACGTTGTCGTTCGATGACTCAAAACACACAATAAACACACAGCAGACAAATCACATTCTCAGAGGCGGCAATACATATACATGATGTCAGAGGGTCCGACAAAATTGCTCATTCGTATTCGGTGTGGACATGGAGGGCGGAAATCTTGTTGCCATCGAATTCATACTCTGCTCTGTATGGGGCCTCTCTGAACACATCTGTCAGCTCTCAAATTAATTTATGAAGAAATGTCTTGTGATACGCACTTGACCTGCTTTTCGTGTTCGTAACGAGTCTTGGCCTGAAATTTTTTGGATGAGAAAAACGTCGCGTTGAAAGAACGAGCAGCGATCGACGTACTTATTAGTTGAACCCCCCGAATAGCAAGCAATTCGTCTCCAGGAAAAGTGTTTTTTTTATACCTGATCCAAGCAATGCAAAAAAGCTTGCCGAACCTCTTCTTTCCGCGCATCCCAGTTAATTTGCCCTCCGTCGAGAGGCAGTGGTGCAGCACAACGGCTGAGAGTCGTAAAAGGTTGTTCAGCCATAGCTCATACGCATCAATTGAAGTCACAAAAAGTACATAAACTGTGAAATGGCGAGGAGATTCCGCTTCTTGAAACTTGGCGAAAGGATCTCAGACTTGAGCATATCCCTTGCCGTATACTTCCCTCTCTGGCGACCCACAATAGTCTGCACCGGCGCTGGTCCCACATCCTTACACCACTCTGGCACGCTCTCCATCGGACATGGCACGAGATTCTTATCCGGCTTCCTCACTGACAATCGTCTCAAATCCCTCCTAATTCCCAGGCCAATCCGCCAATTAAACAGCTCCACCATGTGTTCCGCTGTACTCGCCGCAATCGCGCATAAAAGCGGGTTGTTTCCCAATGTTTCTCTGGGATCGGGTAGGTCCTTGATGTGCCATTTACCGCCGAAGAGGAAGTGGTCAGGTTTGGAGGCACCAGTCATTCCACGATGCCAAAATTGTTGGATTTCATATTCCAGGGAGAGGTTAAGACGCTTGTCATCAGGGAGGTTATGCACGATACGGACGATACGCAGAAAGGCCGCAAAGGGTGTGTCGGTTCGTGCAAAGCGTATGTGGGAGATGCCCTTCACTGCGCCTGCACGCGTGAAGAGTATATAGGGGTTCTGAAGGCGGCTGAGGAGAGTCTCAAGATTGCGACTGACAACTTGGTACTCGTGGTCAAGGTAGGCCTTCGTAGCAGGTGAGAAGAAGGGATAAAGAAGTCGGCAAGAGAAGAGGACGGAGAGGTCATACAACAAGCACCACAGGATGTAGCACAGGCGGAGTGCAAAGCATCCAACCTCACGCAGTATTGGCATAATGTGGCGTGGACGTGAGGAAAATATGTCTTAGTTTTTATATCTTCGTCACACCCGGCCCACTGGTGACAAACATTATCATAGAAGAAGTTCAACACACATAGTTCTCTTCAAAGGAAGAAAAGGTGAGTTGAAATAGGTGGACATGGTCGAACTAACTTTAACCTTCCTATACGTTTTCTGGGCTGTTCCACCGTCTTGCGCTTGCCGTGAACGTCACCGATCTGCTTGTTGTGACTTGAGTGTCACCCTTTTCGACTTTGTCGATGATTCACAGTTGGCATTGGAAAGCGCTTGCCAGGTACAAAGCTGCCCAAGTGATTTTGTTCAATCCGTACCTGAATTGACTACACAGGAGAGAACGGCTTTGGAATCAGGCGATTCTTGGGCATTGCGATGTGCGATGAAGGATATACTGATAAATGCTGCCAACAAGGCAACTAAGCTGTTGCACAGTATGTAGCCCAGCCATTTGAACCCTTCGCTTATCTCATATTTTTCAAGCATTCAAGCATGTTGCAGAGCTACAGTATCGGTTTCCGAATGGTCCGAACCCAATCCTGATGCGCGTCAATAAAAACTTTGGTCACTATATCGGCAAAGTTTTGCGTCTTTATTACCTTCTCATCAACAATCTGCTGTCTCAGGCCTTTTCAGAGTATGGAAAAGGTGCTCGCGGAAACTGCGGATGAGTACAAGCGCGTGTGGTCATGAATTTATGACATACAATGGACGGATTCAGTGGTAATTGATTTACAAAGACTTCTGGGAGTTACCACCTTCCCGTCATGTGGGTTGTCTTGTCGACCAAGATTTCTACTCTCGCTGCGCTCCAGAGAAGAGGCCGCGTCACCTGCGGCACGTCAAATCGTTCGAGGATAAGAATGGACTGGCCTCAGAACTGCACGATGAGTCCTTGTTCAAGGCGTTGTTCAACGCATTCAAGGCTAGAATTAGTTGTTACTTTTGGTATCAGGTAACGTTCTGTACCCAAACTTTTCCCAGTTGTCCTGTTCACGATGCATAGATCTCCTCAAGACGACTTCCGCTCTCGTCAACAAGGTTTTTATAAGTTGGTTGACTGAAACATATTTTTATCACCGTCTTCCGACTTCAAACCGCGCTTTAGCAGTAGATGCAGGTCTAAAGGAAGCCAAAGGAACGGAGTATGGGGTCAGCTTGGCTTTTGCAATTTTTGCAATGCAATGTATGAGTTTCGCTTCTCATTTTGAACATTGATCTAATCTTGTGATATAGTTGGCTCTGAATCTATGGTGTGGTGAGTCATGATATCTGGTGACAAATGAAGTTAAGTACTTAATCATTGGCTTCCAAATCTGGTACAGTACAGTGGGATCATGTGCTGTCGTGACATTTGTGATTAGAGCTCGCCAGCGTGACTATGCACTTTACACTCGTTGAACTTGACAAGACCTACAAAGCTTCTGCCTTGATTCTGCTTGCCTGTACTATTCCGTGTGCCTTTCTGGTATCCCAATCCACGTCCCTAGATCCAAACATGGTCCTTGCGGCGGCACCATTCTGTCTTGCCCTTGTCGCCTCCATCTTTCTATTGCACCCCCCCACGGGAACAAGTCACCTTGTTTGCGATATCGATCGAATTGGCCATTCTCAACGTAGTTTTGTTGGTCATCAACTTTCCAGATTGCCGTAAATTGTCTTTGTCCCCCGCTGCTGTGAAACATCATACTAATTGAAATGTCAGGTCAGTTTGGTGCCGCCATCTTCATCTTGATCAGCTCTTACATTGTATGCAACCTACCCCTGGGGGCATTGATGTCGACCCGAGGTTTGTCCCTAAAGGATATGGGGATTATGAGCTGGATTTACCTCGCAATTGGTGCAGCTTGGAATGCAGGTTGCGTTGAATTACGTGGTGGGGAACATACAAGTTCCCCACCAAAGTATGATGTGGGTTTCTTCATACAATACCAGTTTTTGACTATTTCTGACATGTGATAGTTCTAAATCCTCGTCGCCGCAAATTCATTGAAAATGGTTTCTACACAGTGTTTCAACTTTCCCTGAAGCCACCAAAAAGATTGCTTAGTATTTGGCGGGCGAGGGTGTCGGTTAAGTTATATGAATATATTTATCTCCCTGTAATGTGCAATTTTCTTGGGTTACCAAAATGTTTATGCTTCGTTGACCTGAAGAAATATACGCACTCGGTAACAATTCTCATGGACAGCATTTTGACTGAAATTGTCATCATCGTCAACTGTTCAATGAATGTCGCACCAGTGTTTATGGAATACTTTGCATATGTCCTACGATTCCATAATCACCATCCATGATATAACAACATCTCTTTCCTTTGGGCGAGACAAGCCAGTACTCGACTGCCTGCATGTTCACGGAACACGAGACTAGATCATTGTATGAGCGACAAGCTAAAGTAACGGTATGACGTTCAATGGGCTACATGGACAATGATTAATTTTTGTGTGCCATAGAGAACTCCCTTCACATTTAATGACCTTGAAAACTGGTATAATGGTTATTTAACGTGTGATGGCACCAAGCTGTTCAACCCATGGTCGGTTTCGAACGCGCTCACTAAGGGAGAACTGAGTTGATGGTGGACCGAATCTGGTAATCAAGTCTTCTTTAGCCTGCCTTGACGCTGACCTTGTTACAGGATATGACGCAAGCTCGCATTACTGCGTTGCTTGTTAGCGATGGTGACTTTCGTACCGAATGCGAAGTCGCGAGGAAAGGATACTCCTCGTTTGTCCTGTTTCTTTCCTCTCCAAAAATATGACTGATGGTGCTCGGACAATTCAGACTGAGTTTTCATCTTCAGCCGTGCTATGTATTGCGCATAGATTGAACACTATTGGTGCGTTCAAAGAGATTGTTTTTGATTCACATTTTATAGATTGTAGTTTTGGTCGTGAGTCTACAGCCAATTCCCAGATTCCTTCCTGAGAGATTGGGAACGCAGAGCCTTTCACATCAATGCCACGACAAGCCGCCAGGACACCATAAAAGGCGACAACGACATATAACGTCGGGCATGCGCCCTAGATTCTTGCCTCTTCCGTCAGACGGCTCATGCGGCGACGACGTTTCCGAATGTAGGGTTATCCAGTCGGATCCCTACATCATCCTCTCTTGGTCATACTAACTAGAGGTGTACTGACGAATTCAGATACATTCCACATTCGCTCATGGAGAAGACGGTGAGTGAGATGGGGCCATCCAACGAAAGCACATTGGGATCAAAAAAAGAGTTCACCTTCAGATGAACCTGGGATGATTCCAGTTCTCTTTAAGCGTCTCGAGCCACTTCGGTTACAGCTGATTGACGGTCCACTTGTTGAGTTTGACAGGGGTGACGCGGTGACAATAGTTGCAGCTATTTCGAACACAGGAGAAGGTCTTCCATGACACTCAAAACTCTCCATTTTTTGAATTATTTTTGGATTCATCAGTTATTTGTTTCAACATTGGAGACATTTTGACTTGGTGATCGTCAAAAACAGGATGAAAAAACGGCAAGCAAAAGAACAAACATACACGTAGTCGAGTGATCAAGACCTATGACGAAGAATATGCAGCTTCGACACGTCCCAACGGCTTGTTCACTGGCGAAGGATTGCTTGATTTCTTGGGTAAAAAAAAAAACCCTTGGTTCCCCGAACTTGAAGAACTTCGGCTTCGATTGAGGTATCGGCGTCTGAGAGCGCTAAAATGATGGAAGTGAATACAGATGAAGGTCGATGGAAGTCAATGTTTACCCTGGATTCTAGTTCAGTTGGTTCTCGTGTACTGAGATGAGGTTCTGACGGATTCTTGTTCCGTCAGAAGGGAACGGATAAGCTACTCGTCGTGATCTCCTGTGCAGTAATCGTACACTTCATGCGACGTGGTCCAAATAAGATATGACTGGAAAGCAAGTCCTATGTATGGGAAGGTCGAAGAAGAAACCTTCTGGATTGAAAAGGTGCGACACAATGGAAAGACCGCTACATGAAATAAGAATCAGAATGGATTCAGCCCTACGTCACAAGCCTGCTTACCTCTGGTCGGTGAACGAGACCAAGACAATACTATGCCCATCTTATGGTGTCTCTGACCAACTCTTTATACTCTTCGGCATCCGTGTCATGGAGGATCGCATTGGAACCAGCTTGAAACGACCCTGCGCTCTTTGCGGTTATTATACCTCTATGTATTCGTCAACGGGGCTTCCGCTCGCAATGCTCGGTCCTCGAAAAATTCAGAGTGGATTAGGCCATCCCACAATCGCTAGGGTCGAGCTTTTACAAGAGAGGACGCAGAGAGGATTACTGCAGGGATCACGAAATGTGCGGAGGGGATGACAGGTGCAGTTCGCGCACCGAAACTATGGTGACATAGATAAACACCGACCTCCTTCTCAATCTCCAAATTTCCTCCTAACTCCGAGTCCAAGGCGCTATTCACCCAACCCCAAGCTATCACGACTACCACAACACCAATATAACATTTTTCGCTCCAAATCCATATCAAGCATCTAAGCAGAGGCAGCGGATCGGGAAATAGCACCCCGTGTTGGCGGTAACGAGGAAGAGGACAGGTCGCCTGTCATCCAAAAGAAGTCCTGGAATTTAGGGGAAATTTCATTGGCCAATTCGTGATGTCCAGGCGAGTATCGTTGTTCAACTTGCCCTGGTCATCACATGCGGTGTTGCGAAGCGCAACTATGAGATTCAGTATTTTTTCATCCAGGTGTCGCCGCCGCAGATCCTTCTTCAGGTATTCCATTCCTACGCTGATAATTATCGCTAGTTGGAGAATACATGCACGGCGGCGACATTACCAATTAGGAGTTGGTAAATCTCTTGATGGTCCCCAACGCCACATTTATGTCCTGCTGATTGATAGCACTCAGTGATCCCGAGAGGAGCTCCCTGGTTGAGCTTTTCCTTGTGGATTTCGCTCGAAATACCAAAACAATTCACGAATGACTCCACCGTCCATCATTCTAGTTTTTCGAATTCAATTGTGCCAGCTAAAGTGTTGTAGTTGTGACTTACGGTTTGCTTTGTAGTCTACCAAAAGCCGACGTGCGAGAATCAAACAAATTCCCACTCTTGGATCTTCCGAAGACCCCCATTGGATACGGGAATAGCGAAGTCGGATCGTGCTGCCAGTCTGCATCGATGCTCGCAAAAACCTAGGTGGTTTTCCTTTCAGCAACTCCACGAACGGCAATTGTATTGACGACTGCACAGTAACATTTGTCGTCTGGGAAGTCAAGGTCGTGGAAGATACTGAACATCTGGACTCGTGGTGTGTTTCCTGCACGAGGTAGGTAGCATGTGTCGCTCACTTGATGCGAGGAGAGTGTGTGCGTAAGCCATACAGCTAACTTCAGAAGAAACAATCCAGATAGGAAAGCTCACCCGTGACCGTTTGAACTTGTCGATGTGAGCCGCAAAGTAAATGCGGAAGCGAGTGGTTGAGTCTTTGTAAATCCAGGGTGCCTTCCAAAGGGAGATAGCGATTTCTTTGAGGGTCGTCGATTGGGTGACACGCTGATAGAGGATCTACCTAGGGATCACGGCCCGGTGTCATTTCGGTGTTTACGCTTGGATCTACTATTTCATCACCAAAAACTTCGCTTGCCGCTGTATTTGCAACCCTGTATCATAATTTACGAATGTTCCGATTGTCTCTTCAGCTGGGTCACTCGACAAGAGAATGACCCAACAAACCGTTTTCACTTTCTACTTGTAAGTGATCGTCGTTTTGCAAGGGAAATATTTTATGCTGTTCGAGACCTTCATAGCCATATTCTGTCTTTCGAACTCTGGGGTTCCAAGAGCAAGTCAAGAGACATTCCAGATCAAGAACTTCGCTTGTATCGTGAGACTGCTCTCATGGTATCTAAGCTCAGCCTGTCCGCTATATCGAGGTATTCATCACATACTGGTAGTGGGAGTTCTTTCCCTGATCAAAGTTCCCATATGACGCAACGTGGTGCTGCCATGACAACTTGTTCGAATGCACATGTGCTGCGACTCTGCTGGCGTCGTTTATGCCTAATGAACGTTGGGTATTGAATATTGAACTCTTGATCATCTTACTAGACGTTGTGAGTGTCCTCTAACTTTCAGGCCCGATTCGGCTGGAGGCGTTTGCGCCATTTCTCTGGCTTCATGAACAGTGTGATTCTTCCCATTTCCTGGCAACTTGGGATCTGGAGGCTACTTTCATACAGATGTTGGGGTCGACGCCGATTTCCGAAAATTTCTTTTGATCTGGCTGTATACTTTTGGCCTTGGATCGCCTCTTCTCAACGGAAAGATATTTATGGCCAGTAGAAGCGAGAAGACAAGTTAAACTTCCTCTCTTGTCGAAACTCTTGGTCTTAATGTTCTCATTTTCCATGAATGTGTATTGCCCTACTCATAACTCTTGGTTCCATGGCACGGTCACGGTCAGAACTTGACTAGAAACAAGAATTTGTATACGCTGCGCACTGGCCGGCCACGCCTTTAGTCGCTCTCCCTGAGGCCGTTCTAATTTCAAACCTTCTATGCCTCCCTGAACTCCGGACAGTACTGACCTTTTCTGATTGCAAAGTTCTCACTCCACCTGGGATGATGTGTGATGTCTTGCTTCTTCACGGATTGCACTGGTCTTGGCCATTGAATTGCGGAATTTACTGTGCTGGTTTAGGTCACCATGAAAGATATCGCCAACCATTTGGGAAGATCTATCCACAATATAGTCATCCTCAGTGGCTTTCTCAATTGCTTGAGCTCTTTTGGATGTGTACTGTGTTTGTCTGATGTGAATACGATAGTTTTTGGTCTCCAGGAATTCAGAAAACACTACTCTCATCATCAACACAAACATGTGTCATTATACCACGAATTTTTATAAAAGCTCACCCCCATACGTCCTCTTCTGTATCTCTACAGCCACACGAAGGTCTTTACCAATGTCGAAGACCGAGTACACTTCAGATCTTCGATATCAAGGGACTCTCGACCTTCCTCAAGGTCGAGTTACGCCCGAAACACCAGAAGCTTCTCCACAGTCCGCTCAAAGACGAAGATCCTTACAAAGAGTCCGGTTCGTGTAATTCTTTGACATTCGCCTCGTAGCTGTCCGTTTAAATTTCTTTGTTAGAGAAATGATCCGTGCTCCTCTGGCAGAATTTCTGGGAGTAGCCGTATTCGTTCTCATAGGGACAGCGTCGGACTGTCAGGCGGTGCTTTCGTCAAATCCTAAAGTATCACCAACATCGAAAGGAGTGAGAACCCTTTCATTCCTGGCCCCGTGCAGCTAACGTATGGTGTGCATATAGACATTTTTGTCCTTGGACTTCGGATGGGCAACCGGTGAGTCGTTTCTTTCGCTTGGTTGTACTATGCGTCAATGATTTTGGTCTAGGTCTTGCGCTCGGCATATGGATTTCAGCTGGAATTTCAGGAGGGCATATCAACCCTGCTGTTCGTTTAGTCAACTGCACCTAGACTGCCTTGCTTATTTAACCGTACCGCAAACAGATCACTCTTGCGTTGGCTTTCTGGAGGAAGTTCTCATGGAAGAAAGTGCCCGGTCCGTCTACTTTTGGCTCATTTCCAGGAGTCAGATTTTTTTATTCGTGCTTCATGTTAATCTAGTCTACATCATGGCTCAAGTCGCAGGTGGTCTTGTTGGCGCTGCTTCTACGTATGGCCAATACCTGCAGCCCATCAACATCCATGAAGGAGGCAGCGCCAATCGTACGATAGCAACAGGAGGCCTTTTTGCTCCTTTCCCAGTGAGTGATCTTGCATATACGATCTTTTCTTATCTGTTCTCTGACAAACCCTAGATTGAATACTTGTCGCCTCTCGCCTTATTTACGTCTGAGTTAGTCGGGACTGGAATTCTCGCTCTTATGATCATGGCCACCACCGACAAACATAACGCAGCTCCCGATCTGGGCCTTCTTCCCGTTGCTATATTTATCATCGTGCTCGCCCTTGGAGTTGCTTGGGGCATGCAGAGTATGTGATTTAGGTTGCTTAGATATTGTATGCCGCTAATCCCATTGGAAAGCATACTCGTTCAACCCATCTCGCGATCTTGGGTCTCGTCTATTTCTCGCGATGGCCGGCTACGGCGGAGTGACGTTCACGTATCGTAGGTAGGTCTACATTTCTTCCCCTTTGGTCTTTCGCTTGGACGAACCGACTAAATTTGATCATTAGACATTACTGGATATGGGGCGGCTTTATTGCACCTACTCTAGGAGCGGTAATTGCCATAGGCGTCTATGATCTACTTCTGCGTCGCAAGGATCCTACTCCAGCTGTTATGAGGTCAGTTAAAGTCATGAAGTTTCTGTCCTGGAACTTAACCTCCGTATTTACAGGGAAAACGTTGAAGCAGATGCAAAAGTTTGATGAGATTCGAGACTTTAGTTTGCGGCTGTCCGCCCAGTCGGCGACTCGGGGCACAGTGTTCTTCTTTTTGGGACCCAGTTTGAATCTGCTTGCGAAATCCGTGTACTACTACTATTCCAGTATTGCTTCGTTGGAAATGCTTATTGTTTATGACCAGTAATTGTTGAAGGTGGCTAAGAGTGCTTCTATAAGGAGTCGGCGTCACAAAGGCCTTCATAGAGACGGAGAGGACCCTTGTCACTCGAAAAACGCGAGGCTCTGCATGACAGCTGCTCCAATTGCAACCAAAATTTATATACCAATACCTACTGGTGAAATTATGCGGGAAAATCTTACGCTGATCCTGTTTCACTTATATTGAGTAAAATGAATTAATTGTGCGCATGTTACAAAACAATAAAATCTGGCCAGCCAGAGCAGTCGTGAAGCAACGGAACCCAGATCACAATTTCCGAGTCTATCACACCCCCAATCTTGTTAAACCCGCAGTGGGCAACTCAACTTCCACTGCATTCTTCAAAGTAACTGATTCCGGTTCAACAAGAGCAACTCTGATGGTGGTTATATCCGTCATTTGTCCGTGGCGAGAACATCCCTGTGTGGGCCTCGATTTCATCCCACGCAAGACCATTGCTTGCTGGAACGAAATGCCGATCTTTGGATCTTGGAACCACAATGAAAGTACGACTCGGAGAATTGAGAAATTTGAATAGCTTCGGTGGTAGATTGGTATAAAATCTAAGGAGAAACAAACATAAGTTACAGAACGTCACGGTATTAGAATGGAACTGGAATAATGAACGTTCGAAAATTAACACCATCTGATTTCTCTCTTGCCACCAGATTTTCTCCAGCGCTTGCTTATCCCACAGATTCCCAACATACTTCAGGTAATCTGTCACCGCCCACTGCGTCAGTATTATCGTCGTACAGTCCCACTTAGCCCTCACCTGCTATAGGAACGGTCCATTTCGTTGAGGAGGATGCCGGTGGCTCTTGTAGCAGGAGCTTTGGCAGCTCTTTCTGTAGTGTAAGTCGCGTACAGGCAAATGAGCGCCACCAACTTGAAACCGATGGTCATCTCAGCATCCCCAAACGGGCCATGGCCAGTGAATTTCATTATGGTCCTATCAACGACTAATGGGTTCATCAGTTGCCTCTCGCACTGTTCGGTTCCAAGAAGAGGTAGGATCGCTGTGATATCTTGTATTCCCTTGGTTAGTGTCGTTCCAACGTTGGGTGGCTGGGACACTATATGTCATACATCAGGACGATTCTGCATCTGTGAATAGAGACGTACTGATGATTTTCCTGACCGCCAATCACAACCTGTATTCTCCGAGAATGAGCAGTCAGGTACACATACCACGTTGAGCTGAATGTACTTATACCTTGCAGTGAGGGTTCGAGACAAGGTGCGCTCTCACTTCCGAAAAACGCAGACGAAACCTTGGCAGGCGCCTGGCCGTATCCATGCCACATGTCAATTGGGAAATTGAGCGGCGTGTACTTATGATGTCCGTGATGTCCGTCGCCATTTGGCTGAAACCGACTGAATACGTCCAATTCGAATCTGCGCATCGTACTGGAAACAGATTCACCGTACATGGTTCCTACCAATGTCTACAAACCGGCTTAAATAATAACGGAAAATCGAGGTTTCGTAGTAATGTACACTACTTGGCAAATTGGTTTAATCGTGAACTGTTATACATTTCGGCCTAAGCAGTCCCACTGTGAAACGGACAGACTTGCCTTGCTGAATCCGAACTGTTATAAATCCTGAAACCCAGTCATTGCCCTTCAGCGGCATTATTCCTCACCTTTATTTTACCATACGACTAGCCTCTGCATATCTACTAATTGCTTTCAATCTCATGATATGAGTTGCCAGGTGTCACATCACCCGGGGTAGGCCCGCAGTCGGAAAAATCGAAAAATGGGATTGATAATGGTTCCTCGCCATTGGGAAATGCTTCTTCTGTAAGACGGTAGAGCCGGAGTCGTTCCTCCACGGTGAATTCAGGAATGGGAGATTTGATATCTAATAAGAAGGCCAGTTCGAGGAAGATCTAGTAGTTATGGAAGGCGTACGGTCATTGGATTGTACTATAGCAGTTTCAGGTGCTGCGGCGCAACTTGGCCTGATGTGTTTGGGCTCCTGTTCAATGACCGAGAGAATGTCCTCAACGGACACATTGGCCTCCAATTTAGCCAGCGTGTCTTTAAGCAAGTCAATGGAGATCATTCCTGCTGGATGAGACATGATTCCAGAAATCAACCATCTCAAAGCTTGTGCCAGAGCAGAGAATCTGGGTCGGTCGATGACCGAGAGAATGTCCTCAACGGATACATTGGCCTCCAATTTAGGTAGCGCATCTTTGAGCAAGTCAATGGAGATTATTTCTGCTGGATGAGGAGACATGATTGCTGGGAGCATGGTCTAATACAAGCTGTGCTGCTTAGTAATTTAATTATGACAGCTTCTCCATTGCGCAAGTCGGCCAACCTTCACGGCATTGGTCACATTACCGATCGTCAAGCGGTCAACCTTTCAAAAGTAGCACTGCTGAAAGGTTGTGGAGGCTCATGCATTTGGTGTCCTAGAGATTGCGTGCGGGGCAAATTCCTGAAGCTGAGAGACGGGGCCAACAAGGAGAAGTTCAAAACTCTTCTCTTGAGCACTTCGATGAAGGGTATCCTTGAGAGATTAACCAATGCAGGTAGTAGATTGACTTGTGCATACCCATGATTTAGTATAAGTTGTGAATAAGTATCAAGGAAACACAAACGAGAACAGGAGCGTCCAGTAGAAGTGCAAAATTCGGCCAGTTTGCTACGGTTCCACGTGCCTTCATAATCACCGAGCTCAATGTAATTGCCAAAAGCCTCGTTGGAGTTGTCCTTATCTTCTGAGGTTTCGGTGAAAAGGTAGAGGGACTTCTTGACAAGGTGCTTACGAATGACTTTGAGGATCTCGTTCGGTTGCAGGGTCTCTCGCGAGGTGTTGAGTGGAAGATTCTGAGTCAATGATACCCTTGACGACGTTGAGATATTCAAGAATGGGATCCTGGCAATCATCCATGATGAAAATTTGAATTCGAGTTGACCCTCAACTTGACAGCGAGGTCCCAGTCACTGGTAAGAAAGAATCGTAACAGTGATATCGGAGGGATTGCGCGTCCATATGGGAATGGGCTTCGTCTTGTTGAGCTCCTCGTTCGAAACCTCCTTCTTTTCTGCGTCTTGGTCCTTGCTGACATGGCGTCGAGCTTCAGTGCCGCGATCGAGAGGAGGATCGATGGTATCAGGTGTGATGGTGGAAGTGCCACCAGCTGCTGATTCCTAGATGTACCGTTCGTCGTTGTGCTTTGAGATGACCTCCACGAGGTAGGCGGAGTGGAAATCAACACTGAACTGACTGATCATGGAGATGTCAGCACCAGACCAGAGCTGAGAGCCTCCATGAATCCCTACAGTAGTAACGTACATTAAAAGAGAGGAAATGACGAGAGGGAAGTTGAAACACACTCTGGTACTGGACTTGGCAATCGTTCCAAGGTTGTTGATCAAATCATACCACTACTGATGTCGTGGGTTCAGGAGTGAATTCCGAGTGATTCGAATGAAGACTTCGCCGATGTCGACGGCGGAGGCGTCAATTGACAAAGAGTAACAGATTTTGTGAGCATCAGACCGGTTGGAGATGAGCTCTCGCGAAAAGACCTCCGCGTTGGAGTAGAAGGTTCTGTGAAGGAGGTTAGCAATGCGCACGACGAACGACGAATCGAGGAGACGATGAGATTGGGTTGTTGGCAAGTTTTCAGTGGCCATGGTAGATAAGCACTGTGATTATGTGGGCGGTTCGAGTCCAAGGAGGAATGTACGACGGCAGCCTTTGCGATGAACTGCTTTTCCTTGCGAACGGCCAGCTCCTGCTTCTTCCACTTCCGGCTGCGGTTCTACCCTCTCCACATTCTTTAGCATCGAGTTGCTCGTGATTTGGAAGGAGTCGTCGTAGGCGCTAAGGGGCAAAAATTGTAGCCGAGGTCCTCAAACACATAATCATCAGCGATGTGAGCGGAGAGAAGGAAGAGACAAAGAGCGATGATGGCAGTCGCAGAGAGTGAGGACTTTGGTTTGCCAGTCAGATTCCTGGATTGTACAAGTCAGAACAATTGGGCTTGTAAACGACGAAATTGCTCACGAGGTGTAGCTGACTAATTGACTGAGGCGACTTGTGACAATAACAGCAAATAAATGACTAAGCGATCAAAGGTCTACCGCGTCGAGGTCGTCCATTCACATCGCCCTTCCTCTATCCTCCTTTCGTGTTGCTCTATCGGCCTCATCCGATAACTGCTTCCAACTTGACATGCAACGTCGACAGAGCGTAGGATGCAGTAAGAAAGCCTCTTCTCTTCTACAAAAATATTCCTTTCAGGTTATTCTCAGTTCCAGCATTCACAACCCCCTTAAAGTTCATTACGTATTTTACCAACGACTGAGGGCCAAAGCCTCAAACAATGCTCGTCGGGTACACACCCACTCCTTCTCACATTTCTTTGTCTCTATCTTTGTGTGTCACTGGTTGTGGGCAGTTTTGGTGTGCTCTCAATTTCCACGGAATGGAATCATGCTGTCCGACTTGTCAGACCCACTGTACTTGGTTGCGGGTCATCATCTCATGGAGCTCGATGTTATGCAAATTGCAACTCACCAATGCAAATCTCATTGATGCTGATTCGATCAAAAGGAAGACCAAGAATTTATTAGCGAAATGTAAGCGTTGTTCTTCTATCCTCTATTTGCGTTGGTCGTCTCTTTGGGTCAGACCCAAAGGTCTCGGCGCTGGTGTTGTCTTCTGCTCGTCATTCAGCTGATTCTTGCAGCTATGATCGTCATCCTGCTGGATGACTTGCTCCAGAAAGGCTACCGCAGTCTTGGTTCAGGAATTAACCATGAACATTTGTCAATCCGTCGTCATTCCCACCAACAACCATCAACACTAGCTGCGGTTCTGAGTTCGAACATTGTCACACTCCTCCACTTCCTGTTTACTTGGCATGACAAGGGATATGAATTACGCGAGGCTATTGGAGAGAGCGGCTCCCTAATGTCATGAATTTCGTATCCACTGTCTAAATCCTCGCGATTGTCGTCCACCTCCGGGCTTTCCCTATTGAGAATCTAGTCAAGAGCAAGTTCCGTGGTCAACATGGCACCTTATCCCTATTGTTTTCCTAGCTGGTAACCAACTATCGCATGTCGAGAACCATGTCTTTTTTTTCCGTGCTGAGGGTCGACCCGCAGGTGGAAAAAAGGGGACAAGAAGGGCTAAATCCCCTCGTCATCTCGAAACCGAGCGGCCAGCGGAAAAAAAAAGGGGACGAGGAAGGGTTAATTCCTCCTTTTTATGAAATCTTGGGGCACGCGGCAAAGAGGGGTCGAGGAGGCCCTAGACGTTGTTCTTGGTTAACATCGAGCGGCTGATATAATGGATGATCCACCTTTTGCGGCATATATTGAGTTTTCAAAGGTTCAAGGTTGATCGGCTTTCATGGCCAAATCCTCACCAAGAGTTTCTGAATCCAAGTCTATAATCTACAGCGCTTGTTAGAAAAATTGAGGGTTGCAAAGGTTAATTTGTGTCGTTACTATGAAACTACTGACTAACTTGCGCCTGAACAGGTACTTCAAACACCTGGGTAAGATTGGATTCCTGCTCTGTTCACTGTTCAGAGCGACACTTCTACTCATCGATGTTCTACTCTGACTGCGAATCTGAATAAAGGGCTTAAGCAGAGCAGTCGAAAGACAGACCCTTGTTACAAGTGACAACGTCCTGAGAGAAAAGCGCGAAGCAGCTGCTGTAATTCTCCCAAACAAATTATAAAGGATGCGTATCGTGACATGGCAACAAGTAGTAGTATAGACTGTGAACAGTAGTCGACAGGTAATGTAAAATAATAGAAATCGTCGTAAAGGGGATCTCATACATTGCTAAAGAGCAACAACCAAATTGGTGTCAGGATCTAACCAAGAGACGAACCTATAATCAAGGATTCAAAATTGGGTTCGTAAAAGGGCAGAAGAGACTGACTTGATGCGACCATAAGTTCCTTGAGTACCATTGGAACTGGAATCAATGGATGCAGACGGCTCAATTGTAAACGTCAGGCGATTCAGCAGGGTCTACACATTGGATGAATGAGACTGAAAGAGAACCATAATACTTAACTCACATGCTGGCCAAGAATGACGAATGTAACACCATGTGGAAGTGTAGGCTGAAAATTTACAACGGAAACAAAGGTCTGATCTACGCCGTCAAACCTATTAGTGTATGATATAAGCAAGGAAACAAAACCAGAATGAAAATCGGACACACGAAATCCTCATGGTTGCCCGCCCTTTCTCCCGATCTCTTCTTACAGCATTGCTCAGCTGGTTGGTGGTGATTCCACAAGAGTCGGCCCCAGTATCCCAAAGACACCATACATTCTCCAGGACGACTTCTGGTGTATTTTCTATCAAGGGATCATCTGGCGGCCATCGTCCAAAGAGTCCGATGGTGATCCTTCTTGCACGGATGAGAGGGACATATCTAGGAGGGTGCCGACTTCGTGACAAATCAAGGGGACTCGAGGTATAAAACTTGGGGATCTTGCCATCAGGGAAAACCACCTCCGTAAGGAGACGAAGATGAGTACGGCACTCTTCGGTCATCCTGTCAGGATTAGTGCTCGTCACGGGTAGCCCATGGGTAAATTTGGGTCCACCCGCACCCACACCCGTGTGAAAACCGCACCCGCACTCA
>QDKV01004965.1_pt1 | contig 20449 bp, 30 predicted proteins | sample 1861101 | NCBI WGS metagenome assembly QDKV01 (sample SAMN04275158, study PRJNA302643) | Fungus metagenome, whole genome shotgun sequencing project. | isolation source: fruitbody | host: Mallocybe terrigena | place: Sweden | collected 2013 | reverse complement strand
TAATTTCAGGAATTTTCAGGAGTTTCAGTGGTTTAAGATGGTTTCAGTCAGTTAAGGAATATCCCACTTTCCTGATGAAGCGACTCCCAAAGCACTACAGTGATGAAATCTGCTGCTTTAAGCACATTCCGATCTGTCATTGATTTAGTGGTACTAAGTGCCTGCAAGGCAGCCCAGCATTCGCCTGTTTCATACTCCCCTTCCTTGTTCCAAAGTTCGATGAGTATCAAGTGTGCAAGAGGTGAAAGCCTTTGTATCAAATTTGACAGCATTTCATGTAGGTCTCCCTCCTTTCCATCATCATAGCTCCTCATTCTTTTGTGTAATGGACAAGGGTAAGGAAAAGAGGCCCCATTGATCAAAGGGGCAAGTAGGTTTGGATCGAATCCAGGCAAGCGATCCCATTCGGATGGGTGCAACTCGAGTGTATTAAAATCAATTAGCGTGGAAACCAAATTTTGGGGTGTCTTCTCTAAAGGGAGAGGCAGGATCATGCATGCGCCTGGAGGTTGCCAGTGGTTGAGCTGGACTCGGCTTATTGATGGAGAGAAAAAACCTAGGCCGGTGACTTGTTGATCAGGTGGGAGAGGGCAGTTATTTATTAGATAGTTTGTTGCATTCCGGATGAGGGGATCAACAGATAATAGACTAGGCGCGGACCAAACCATGATGGAGAGTAACAAAAAAGCTTGCTTGTCGCCCAACAAAAATCACATGACTTCAATCGAAAATTTCAATGTTTAAATAAAACTAAAAATAGAGGACAACATCAAACATAGACAGGTAAAACTGGGTTGAGAACGGTCCACTCAGGTCCGGAGACTAAGTCAGTATCATCGATAAGGAAGTCCTGGATAACGAATTTTATAAATACTGTGTATACCCGAAAGAAGTAATAAAGTGCACTAACGAGCGGCGCTTCAACTAGAGATCCTTTCACTAAACCCAAACGATTTTTGACGTGTTCGATAGGTATGTCAGGTACAACATGGCCCGTCTTGACTTTAGGTTGATAAGTCTGGACACAAAATAATATATATTGAGTTGAAAAACATAGTTATGGTGTGACTCACGTCGTAACTAGACCAACTTCGGACAAGGTTTGTAGGCACAGGGCGGAATATTTCTGTGAAAATTTCGCGATTTCTCTTGGCAGTTTCCTTCCACAAAGAATCCGTTTCTTTGGAAAGAGGATCAGCGACTAGACTATCCTCACGAGAATCAGTTTGATCGTCATTTAGATAAGGAACAGGCCTCATAAACGAGGTGACTTCAGGATGACGGCTGTCGCAAATCTGGGGTGTAATCAAACCGAGGTGTTCTAAAAAATGGTGGTGAACATTATTTTAGATAGACTAGAAAATAATTACCTTTGTAAAGTTGACGACGAAGAGTAGCTGCAAAGCGGGCGGCTTGGTAAGGTTGTCCATCCATGTAAGAATCAATCAAGTCTCCGTCTTCGACAACAAGGCAGATCTCGGAGTCACCGTCGCCCTATCATACTAAGTGAGGGAACAGATACGCGAAAGTACATACAAGACTCACCTTCTGGCTGCGATCGTTGATGTTAGCCGATCCCATCTGCAGATAAAACTCAGCATGCCTCGTCTTATTTGTTCGTCAATACGTACAATGACACGGCGATCATCTACGATCATGACCTTAGAGTGAATATATAATAACTCAGAAACATATCTAATAAGAAAATTGAGAACGAACAGACTAGAGAAAGATCAGAAAGCCACATACGCATAGAGTTCCTCTTCTTCACTACCTAACCAAACTTCATCTTCGAGGCTCGTCTTATCATCTAGCATATGCTGAGCAACCGTATCCGAGACGTTGCTATCATCCCGCACGCCTTTAGCGCCTCTCTCAAATCTATCTATCATCTCTTTTGCGGCATTGTCATCTGGCGGGATGGCCACCTTCTCTGTTGCCTGAGGCTTATCAGAAGGAAAGAGGGTCTCCTCTTGTGGCATGGAGAGTATGACTTCCTTTTGTGTGGTAATATAGTCCCCTGAAACCCATTGGCGAGCAAGTGCGACTTGAGCTTCGGAAAATTTGACGCCTGAGTTTCTTTCCATCTGCTCGATGAGACCTATGGGAAAACACGTCAGATTTGTCACATTGGTTAAGATACCCTTACTGTTGGGAGCATTGATACGATCGTATGACCGTAGATGGTAGAAAACGATATAGTCCGTCCTATCGACGATAATAATCGTGAGATATACTTCAATAGGTCGTAACAAAAAGCATACGGCTCATATCCAGCTCTCCTGATCTCCTCGTATATGCTGCTTCCACCACGGTTGATCGTGCGGTATTGAGCTGCCAAGATAGTTCGAAGACCACTCTCGGTCTTGACGTCTCCGGTAAATCCTGGGAGCTCAGGGATAACGACAACGACCTATTTAAGGTTATTAAATATTGAGAACCCAGGGTAACACTGTAAAAATTGCCTTAAAATTCTTTCCCTCTTTTGCAGCGCACACGATACGCTCCACAAGTGCTGCTGCGATCTGATTCTTAACTGATGCGCCAGTTTTAGTGTTTGAGATGCTGAAAAAAGACTGTTATGAAACCAATAATAACCGAGGAGATTGTATCTTACAAGAACTGATTCTCTGTCATGAAATTCAGTAAATGTACGATTTCAAAATCCAATCCTGAAGGAACGTACCTATGTAGATGTAATGTTCAGCATCCCTGATTAGCTGGATGTCTAGGAACTATATCAGAGAAAACCTAATGCCTGCGAAGGGAGCTGAAATTACAGGCGTCCTGAATACTGTGTTCAGTCAGAACACCATGGCTCCAATCGCAAGCACTCCTAACGACCTGGACACGGCAGGTGCCTGACTTAGGCTGTTGTCTTTCGTTCTCAAAGTCACCCCCCCTATTCCCACTGGGGCTATCGTCCGGCTGATCCTCGTATCCGAAAGCACCGTGCCACTTCTGCCTGTACTTGTGACCCAATTCTTTGAACTGTTCAAGATGGGGATGGCCTAGTTTGGGTGGTTAATTCAAAAGTCCCATTGAAAACAAAAAGAATGCTTACGCGCAATAGCTTCATTAGGGGAAGATTCAGGTTCATGTGGGAACGCTAGCCAAGGGATAGTGCTTATAGAAGTCAGTGCAATGTGCGACGCAATCTCCAAAATACCCACTCCTTGTCCTTATACTGAGAAATTTGTGTCAGCAATACTAGGACAACGTGACAGCAAAATATGTAACACCTTTCGCTTCTTGATCTCATTCCAGCGCTCAACAAAGTGTTGGGAAATATCCAACACTACAGGTCCTCGAAGAGTCATATGTACCTATTATACATAAACAATGCAACTCGAACATAAAAAGAAAAAGTATACACTCACGTCATGCCACGGCATTCTGGGGACATCTTGAATAGACAAAGCATTGCTGACATAGTCTCCAACTTCCTTAAAGTCCATTACGCGCGCGTTGTTATAATCTTGACCGGGGAACAGTGTCTTGGAGAAGTCAGTAGGATGAACATCTGCAAGAGGATGGCTGTGTGTATCCCAACGACCAAAGCAAAGGTCAAGGCCACCAATTGCAGCATATTCATTGTCTACAACAACAACCTTCTCGTGGTGAGACCACAACTGAACGCTATCTATTGGATGTTTAATTGGAGAATGTAAATTTAAAAAAAGACCAGAGAAACCTTTTGCTCCAATATGGTCGGGGTGACGAACGCAGGATATGTTTGGATGAAGATTATCGAAGACATATTTAGTATGCTTCGAACTTAATGACATGCTTTGGGTGACCTATTTCAAGCGACGATTGAGCACGTTTATGGGCACGGGGTTTGCAACAGGATTAACGTACTTCTTTGTAAACAGAAATATGAATCTTAACACCTTGCTCAGCCTTTCTTTTCAAGAGACGATCGATGCGCCATTCTGGAAAGTATGCAGGAGGACGTCGAAGATATATCTCAGGGGTGAGCCACCAATCCTATTGCAGACAGTTTAGTGTTAGAGCAATCGCTTGAGACAACCCCCCATACCAAGATGAAGATGCACTCGTCCGCTTTATCGATCATCTCAGATAAGGCCCACATATAATCATGCCCATCGACATGCCTGCCAAAAGAGACATAGTAGCAACGACATAGCTAGATTTCTGGGACGACCATACCACTTCACAGTATTAGCAGACCTTTCTCCGGCAAAACTGGAGAACCTATGATTTGCACGAATATCTGCCCTGAGCTGATCCTGAGCTTGTTCTTCTGGATCATCATGACGACCTAAACGACTATCAGACATCCTCGTTCACCGAGGAAATATATATCATACGATTGGGATTTAAGAGCCCTTATACCAGTTAAGTACCATATCAGAAAGAAATCGAATTTCGCCTCTTACCGATGACTTCTGCCCGAGTATGACCATAGACCTTCTCGATAAACGCAACAGGGTTCCGAAGTGATGCCTTCTCAGGCTGACGTTGCGTCACTTTCTCTTGAATAGATTTCACACTTCCCCCAATGTTGGATAAGAATTTAGACATTCTGGTTTCAGGAGAAAGGTGATCAGCATCTGCATCTTGATAATTAAGGCCGCTGATGTCCATTTTTGGAATACTATCCAGAACATCGGAAAGAAACCTTCATACCATAAAAATACGTGGTAAGTCCTGTCAAATACTATTACCATTTTTTTGGTGTGGTTCAGATTAAAAATTGTGCGAGAACTTTAAGGGTTCTGCTTGATCATCAAGTTGATGACGTTGTCATTAGAATTTACCGTTTTGACCATGTATAAAACGGTACTATTGAATCCCGTCTTATTTTTATGCACTTCCATCTCCCATTTTTCTCTGACCCCGATTTGAATACCCATCGGTAACTTGCAAGCTTATTGGACTAGGTCAACCATCGTCCAAAGAAGCCAGTCTCTATCAAAGACATGGAATTCTTGTGAGGATTGGATGGCGTGGTAGGTGATAGGGTTGTGAATAATTAATTATACTACACATATGCGTGAGATTTAATGTATAATTGTCACCGGATCTACCATTGAATCGAGTTCACGAGAGGATAAAATAGAGAGCATTGAACTAAGACGAGGGTTAACGTCAATTGAGGGGAAATCTTTCGCCCAATCTACCTGACGTGGACCATCCGAAGGAAAGAAAAAGCAATACAGACGATTGCTGCCCCATGTGAGAAAAGGAGATCCCTGTCGTCTGTATCAGAATGCCAATGCAAGCCTTGCTTTTGGTTGATCTCAACCGGAAAGTCCTACTGTCGGGACAAAATGTCGGATATGAGCGGGTACGAGATCTTTTGGCAAGCGGGCAATTGTGTCGAGGGGCGCTCGTTTTGCAAGCGCTAGGAGGTTGAGACGGAGGTTACGAAGCGCAGGTTCTTCGTCTGGCACGGACTGCGTATTCTCTTCCCTTGCTGACCCAACGCTTTCTTGCTTGTCGGCTTCGTCAGTGTTGGATCCACTAGTTGCAGACCCATTAAGGCCACCCTTCCCAACACCGCTAAACCCGCCTTTTGTCCTTGTTTTCCTATCCAACTCAACAATGACATCCGCCACACACTCTAACACCTCATTGAGTTCTTCCGGACCCTCTGGGTCATATTCAGATAACCAACCGTTACCGTTTGTCGTTCTTTTACTAAGGTCCATATCGACACCCACCCAAGTCTTTTCGGGCTCCTCAACCTCCATGCCAACGGGCCCGTTGGATGTAGTAGCCGAAATAGGGAACGCAGAAACCTCCTCTACTCGCTTTAACCCCAATAACCTCTGCCTTTTCTTTTCCCTGAGTCCTTTCCCAACCCACTCTTCCTCGCTGAGAAAAAGTTCCTGAGGTGTTTTGAGGAGAGATCCCATATCGATCTTATGCAGCCTTATATGCAGCAGAGATGATAACGCAATGAGCGTTGATGGATTGAGGTGCAATGAGGCGGCAACTTGACCGGCCACGGTTCCTTTACGAGGGTCAACCATCGGACCTGATTTGTGGTGCTGTTGTCGCACTAATTCGACGGCGGTTTCACGAAGAAGGGAATGCCGACCTTCTGTCAATGGATCAACAACACAGTCAATCACCCATTGTCGAAGAGACGTTCCTAACCCCAATGGTCTCGAACTTTCATTGAACATCGAGATGGGTGTAGAGGGTCCCTGCAAATTAGGGCGCGTAAGGGTCCATGCTAAGCAAAGGGTTGGTTGATGTGCATACCTCGTCGTACCTATCCACAAACTCCGCCAGACTTCGGACATGAGCAAATCCATCTACCCCACCATATACAACATCTCTCAAATACTCTTCTGCCTCGACTGCACGTCTAGTCGTCCAATGGTCATTTATCAAAAGATTCGTGGCATTCATTTCTTGCGACATGCCACTCTTGCTGGCAGAATCTCCTTCCTCTTCTTCCAGGTCTCTCATCGTAGGCTCCAAATCTAGACTATTCCGGATTAAATGCAGATTCACCTCTTCATCCAAGTCCTCTTTAACTTCCATTACAGCATTCACAGCAGAGTTGCTCAACCCACGTTTTCGCATTTCCTCCGCCAGTGCTCCGCCAAGGATAGAAAAAGTACCGAAATCAACCGTATGAGGTTCACGAGGCGTTTGCCATGCTGGCGGATCAGAAGGTTCCTGTTGTTCATCATCTTTCTCTTTTCCCTTCTGACGCGACGTTGTATTTCGGTTAATAACCCAATGTCGCCGCGTCGAGTGAGGTTTTGGACCATTTCCCATGAGTTGAGGCTGCGACAGGTCTAGAAATGGCAGGGGGGGTGGGGAGTGGTCGGGGGGTACAGTGGTAGCTGAGGAAGTAGAGGCCAAGGGTTGCAAAGAACCTGAGAATATCGGAGGCTGAGGCTGAAGTATCAATTGTGATGAGTGTGGTTCTGGCTGCGGGAATGGCGGTTGGTATAAAGGAGGGTAAAGGGGATTTAGTTGTGGTTTCGAGAAAGGGTCTGCGACAAAAAAAGAAAGCACAGAGAACGGATCTTCCACTACAAGACAGTTGAAAAATTCAGTCGCCCAGTTTCATATATTCTAGATTACGACGAACTTTCAGTGTAGTCAAGGCTCCCGTCAGAAAGGAGTGGTGGTCCTTCACGTTCAATACGCATTCGCTCCTTTTTCGTTTTGTAACGTTTCCCTGTTAAAGAGCGATAAAAACCTATATTTATTGTGTATAAATGAGCAGCAAACCTTTTAATTTGAGCGCCAACATCGTTCTTGCCCAATCAGATCCTGATGGAAACGCTCCAATCCCATCCTTAGAACCAGGGAGACCACCGTCAAGCTCCAACGTCTCTGAAAGCGCATTAGATGGTGCATTTCTTTCCCTCCTATAGGGTCCCCGAGGCCCTCGTCGTGTGCTGCCTTGCGGCTGAGACAGGGCAACGGACGAGGATCGTTCGCGCAATATCGAATTGTCAATGTCCATCGGAGTGCCTCTGCTATCATCCTCATCTTGATCCACATTAACTGATTGCTCCTCTTCTTCCTTTTCAACGTCTATAGTCCAATCTGTCTCGTATTGAATGACGGTCGAAGCAGCCTTGTTTATGTGGTCTAAACCCCAAATTTCGATTTTGTCAGCTTCGGTATAGTATATCGAGCCAGGAGGGTTAAATATTTTTGCATTAGTCGTAACAAGCTTGAAGTCTGACTGCAGTAGATAAATATATGTAAAAAAGGGTGTTTGGTAGCACTCACGGCAAACTCGTCGAGTGAACGATATTTTCCCCTTCTGACCTTGTTAGTCATGGTTCCAAAGTCCATAGGGCATTTAATAAGGTCAGAATACCCCGGTACATTCGCAGCGTCCACTGGCCTCAGAAAAAAAGCATAGTCATCTTTCCTATTCAAGTGGCCATGAAATGAGCATCATATCAAATCCGAAAAAGAGGAAAAATGTGATAACTTTTTGATTTGAACGATGAGCTTTGTTAAAATCTCTTTGAGGGGCTTAAGCTTGACAGGTCGAGCAGCCTTTTTCTCTTGAGTATCGACATCAGGATATATTGAACTTGAAAGATTTTCTGCAAGTTGCTTTGGTTGCTTCGTCGTGCTCTGCAAGGCCTTTAGACTCTTGAGAGATGGTATAACGAGAGTGAGCCCTGAGCCTCCAAGCTTTGGAAGATGAATTTTCGGGGATTCAGATTGTGAAATGTCGGATGGCGAAAAGGACTGTGCGTTTTCGTCCATTCGCGTATACTTTGGTCGGATTCAACGGTAATCAGCGGCTCGTGACTAGAGCCATGCTCAGCAACGGTCCGCTGGGTCTGGTTAAAAAATCATTTCAGTTCAAGTGCATTCTCATGCCCGTAAGCGATTCGTTCAACCGTGGCTTCTTTCTCGCCGATTCACATTCTTCACTTTATTGAAAAGCTAGAATTTCAGAGGAAATTTTGTGACAAACGTCACTCAGGTCTAATCCACGTGCTCGACTCGTGGCCTCGCTAAGTCGCAGCGCCAATTTAGCTCACGCCGTGTTTCTGCGAAAAGGACACGAATCTCGCGGATACACGATTTTACTCAAGCAGATGGTTCGATCCCCGTTTCCAAGGCACCCAGCTCCTGATATTTTAGAGGCAGCCGGTGTTTCTTTCTTGTTTCTTTATGTCATATGCATCTAGATTCAAAGGCATTCATCGCGGCTTTATTGCACTGCCACTCCCAGATTACAGTTGTTCTTCCGCGATTTGGAGTTGAGACTCGTGTTCCTGTCGTGTGTCTTTGCTATACCAGAACCTCATGGAAAATGGGTTGAAACCATGGACGTTTCGTACTACTAATCGCGAGCCAGAATCTATGTCAATCATTTTCCACATGAAAGGTAAGCATGTGGCTTCGGCGATATTCTAGATATCCTGTCCGAGTCGGTGTTCTGTACAAGCCATTCGATTCTTCCTATTACATTGGAGTTCTTTGTGAGAACCACTCTACAGCGGCAAGTGTAATCTCTTCGTGTGTAACACAATGATAACATCCGGACGCCGACAGCGCCCTACTGCCTCGTGCACAAACACTTTAATCATCGTAAATAGAATCTGCCAGCAGGATATGCAACACGTTTGATGTTCGTCAAGCCCAGCCGCAGGTAAAAGCTGTTTAGTTTATGAATTTGATTTCTCCCGGCGGTGCTGACAGAAAGCGGATGTGCCTGCATGTGTTGCATCATTGTTGCAGGCCTTACGCTTAATTACTTAATTATATGCTCCAGCTATTTCATTTGACAATTGCGCTCAGTGACTTGAGCAATAATAAATCAGGGGGACCGTGGTACCCCTTAGGATCGTATGGATCAGTAGTGGGTTGTCGCAGCTCCGTATTCAAGTTTACGGTCTTCGAAAATTGAATGGACCAGACTTTGCAACAAGTAGATTCTGACATCTGTGTCATGTATCACGGACTCCGTCGATCATGAATACGCCGTTCAATTGGGTGTACATGATTCAATTCTACGGAGACCAAATGTGGAAGATAAAATACACCTTTCGTGCCAGATGAATTAATTAAAGTATCATGATGACATGCGTGACGAATGTGTGACGGTGGTAACTCAAAGTTTATGCAGAATCAAAGTTGGTCGTTTCTTCCACGGTTGCTATCGTTTCTATAGGGGAAGGTAAAAATCTAAAGCTCTGGAACAACACTTGACAACTTGAGTCTGTAAATATAGGAAATAACAATTGGGATGCATGCTTTTTCATGGATTGGTACAATGTACACCACTGATCTGTGATCACGGGCCTCCGATCTGGAAACACCGCAACATGACGGAGAAGGATAATTGGTCGATCGGCCCTTGCGCGTCCATGAACCGTTTACAGAATTGTTAATGGACAATACTTCGGAGCGTTATTTGGTCTCATTTTGCTTTGCAACAGTTATATCGGCTATAATTTCCACATGAGGGCTTGCCATCCTTCCGTTTCTTGGTCTTGCTTTGGTTCATTCTCCGATTCTGCAAGTCTCTTCATGGCGAAGCTCAGTTCCTGATATGTTGACCGTGTTTTAGGCTCCTCCGCTCTTGTTTCTTCCTTCCACCAACATCCCTTCGACCTACATGAAGAATCCTAGACCTTCTTCGCGTAGTAGTTATCACTCGCCTTCTGACGTTGTCAACCACTCAGGGCCACCGGTTTCACAATCGCAACCGTCGGAAGAGCGACCTTCTGGCGACCGTCGTGAACGAGCGCCATCGGCACTTCGGGCAAGTCAGGATGAAAATAGAGGTCAAGGGTCTGTAACCCGGCACCCATTTTCATCGCTCTCTGTCACCGCCGCTCATGGGGACGGGTCACCGGAGTTACTCACTCGGAGACGACGCGCTGAAGCAAACTTCCCTTCTGAGAGATCAACGGCTAAACGTATCCGCAGAGAATCTTCTTCTGCATCACGGAATTCAAAGGACAGATCAAGTCCAGATTCCGACTCACAAGGTGGCATGGCCGACAACGAGATGGAGGTTACCACCGCAGATAAAAATGAACATGCTCTACCTGCTCCACCGCCAAAAAAGAAGCGAACTCGCACTTTGACGACACCTCACCAATCTGCAGTGTTACACGCTCTATTGGCTCAGGTAGGTTCACAGTGACTGAAGCTCAGGTTCATGATACATTTGAATATTCTCCAGTCGCGCTTTCCGACTACTGCCATGAGAGAGGAGGTTGGCCGGTCGATCGGACTTAGCGCAAGAAAAGTACAGGTACAACTCAATTTTTGTTACCAATAAAGTAAAACTAACGAAATCCCAAAATTTAAGATTTGGTTCCAGGTAAGAAGGTTTGCCATGTTTTGTACATGCTAAGTATTAAGTTCTTTCTAGAACCAGCGACAAAAGGCAAGACGACCTCGCGCCCAGGCTGATGTCGTTGCAAATAGACCTTCTCAATACGGGCCTTTACCAAATGTAGCCGAGTCCTCCTCAGTCAGTAGCTTGCTTGGAAATGAATTCGTTGGCGTAACTATGGTTTCCGACAGAGCGTCCACAGATACGGGGGTCACGGAGCAGCAAGAACTCATTTCTCCGGACATCCCTCACAAGTAACTTTAGCTGTCCCATCTGAGACTCCAGTACGACTGCTGGGCCCTGGTATTCCCGGACAACATCAGATGAACAGCTATCGGCAGATGCTTCCAACAAGCTCACCTGCCGCAGAGCCGTCCTTGTCCTTGGGACACATATACCCGCAATCACCAGGTCCACACCCTCATCTCTCATCCCTGCCTTCCGCTCAGCCAGGCGGTACCCACACTGCAGGCTGGCATGAACGGGGAATGGACCCATCTCGAACCCTCCCACCTCTTCTTCCCACCAGGCCTTTGAGTTCTCATACTTTACCCTCATTTTGGGGACGACCTGCCGATACGTCTCACTGTTCTGTACATACACGCCAGTCCCTTTCTCCTGAACAAAGGTTTACACACCACCTTTCGGAGCCTGCTGCCCGGACTCGTTTCCATATTCCACCACCGTTCACACTCCAGCCAGCCCCCCAATGGGACGATTCTTCTTATCTTCCGCGCCCAAGTTCCTCCCCATGGTCGCGATTAAACTTTTATACTAGCAGGGGGAGATCAACGTCACCCACCGTTCTTCGGAGGGAATCAGCAAGGAATATCAGTAGGCGAGAGGCGAGGTCCGAACCCTACCATACTACCGATAGAAGTTCTGGCTTGCCCTCTTCTCAGCGGTCTGGGCCTTCAATGTTGTCATCAATGCCGTTAAGGCCTGGCCGTTATGACCCCGTTCGTGCAGCCTTTATAACTTCCTTGCCCACAATCATGGCGCGAGATCGTCACTATGGTCTCAATGAGGATGGAAGTCAAAATGGTGGCCATGAACCCTCTCAGTAGGCGACTTTTTTTTGGTCCTCAAAAACAAACAGTTTGCACAGAGATCTCATGACTCTCGGTCAATTATCGTTACGCCCTTTACGAATTAGAAACACGGTGTCACTCGGGCAGGCTGTGCCATCCATCTTTCTCGATTACGCCCACTTTAGGCGAGTTCCGTTCCTTTCAGCCTGCCTAAAACGTGCAGTACCCCATGGTCCATGGAACCCGCAAGCCTCAAAATACGTCATCTCAACGTCTTTATTCGAATATCACAGCTCGGTCTATAAGTGCCCCGTGTCTTTTCGCGTTTGCTCTCTCTAAAGGTTATCTTTATTCGCTCGCCTCGATTTGCTCCGCTCTCCTTTAATTTGCACCATACGACATAATCTTCTCACATCAATTTATATAATTCACATTTTTCGAATAGTATTCATACTAGACTGCATACCTTAGAACCCGCGCCTCATGTCAATTATTATGTACACTGTTGTAATGCGAATCAAATGCTACGTATGTTTTTCTATACTGGAAGCTTTCTCTTGGTTTTTCAATTGATTCTTATCGAGACCAGGTCCAGGAGACACATTTTGCTCCGTGATTGCACGTGACAACTTGTACACATGCTCCATCATGATTACCATACTTGTAAGGATATGTTTCCACCAGGCCCTGTTTCGAGAGTCGAGTTTTGTTAGTCCCCCTGAACAGGAGCGATTGAATTCTTTGTTCTCGCCGCAGGTGCAACGTTAACTAGCCAGGTATGTCCGATCCATGCGCCCAGGAGCTAAAGCTATGTAGAAGGCTTCTGAAATTGTTTCATGTGGCGGAACATCGACATGTAACTCAGCGTCATATTTTAGTTGCAAGGCTTTGCAAGGTCCCAAAACGTCAGATCTGCAGTTTTTAATTACCACACTACCAGACTGCGGGGTCGCCACGTAAAGACCTTGACCCAGTTCGAGTGCATTGACAAGCATGTACAATGCCGCAAGCCTCGTGAAGGACGTGTGATTGATATCTACTGCTAGAATTATTCTGAAGGTCGGAACCGTCGTCTTTAACGGTCGTAGCGGCATATTAATTACAATCATCTATCAGATATAGGCCATACACTGTCAATACACCGAACAATTTAAAAACGCTTCACGAGCTAACAGTTTCCGTGCACAGGCTAACTGAGTGGCAACCGAGGTATGATCTTACTCTTGAGCGTTCCGAAATGAAAGAGAAGTACTTTTATTCCAGAAATAATCCATGACATGAGCGTGGGATTACAGACGGGTATTCTCAATTTGCAAAGTGCAGGCCTCATCCAGGCCAGTGAGTCCAAGCAGGATGGTGGACAGAGCGCTCATGAAACGCTGACGTATTTCGGCACAGAAATGCGCCGGAACATCAGAGCAGTAGAAGTATCCATAGACCCAGCTGCCTGCATTAAATCCATGAAACCATCGGTTCATGTAACGTGTAAAACATACAGTAAACCTCATTAAGTGTTACCAAAAAAAACCGAAATACATTTTTTAATGAAACAAATGGCCACTTGCATTGTCAGTGAAGATCAATGCCATAGTAAATTAAATTTTTCAGAGGCTCCCCTTTGCATAAGAATTTATATAATTTAGAAACCGCTTAATGGCCAACATGTGATATAGTGTGCCATCAATTCACATTGGTTACTATATATGGTGTTTCGCATTGTTAAACGAAATTTCTGATGTTACTATAGAGCAATAATGTAGATGTGTAGTTGAAATTCCAGGTAACCCGGTTCCTTCTAGTACTGTCGACATCAGGCAAGACACCGTTATTTATCGAGTCATGAAACTCGTAAGATACCTTCTGTGATCCATTGATCAATCCCATAGTTACAGAATCCAGCCTTGACACATGAGCGCTTAATGGCAAACGCCTATTTTTGCTTTCCCATGCCTGGTTAACTAATCGCTGACATAAAAATTGGTGCCAGGATTCCGTCATTACGAATTGGATATCAACTTCAATTCACGGTCTCCTGAAGCTGCGGTAAACCGTTTTTCTGCGGCAAGTCTGGCACGCAGCTGGGCTTGTGTCCGTAACGACGCTTCTCTCACGTCCAAATCGGGTCGGGATGACGTTTCTCTATATTCGAGGTGGGATGACTCCTGACTGTCCTGAGCCTGCCTTTTCTCGCGATTTAAAAGGGATAATAGCCTCGTGTGTGACTCCGGTGGGCTCAGGTTTGCGCTCATAGCGCGCTGTCCTTGTTCAGGCACGTTCTTGTCCTGATTCAAACTTAAAGGTGGAGGAGGCCCTTTATTATAAGCCATACTTAGTTCCTTTTGCGCAGAAGTATCATTGCTCGGATCTGTCAACCGCGACAGCTGAGACAGTGGGTCCTCTGGCATGTTTAGAGAGTCAATTGAAGCCAGGTCATGGTTACGTGGGAGACGTGTGTGGGAACCAGACGAAGTGGACCTATTCATCGCAAGATGAGCTTTAACCGATTCGAGTAAAGATTTGTTGCGCGGAGGACGACGACTTGTTGCAGCTGTGTTAATAGTTTCAGCGGTTCGTGGAACATGACGTTGGATTGATTGGTTGCGATCTGAAAACGATGGTTGCTGCTCACCTGTCGAGTTGAGCTGTACCAAGGACTGGAGGGAATTGGCCCTTCCTTTTCCCTTTGCATCGCTGCCAACCGGATAATGAATGGTTAGTTCTGATGGAGTCAGACGGTCCCTTGATGTTTGTTGAGGCTCGTGGTTGACATCGTCAGATCTGTTGTCACTGACAGTATCTGAATTCGAGTCTGAGGATTTGGAATCTTTGCTTTTGCACGCCCTTCGAGGTGAAATTGAAGGATTACAAGAGCGAGAACGTTTCCTCCTGGACGGTGACCTGGATGACAAGTTCTCTGAAGACTCTAAGGTTCGGCGGCACTCTCGAGGACTAATCGGGGATTCACCACGTAGTCGAGAGGACAGTGGGTTGTCGCGATGATGCCATCTACGACCATGTAACGCATCAGGGGGAGACGCAACTGGGAGCGAGTCATACTGGAAGCAGTAATGACATCAATGCCGTCAAATAAAAAGAAAAGAGTACGAACCTGTACGACGGAGTCATAGACAAAAAGATCCTTGAAAGGAGAGCGCACATAGCAGTAGACCTCTAAGGGACGTCAGTATGTATATGTAAAGGAAGAGACAGATGATCCACCGTGAGCAAAGTGCTCTGCGTTTCGATGTCTACCTCCGAAAACATAGGGTTCATCGATATCCAAAAATTCCGATAGGAGTTTGACAGCAGATTCTGAGCGGATGTCGATCGCCTTCATAAGTGATATTATCAGAGAGGTAAGAAACTAGCTATAAAAGTTAGCTTGAAAAGGTCTTGAAGTGACTCAGAAAGAGATACAACCTCTATATCAAGGTTCTCCCATACTTGCAACTCCTTACGAAGAAACGCCACAGTCCGCGATATAAGATCCTGAGAAGCAGCGAATTGAGCAGGTGTAGGGTACGGGCGGTACTTTGTGAACGCGTTTGAGGCGACATGCTGAACCAAAAATCAGACATACAACCTTGATAACTGCTTTGGATGAAAGGTATACCTTAGCATACAGATCGTGTTCATATATCCATCGACGCTTGAGGATCGAGTGCTCAAGTTTATCCATCTCTTCAGCTGCACTATCTCTTTCTCGCATTCCCCACGTGCGTTCTTGCCGACGACGTGGCGGAAAATGGCGGACTCGGTGCACGTTACTTTGAACTGGGCGACTAGGGGGTGGAGATGACGACAGAGGAGCAAGATAATGTTTTCGATAGTCGTATTTTGATCTAATTGAATGAATGAGATACTCTCCTATCGTTTGCGAGCAAAGGGGACAGCTTCTGGATTGTTCTGAGTCGAATCCATTCATGTAAGCAAACGAACTAAAGGTCAGTAGCAAAATGGCCAACCTGTCCATACAAGGAGACATTCAAAACAGAATTCATGGGAGCATTTCGGTATAACAGTGCGGTTTACGATGTCTTGAAGGCAAATGGTACAGTCGACTGAATCTTCTTCTTCATCTGTAGATTCTTTTATATTAATCTCCTCCTTATGGGCCTGGTCTAGCTTCACGCGTTTTACTGAGCGACTACTTGAACGAGACGTAGACATTGTGCATAAGAGGAAAAAAGCCAAACGCCGAAGGCAACTGCTCACAATTGGTGCCCGGACAAACAAAGCTAAACAGTCGGTACTTTTTGCCTATCTTATTGAACATGTCTAGACTCTAACAGTTGTAAAAAAAACCAGATCGGCGAAACCAAACATTGAGCTCTTGCTTTCCATACTATTCTGATACTTACATCAGGAACCCGGCTCGGCTGGACGTTGGGCTTGTGTCACCGTACGGAAGCGGTGACAGTTCAAGTTGAGCAATTTGGCAAATGCAACCATAAGTTTACAGACGCAGAGAAGGAGATGCTTGTACGAGGTTTATATCGTCAAATGCGCACTTCCTGGCTCTCGTTGGGATTCAGACATCCCTTAGCTTTCAGGGTCTCCCTCTAGGCTGTTTTCCTCTGTCAACATAAGCCTCAAGCTGAAACGACCGTACTCTCGTCATCATTCGACTTTGCCCTTTTGGCAGGAAGTGTCGACAAGAGTCCGGCCCTTCGAGACCTTCTGCAGCATCACTTACCAATCCTTCTTCTTCGTCCGCACCGCTCAGGCAAGACGACTCTCCTGTGCACGTTTCAGTAAATTCCATCACGATTCACAACTAGGTTAGGGTCGAGACAACCCTTCCCTTATGACGAGATAGTCGAGTGTATTTCTTTTCGCAGGCCTTTCCCTCTGGAATATAGCTCTGTTCATTCCGATTGTCAATACGTAGAATTATTCTGAATTGACGAGCATATTAAGACAGGTGGAATGAACGAATAAGTGAGAACAGAGTACCACTACTTGGCATTTGATCACATTGAGAGACGAGAGAGGTGCTGACTGAGGTCCGTGAACAAGTTCTACAAGACATCAGGAAATATATAGAAGAAAGATGAAGCCCACGAACGGAATTCTGGGTTCTGAGCTGGTCATCAGAGAGCTCTACGGTCCATCGCATAAGACACGTATGCGGAATTCCAGAACGAACAGCAATGCAGAGGACGCGCTGACAAAGTTGCCGACGGCGTTGATTAGCAGTCAAACCTTGAAGGTAAGTCAAGGTCCTGATGGAGGATTAGTGAATAGGTTAGCATAGTAATCGTGCACTTACAGGTCTCCCCTCTCGATCCCTGCCTCGAGCTCATCTATGAGGCGATCAAATGCACGCTGCGTGAGCAACATTGAGTAAGATTCTCAGACTAATCAAAGAAGCAACTTACTTGGTCGCGAATATCTTCGGAGGTAGGCTGATAATTTGTCAGTTTGAGGAATGTAAAGCAAAACAGCCACACCATGTTGTGCAATGTGAAGAAAACAATTGAAACTTCGACTCAGAATGTGTTGCCTTATCCGGGAGAGTGTCCCTGAAATTTGGAATCTCGTCTGAAAACAGAATAAATTCAATAATACGTCGTTAAGTGCAGTAAGCACTTCTGCTGTCTATTTGATCAATGTTTAAGCGGACTGCTACTAGATGGGTACGTGTCCTTTCGAAGCGTCTGCGAAAGTTCAAACTTCGGGTTCGACTCTGTCGTTTTTGGTGCCTGCTTGATGTTGTTGAGGCTGATCTTAAGTGGGAGGTTAGCCAATTTGCGGAGGCAATCCAGGAAAAGAAAAATTAATTTTGTGGACGTGACACCTCAGACACTGAAAGTGAGGCCGTCCGACTTACCAATGTAAACATCGCTCATCACTTACCTTTGCAGCTCAATGAACCCATTCCAGTTGACCCCGAGGAACTCTTCTCCAACGTCTTCCTAAATCATCACCGATTCCTCTGTCAAGTTGAGGCGTACGGAACAAATGTTGGATGTCTTTCCAGATCGGAATCCTAAGAAACATCCTCAAATTATCGTAACGTTGCATGGTAAGCGATTAGATTGGAGTAGCGCTCACGTTATCTGCTGCATACTTCAACTACATTACTCCTGTTGATGTGCTATATCCCCACCTGTTAACTCTTCTGTTCCCTTTCGTGCCAATGGCGTTTCGCCATTTCCGTGATTGTCACCCACACCCGTTGGCGTCTCTTTTGTCTTCATTCTGCCCCCCTTTCCACCGAATTCGATCTCGTGGTGTCTTTTTCATTCTTTCGAATGTCGCTCTTTTTGCATGCATTCCCAATTCGCCCATCACTTGTGTGTAGAAGCAGGTGGTATTACAGTCGCCGGTCGGTTTGATTTTCTGGATTCCGTCTAATTTCTTTTTCCCGGGTCAATAAAGGTCAACTAAGTAGCAAACACCACTTTCTCTAAAATTCGTGCTGTTCATTATATGTTCCGGATCGTATTTCCAAACTGCTCCGCTTTGAATCCGGGTGACCCCAATGATGGCGTGCCTAAATAAAATCAGAAAATTGACGGTAACAAGAAAGAGTGTGCGATACCGAGAGAAGTGCCGATTGACTGCTCCTGAATAGCCTGAGGCTTTACTATGTCGTCATCATAGGTTTGGAGGCTGTCGTAAAATTTCAAGAGACTGAATATCTCAAGATAGCTCTTCCGGGATGAATAGTAGTGGATGGAGCCCAGTACTGTCTTACCGATGTCTTTTTCAGAGTCGGTGCCTGAAATATGGCTCAAAATTTTTTGTGAACCATTTCATTGATGCTTTCCGTCCCGAATTCGATTATAATAGAGCAATATACAAGTACATAATTGGTGTTGCAATTTATGTTTTCGTTGTGTAATGATAACGTTTATCCGTTCTCATACCTTCTGAATTAACCCAAGTTGACTTTATCCAAAATACCGGATGGCCTCGTCCTTGCCCCGAGTCCACGCACGGTTTACTTCTTCTGTCGAATGGGTATAGGCTTTGCATCCTCAAGGTAGTTGTCGAAGTTTCGAGCAACAGGCTTGGTGACCCTTATCTTGGTACTAGACTTGTCCTTCCCTGCCATTTCATCAAACAGTCCACGCAGACCAGGACGAAGGTCCGGATAAAGACAAAGTGCTGCGTTGACAGAACCAGCAACGGACTGCAGCTCTTTGAGGGTGTAGGAAGTCCCTTCATGAGCATAACTTCGAAGCAATCTGGTCACCTTAGTCTTTTTCTCATTGGGCACTTGAACCGTCATTGCATTCGCGTCGACCTCATAACCGAGGATGGGCAGGCGAGGGCCAGAGAGTTGTTTCTCTTCATCATGCGGAATGCCGAGCTCGTCCCAAAGTTTGAGCAGTCGGGTTTGTTTGGCAGGGAGATGTTTTTTGTATGGCCCATAATACTTTGTGTTTCCTTCAAATTCCCAGCCAAAGTTATCGTCGACGTATCCTAGGAGATCGGGGATATTCTTTTTCTCGGTACCAATCCAATTGACTAAGGAGGAGAATGCATTCCAGTTCCATCCGCCCCCTCGATTTCCAAAGGTATTGCATCGGTCTACATGGCGTTGATCATCTATGGAGACTACCTGTTTAATCTGCCATAACGGGTGCATTGGCAACTGGCGATACGCGCTCTTGACATCCGATTTGAAAAAGGTCAGCTTTCGGTTGGGATGCTTCTTTCGAACGTCCAGGAGCGCAGTGCCGAGATCGTGTATGTTGTCGAGCTTGACTTTGACCTGAGACTTCCGGATCGTAGAGTTTAGGGCATGTGGCCCATTGCTCTGGTCGATAATCAACCTGAGCTTGCCCGGAGTGCTTTTCGGAACAGCACCAATCGGGGAAGCATACATTCCAGGTAGCAAATTCTTGCCAAATGGTTTAGACCAACGCCCAAGCTCTACTTCTTCGTTGTGCTGCTGATGAATAAAGTTTGCCTTGTCTTTGTTGGTAATGGGCTGACGCTGATGCGAACCATCATAAGTGGTAGGAAGACTGGGATCGCTGGTATCCGCCCATGGCCAAAATCCATTTTTGAGCGCACGGACAACGGACTTGACAAACGGTTGGTTGGGATGGTCCTTGAGGTGCTTTTCAAAGCGATCAACCTTGATTGGTGTGGTGATCTCGAAGAAATCTGGATTCTTCGCGATTGTTTTACGAGCAACTTTGTTCTGGAGCTCGTTTTTGGGAGGTGATGGGAGTGGTGGGGCCGCTAGAGTGGAATACGCTGATACGACCTTGGGACTGTCGGAATTTCACCAGATTAGAGTGGGGGAATATTGACGAAGTAAACTATGGCGAAGAGACTTCTTAGGAGTTTGAGATAACACTAGTAGCACAATGACGAAAGTTAGTCATTGCCAGGATCGCAATGGTGTTAAAAAGATTTACCTTTGCTGGAGCTCGATCAGACTTTAAATTCTTTTTTGCGCGGCGCAGAAGTATTCTTGGCAACTTTGACTGCGCTAGACGAGCCTATATATATACTGTTGCCGAACAGGTCATGTTACGGACCCCGGGGTCCGTGGAAAACGGGTCAAACGCAGGCCAATCTCGATATTTCTCCACTGTATATTTATCGAAATGGCAGGAATTCTGAGGGCTGCGGA
>QDKV01004966.1_pt1 | contig 20478 bp, 27 predicted proteins | sample 1861101 | NCBI WGS metagenome assembly QDKV01 (sample SAMN04275158, study PRJNA302643) | Fungus metagenome, whole genome shotgun sequencing project. | isolation source: fruitbody | host: Mallocybe terrigena | place: Sweden | collected 2013 | reverse complement strand
GCGTGGTTCGTTTTCGGGGCTGGTGGCTGTCAGAGAACATTCAAAACCCCGAAAACGAGCATGACTGCTCGTTTTCGGGGCTGGTGGTTGTCAGTAGTAGGTCAGTAGAAAATTTACTCAGGCGTACCTTGCCCTCTCTCATCCCTGGCTACCCTGGTGATGTGTAATTGAAGCCAACCCCTCCGTCTTGCGTTTCGAGCGAGGGAGGGGTGTTGGTCGTCGAGGTGGAGGTTAGGTGGTTAACTGTAGTTGTGTTGAACAAATGAAATAATGAATGAAAGGTAGCAGGCATACCTTCTACGCCTGCACAACACGTTTTCGGGTTGTCGAGTCGTATCCTAGCTGTGATAGAGTGACTGGAAGAGGTTGAGATGCGAGGTTGTCGATGACAGTTCCAACCAACTGATGCCGTTTCGAGTGGAGTTTAAACTTACATCAACATATTCCATATTTGGCACCCGGCACCAACCCATGATACCTGTGCCACGGGTACAGGTTTGTCTGGGGTACAAAATTCTGTACCCCAACCCGTACCCCAGAGAAACCCATGGCAAAACCTGCGGGTTTTAAAAACCCGCGCCATTCCCTAATGGCGGTGTGATATTTGATAGCGAAATCGAGCATGTCAAACGTGGAATTCCAGCGGGTTGATACATCGTGTGGCATCATCTGGACGCTGAGACCAAGCTCCTCAAGTTTGGCAGTCCATTGAGGAAGGAGAATAGTCGAGGAGTTTTTGATGGCATTTGCGAGCACCCGAAGCTGTGCACAGTAAGTAAAGAATGTATGTAAGATTAGAAATCGACCAACTTTAGTCAGCATCAACAGAATTGGCCTGAGACTGGCCTCTAACCCAGCCAATTTTTCCTCAGACATCTCATTGTCTCCATCATCGCCAACATTGCCATCATCGCCAACATCACCGTCATAGCCAATATCACTGTCTTGTCATCATCACCATCATCATCACCGTCATCATCATAATTCTTCTTGTTGTTGTCGGCACTGCCAAGGTCGAGTTCCTGTGCAAGCAAGGCAAGTTCTTTCAAGGCATTGTCAAGTTGGTTCAACTTGACCGGTCTAGATTTCTTTGCCCTGTCGAACACTTTTGGCAACAAGATTGAGTATGTGGGTGAAACAACAGGTTTGGTTAGGTGCACCTGGAAAGTTGTCAATGAGAGTTGACAGGTGCTCTACCATAGTGTCGTTGTTGGCAGCATTATTGGAGGTAACACTGAGGAGCTGGGAAATCAAGCTAAGTAAACTTTTAATTGCGGTGCATTAACTCTTACTAACCCCGTCTTTGATTCCAAAATCCTTCAGAACCTTCGTGAATGCTTCAGTCAGGTTAACATCCGAATGCAACTTTGCTACCTCGACCAGATTGAGCAGCATCGAGATTGAGGATCCCTCATGTTCAAAGTGAACGGTGAACGCGACGAACACCTTGTGGTTCGGCGGTGTCCACACATCAGTTGCAAAGTTCAAGTTTCTGTCATATTCCTGCAATGTCTCCTCCCTGACTTTGAGGAAACATGACTAATACCACCTTAGAAGTCGCTCTTTGGGCTTTGTCAGAATTTTCCAAAATCCATCATAACGCGTCACAGCGCGTCACAACGAGCAGCACGTCTTCCACAGCCAATGATGAGTCGTGATGCGTTACAACAAATTAGTAAAAAACCAAAGAGATTCATGCTACACTTTCCACACTTAAGAATAAATTATAAAAATTGCACAATGTTGTGGAGTAAACCATATTTAACACATTTTGTCCAGCAGAATTTTTTTCTGTGGACTATAATGATTCAACGATATTCCAACGGGTCATTCAACGGTCACTCAACGGCTGGCCCATTGCAACGCTATTCGGGAATTTCTGACATTGTCAAGATTCAGGCTTATCACTATCGTCGCTGTCTTCATCATCATTGTCAGTGTCGTCGATCCCAATCAAAGCTGGGCAATCATCCTCAAGCCTGTCCTCACTTCTGTAAGGGGTCGACTAAGTCTCAGAGAAGGTATCACCCAAAAGACAAATCGATATCAAGATGGGGGTGAGCCCATCTGCACTACTCTAGATATACCTATGAACATGCAGCCACCGTGAGGCAGCAGGGTAGAGTGTACATGTAATAATAGGACAGGAGAAATGCAAGATAAAGTAAAATATAGAATAGAGAATGTTTTACCGGGTCACGGAAGAAGCAGAAGCTGACGGAAGAGGAGCAGTTGCCAGATTAGTGGAAGAGTGGAAGCTGGTGGAAGCTACAACTAGTTGCAGAAGCAAAGGAACTTAAGCAACTAGCGGTTCGTCTTCTGACGACTTCTGAAGATTGTCCTGTGGTGGTTCATCTTCCGCAAGTCCTCTTAGCTGAGTAAACTTGCGGAAGAGTCTCTCACACTTTCGGAAGCCTTCCAACATTTTATTTATTTTATTTTATTTTATTTTCCCATGGTGCCACTTTTATTATTTTTTCCCATGGCCCATATTTTTATTTATTTTTCCCATCATCCCACTTTGGTATATATAAGTATCTTATCTGACAGGAATGTTCCCATCTTGTTCTCTCTGGACATCCCGTCAGGTAATTATATTTGTATTAATTATTGATTGATAATATATTGACTTTGGACATCCTGTCAATTTCTGGGATTAGTTGTGACTTCTGTTATATTTTATATTTTCAGCTCGCTTCCACTCCCGACCCAAAAGTTGCCCTTACAGCAGAACAAGATGAACCCAAGTTAGACTGGAATTCAGTTAGACCTGACCGAAATTCCTCGTTTACGAACTGAAAACTATTCGACCTCCTAGACGAGATATTGGCCTCTCCAGCCGGATTCCCCTCTCACCTCTTGACTTCCAAAGATTTTCGACTTCCAGCTGTCACTTCCACTTTCTGAACCGAAAAGCGGCTGACAGACCTTGAAGCAAAACTTTCGGAAAATCAAGAGAAAATGTCTCGAATCTTAAAGTCAATGTCGGATATACTAGCCCTTCTCACACGCACTGTATTAGTAAACAATTGACCCCTGCCCCTCACCCGACAACTAACTTCTGGTCGGAACTTAAACCAGCACTCCTGCCAAAATACAATGGGAACCGGCAACATGGCCAGGCCTTCATAAATGCCTGTCAAGCCTTCTTCTGGTTACAACCCGACCAGTTCCCAGGAGAACGAATAAAAATTCAATGGGCCATAACATACATGTCCCAAGGTCGGGCTCAAAAATGGGTGAACAGGGTTTACCAGTGGGAAGCATTGCTGGCCAATGTCAATGTAGACTACTTTGTGGATTGGGATCACTTCCGATCTGTCTTTCAGAATGAATTTTACCTGCTACATGTGGATGCTGCCACCACAAATATTTTGGAGACAGACATACTTCCAAGGCAACTGCAACGTAGACAATTATCTAAATGATTTCCAAGACCTAATTGTGGAGTCAGGATACACAAGTCCAAAAACCATTGTGGTAAAATTCAGATGTGGGCTTGACCCAAAAATTGGCGATGCAGTAGCAACAATGGCTGCTAACCGACCCAATGACCTTGACCCAGAAGGATGGTATGAAGCAGAATTGACCAGAACCAAGCAATGAATGCTGCCTTCCAAGGTTCGATTAAAACACCCAATGCCAACAGCTCACTGCCTTGCGAACCAACAATTTCAGAAGCCGAACTGAAACTTTTGGATGTTCTATCTAAATCTGACGAAGAACCAGATGTAACTGACATCAAAGGCATGAGTGCAGACGATATACAACGGCTGCTACAACAACTATCTCAGGCAGATGGCCTCTCCACTCCCATCTTGCATCCAAAAGAACCAAAAACACCCGCCATTCCGACTGCTCCTATCACCTGCACCAACCGATTTCAAGGGTTGACTGTAGAGGAGATTTCCGAAGACAATTTGAATTCCCCCTTACTCGGGGTCACAAAAAGTAACGCAATTTTTTGCCACGTGCTATCTCAACGTTCGAATTATCTCTACTTTACCACCACAAATACATACTCTTGTTTGAATACATGCCCTCTGGACCTCACCATGACTCTCCTAGAAAGAACCGATTCATCGGAGCAGTTCAGAATGGCATGAAAAAATGTGAAGCAGCTGATTTATACAACATCCCACCCAGCACTGCCTGCCACCTCTGGAAGAAATTTGAGCAAACTGGTTCCACACACGCACTACCTCAATCTGGTCGTCCTCCCATCGTCACAGATCGTCTTGAGCGTGACATCGTTCGCTACAGCAAGGCTAATCGACGTGCACCGCTCCGGGAGATCGGGTCTGCTGTTCCCACCAGAGTTTCAGAATCGACAGTTCGGAATGTTCTCAGTAGCAAGGGAATCCACCGGAGAAGGGCTAGAAAGGTTGTATTCCTTACTGAGAGGCATAAGAGAGCCAGGAAGGCTTGGGCTGTCAGGTGTAAGAGGATGAAGAGAGAGGACTGGCGCAGGGTGATCTGGTCAGACGAGTGCTACGTCTACATTGGAGACAATAGAGGGACTGTGTGGATCACACAAACAGCTGAGGAGGAATTCAATGAGAACTGCCTTGTTCCCAGCTTCAAACAGTCGCCAATTCGAGTTATGGTATGGGGGTGCATCATGGAGGATAGGAAGGGGCCACTGGTAGTATTGGACTATCCCGGAGGGAAAGGAGGTGGAATGACTGCAGCTAGGTACCAAAGTCAGATTTTAGATGGGCCCCTGCATGATTTTTACCAGGAGATGTGCGAGGAGAGGGGTATTGCGGTCTTTCAGGAAGATGGTGCCTCGTGTCACACAGCCAAGTCAACCAAGGAATGGTTGGCTCGAAACTCTGTCGAATCCTTTCCACATCCAGCAAAATCCCCTGACATGAGCCCCATAGAGCCACTCTGGAATACTCTCAAGACTATTCTACGTGCTCGTTCTCATCCTCCAACCAGTATAACTGAGCTAAAAACGGCTGTTCAGGAAGCTTGGAATCAAATCACACCCAGGGACATTAATGCCCATGTTAAGCATATGGGGGATTGAATTAAAGCTCTTTTAGCTGCTAAAGGAGGTCACACGAAATACTAGAGCTACTGTAAATATTTTTGTGTAATGTCATTTACTGTGGTTGGAGAAAGCATGTGCTGAGTTTTTGAGGATAGACATTGGGCTGCGTGATAGTTTGTCACAAATTGCGTTACTTTTTGTGACCCCGAGTACGCACATCTGTCCATATGTCATTGAATCATGTGACTAGCTTCTATAATTAGTAAGATAGAAGCAAAACAAAATATCGTGCTCAGGCTTCTTTGAGTCTAAAAATAGAAAAACTTATAGCAAGATTAGATTAGAATCTGGATAAGATTAAATTACATAGTGAACTTAGTTGCTGAGAATGTTTTCTGAAGGCTAAATTTAGATTGTAAAGATGATTTGAAATATTAAAGTGAATAGCTATATATACCTCATGTGTTGGCATTGTATTTTACTATTTGTTTTTATTTGAGGCCATAAAAACTGGTTTTCGGAGCTCCAGCATGTAGAAATAGGCAATGAAAATGTCATATATTGTTCTATTTTTAATCTCAACGAAGCCTGAGCACGATATTTTATTTTGCTTCTATCTCACTAATTACAGCAGCTAGTCACATGATTCAGTGACATATGGACAGATCTGCATAATGGCTACAAATTCTTAATTTTTGTCTTTCTGTCTTTTTGCAGTTGCTTGCCTTTTGGCAGTTTCCTAGCTGACTGCCAAAATGCAGAATTGCTTTCATATATAAACGTAAATTGCCAAAAGGCATCTTTTGAAGTCTTTATCCAGCTGACATGGCTGTTTGCTGCCCCTGGTTTCTTTGCTGCCCCTAGTTTTTTCGCGGCCGGCATTGTTGGTCTTTTTGCCATCACTTGATTACGCGCCAAATCACGGCAAGCATTCCCTTCCTCGTCACTATCCCCCTGGCAGTGTCCATTCCCTTCCTCACCACCATCCGCTTCCCTGTTGTTGTTCCCCGCCATTGCCAGTTGTCTCGCGGCATTGTCATGGTCCTCATAGATGTCATCGTCATTTCCTTCCTCGTTGTTCCATCCCTCACCCCCATCTTCGTTAACATTCCTTTCCTCGCCATCGCCATCCCCTTCCTTGCCACCATCCCCATCCTCATCAATGATCCCACCCTCGAGCTCGTCATCATTTTCTTCGTTGTCATGTATATAGTCGATTTCTGCAGCTGACTCTTCTAGATCTCCATTGCTCATCACATCGTCTTCGTCGGCTTGATTTGCAGAACCAAGACGCCTTCAATAGGATCGCTTGTTTTTGAGTAACGTCTTCATGATTTCGAGTGTTGCCCAATTTCCTTGATAGAGTTGCAATTGATCGTTCTTGGATTTCGCCTTTGTAGTATTTAGTCAAAATGACCAACAAAGAAAATCGAATATACATACTACTTCTGCCACTTTCGCTACAGCAGCTAGATCTTGATAACGCCAGTCACAAGGCGGTAAGTCTGCGCGTGCAATAACATCTCGAACAGTTGCCTATTTTAAACATTAGTTTGGAAGCAAAACAAAGAGAAGAAAAACAACGTACTCGGCAATGCGAATAAAGCCTTTGGTCATCGGCTAGGCCCATATCGTGTTGGAGTTTCGTGATCTTTGCAGGGCGTGGGATCTCTTTCGTCTTTTTCTCTTTAGGTTTGGCCGCTTGCCTCTTATTCAGTTTGTCGTTCTCCGCTAAACGAAAGGAGGTTGAATAACGGACAACAAAGACTAAAAAAAGAAATACACCTTGTAGCAAAGCAATTCTTTCCAGCAGAGCAGGAGTGTCTGCATCTTTTGCACCATGCGAAGTGGTCCGTGACCAAGACATCTCGAGGGGATGAGACTTTCCGACGGCCTTCACGACTGGTTTAGTGATTTTTGTCTGAGAAGGGGGATTCTCCTTTGAAGCAGCGTTGGTGGCTTGCGGCTTTGGCGGTTTCCGGGCATTAGGCATGACTGAGGTGCGTTGATAGTGAGTAGGACAGGGAGTTTAAATAGATAAAAAAACGACACCGCAGCTGTGACTAGTGCTCCAGTTCTGAACCGAGGAGGTTTCGCTGCGGAGCAAAACTAATCAATAGCGAAGGCTGCGGCAAACACAGAGCACATGAGAACTCGAAGCGTACACGCGTACTGTTATCCGAGAAGGTGGAGCTCGAGTCAGATCAATATCCAGCCGCTAGAGATTCCCCAGCTGCTGTGCACGGGCACTGCCAACAGCCACCGCAGTAAGCCAAGAGGAGTGACCCTTACCGTGATTCTTAAATACGACATTGGCCAAGGCAAAGCACCACCCCAATATCAAACTTGATGTCGTCTTCACCAGCCATGAGCAACCGCGACAGCTCACCAGAACATTCGATGTGTGACTGTCAGAGTCAACTGAAGCATTACGACATGAATGGCGATCCTCATAAAGACTTACAGGATGCGTGCAAGCGTTCCATGGGAATACCTGTTGAAAATGTGTCGCCGATATCTAAAGGGAATCATGATCGTGAGTTGAATCACATGCTCTTGACAGTTAAGAATCGTTAGACAGAATATTAACACCACCTGTTGAAGATGCGTCAGAGACCGAGTCGGATCCCGAGTGGAAACAGGAACAGTACTGTAAGATTAACCGATTTGAATCTTCAAAGCTGACACGGTGTTGCAGTGAAAGTTATTCAGAAGGACTTGGGGAATCCGAAGGAAACCAACACTAAGAAAGGTGGTGTCATCGTGGACAAAGGTACAGAAGACCCCGACCCAGCTTGCACAAACTCTCGGAAACGTAAACTGTCGGACAAGGAAAATGATGCCTGGAACATACGCGTCAAGAAAAGTAGAGTAAGTGTTCGAATATTGATTAAGCTTATCTTACAGAGTTTGAATTCGTAAAGAAGGGTATCCACATGGGGAGAGGCGGTTGAGGATGAGGATATCTGTATCTGTAGATATTAGCAACTAGCTATGGTGTTTCAGTGTTTCAGTGTAATTGACAAAGCGAAGGCATAATGCGGCCAAAAGTATCACCAACTCTATTCATTCAAACTAGTTAGTAAAGGAAGTGGGAAGATGGGCAGAACTTACTAAATTGCCGTCCGATTTCTTGAAGTAAGAAGTAGTTAGAAAGGTTCTGTTCATGAAAAAAAAAACGAATAGATTGGGAAAAAATGGTGCTGACAAGAAATACACCAGAAGCAGAACTAATTATCCTTCATCGGAAAGAGGCGATGGGGGATCTGGGCTGCCTGTCCAAAATAGTTGAAGAATTGTTGACAGTAATACTTCGCGACAAGGTTCTCAAACGATAAACATGCAATCCACCCATTGCTAGGGAAATCGCGGACCTTCTCCTCTGAAGCCTCAAAAATTTTAGGTTTTTCACCCCTCCATGATTTCACGACAAGAAATAAGGCAACGATGAAGGTAAAGCGCTCGCCCAAGTTGTCTGCGGCCAATCCACAATTTCTTGATGGAATGGCGACATGTTGGAATGATTCAAGAGGAAAACACCTCGGAATCTTGGTCTGCCTGTCGAGTAATTGCGCAGTATCCGACAAGTCCAACTCAGCGCAAGCACGACGGTCCAGTGACACCAATTCACGGATAAAGTTGAGTTCATACAACTCCCATAGTACTTCTCGAATAACACCCCCGGGAGGCAACACTCCTGGTGGGTACTCCTTGTCCTGCCAAACAAGTGGGCCCGAAGATTGTTGCATTTTCACTCCAGAGTAAGCATCGGACCGAGGTATAATCAAGTCCAAGGTGTCGCGAATACGTTTTGCTGCTTTGGTTTGTCCGCCCGCGGGAGCTTTGAGATCGGCTGCAAGAAAGGTGCGCCAGTGTTGATTCGAGGTAGCGAGAGATGGCTCATTTGCAAGACGCATGAGCCAAGTATCGCGAAGTCGCAACCAGGGCTCAATATATTGGACAGGGGCCTTATTGTCAGTGGTCTTGTCTGCGGCCTTCTTGTCGGTAACCGGCCTTATGAACAGACCAGGATTAGGGAAGGTATAATGGCCATAGTGTATGAACGTCTTGGATGCCTCGAGGAGGCGAGACGGGGATTGGTCAACGGCTTGAAGTCCAGCACTCCAGGCAGGTATCGAAAATGGTGCAAAAGGGCTGTCCAAAGGAAAGAATTTGTTGCGGTCATTGGGTTTCATCATTCGAGGTTTTGAGGCTTTACAAGTGAGAAAATATACTACGCAGTCATTACAGCACACTCACAAGATGCTACAGGCGTTGCAGACTGTGAACTTTCAGGAAGAGGAACTTTGTCATATTTGGCAGATTGAATAGTCGAGGATTTCGAAGCTTTCGGCGTGGTAAGAAAATGTGCTGTGCTAAGATTGAATCCACTGACCTTTCGATTGATTCTCAAACGGGTCTTTGAACACCAGCCACGTTCGCGAATAGGCAAGAATAGAGGCATGTCTTTGGTATTTGGTCGCAAGACCGCAATATATCAGGGAGAAAGGTGGATCATGTTCCGAAACACATAAAATGTCGGCAGGACTGACATGGGGAACGACCTCTAATATGTTGCATGTGAGGGGAGTTTCCCAAGATTTTTGAGGTCGAAGGAACCAAACGGGTAAACCTGCAGAATGGAAGTCCTGCACTATATGGGCTATGTTGGTGAAAACTCCGATGCAATTCGCAACAGTGGTAGCTGCAGGTTTTTGTCCGTCCATCTGCGGTTTATACAGCACGATATAGTCTAGGCAACCGCCAACTTCGAGGAAGTAACGTTGAAATTCCGTGAGCCCAAACCTCATTTCAGTGAAAGTGGTCTTCAATGAACGGAGACGGACGAAGGCATCTTGCATCGCTTTCACTATGGATGTAAGATAGGTGTTGGGAGGATTGAGATTTGTGCAAGTCTGTTTGTAATCTTCGATCCTATTTTCCAAATCCCTCATCACCGCCTCTAATGAAGATATCTTCGACTTCGATAATTCGCCCAAACCGTCGATAATGCCAGCGCCAAAGGATTCGAAGTCGTTGGAGGTTGGGTCCCACCACATGATTGAGAGGGGATCCAGGGGATCGTCGGGTTTCCTAGGAATGGCACCAAGGTGAGGGTATTCGCCGACCCAGGGTTGTGGCCATAGTGTAGGGTCATCCGGACCATAGCGAAAGTCAGCACGGAGGTGGACCTCTCTCTTTTGCATAGGTGGAAGAAAAATTCGACTTTGGTTGGGCGTTGTACAGACAAAGTCTTTGAGAACAGAGGCAACCCTTCCATCAAATGGACCAAGAGGGACTGTGATACATTAGCAACAATTCCAGCGAGTTACAACATACATACCATCAGGATTCGAACCAGCAAGGAGGACATGTTCACTGAATGACATCGGATCGAAATAGAAAATCGTCTTGGAGGGCTTTGGTCAAAAAAATGTCAACGGAGCAGTAAAAAAACAAAACAAGTAGCAAAAAATAATCGAACAATGTCCGAGGATACAGTTGATAAGAGGACAGGTCAACGCGAAGTCTAAACCCTGAGCTGACACAAAGTCTAAGCCCCCGGAAGACGCGAAGTCTAGTCCAAATCTACAAGTGGAGAGAATGAAGCATACTTGTTGAATGGGAGAACAGGATTGGGCTTCGGCTGAAAAACATCAACTGGCAAGCAAGAAAAAGGTCAGTTGGCATGCCAAAAAAACATCGACCTGCAAAAAGAACTCACCAACTGCCAATTGCAAGGTAAACGCGGGCACAGTAAGTAGTGTGAAAGGGTTGACACGAAGTCTAAACCCCAAGGCCGACGCGAAGTCTAAACCTAAGGCCGACGCGAAGTCTAAGCCCCCGGATGACGCGAAGTCTAATCCGTTCGAATGAATTCATGTTCCAATGAGAGGTGCCTACCTATATCGATATCGACGGAGAAGACAAAGAGAAACTGATTATGTAATGTAACCTTAGTTTGTTTACTGAGGCTTGCAATGGCCAGTTAATGTATTGCTGATGCAATGACTCATGAAACGGGGCACATTGTGAGTTTCGTCAACAGCCACAGGTTCAGCTGCAGCTCAGGTTAGACTACGAGTCGCCTGATCATGAGCTGTGGACTAGACTTCACGTCGTCCAGGGCTTAGACTTCGCGTCGGCCTTGGGTTTAGACTTCGCAGCGGCCCAAGGTATACATTTCTTTTGAATTGCATATCTGCGCAGCTGGATACGATCTAACACCGGTTTCATATAGACTCACCGCAACGTCTACGTATACACACTCATCGATATTGAATCCCTCTAATCCACCTTGTGCCAGCGCTCAACATGTTTGACCGTTTTACAGACACCTTCAAATCTTCCTTATCTTCAGTCACTCGCACTCTTTTCAGACGCAAAATGCCTACCGAAGTCGACCCCGTCCTTCCTACTGAATCCCAACCTGTTTCGGTGTACGTTCTACACCTCGAAACTATCCATCGCGTTATCGGAACCAAGCGACTTCGAATGTGGAAAGTTACCAAATTAGAACGGCTCAAGTCGGACAGGCCAAGCAGACATGAATCTACGAGAGCATGGGTGTGCGGTCCAGAGGGGGTGATGAGTTTTGTCATATTCGAGAAAGCGGGCGGCGAGACCATGAAAGCGGCATCCCTTCCTGATCTCCTCCGAATGTTATCCCACAACGCATCAAAATCTTCGTCGAGTTCTGGATCCAGTCTTTGCAGTCCAGATGCCATGGCCATAGGTATAGGCTTGTATTCTTCATTCTCAAGACGGTCTTCCCACTCCAACATGAGAAGTTCTAGCATTGGCAGAACTCTAGAACATGTCGGTAACTCCTCGTTTGAACGTTCGTTGTGACGAGCAGCAACCACCTACAATGGCGAGCCAGCTTAGCATGACAGTTGTGGGTGATAGACAAAAACAAACCTTCAGGCAATCATGGACAAGCTTGATAAGATGCCACTCTGATGCAGTGAGTCGATAGTCTATCCAGGACTTGTCTTTGAGTGGTGGGATCTCATTGTTCGTATCTGCAGTGAGACAAAAGTAGTCAATCGCCTTTCGTACGACGTAGACATCAGTACCTACGTTAGTATCTATGTTAACAATACAAATTTGTAGCACACCTTTTGAACGGAAATAGTAGACTCCAGGCAGTGGGAGAGACTGCCCCATCGTGTTCGGATCCAAAGAAGAATCTCAATTGGTTTGACATTCTGGATGGTACACGTGCAAAATAAGTAGTCTTGGACTTCCTCACTTGACATTTGCAGCTGGTTGACGAAGGCCATCAGCTTGCCAAGTGTGTCGCCAGGATCGAAGTCGACAACTGTAGTGGCAGCCATAGCCTCTGCATCATCAGCATCCGCCTCGATCACCATTGAAACGTCAATGTCCGCATCATCCTCGTCCGCGTCATCCTTGTCTGCATCACCCTCAGTCCTGCTATCCATTTGTCCTGACCTTTGAGACACCTTACGCTTGATTTTCGCCATTGACGGTACCTCAAGGGCACGAATAAAATGGTAGGCAGCTCGATGCATGGAACGGTCTATGCACCTTTGATCAAATGTTGATTAGTCTACTTTAATGGTCCCGTTGGTTAGAACATTACCTACAGTATACGAGCTTGCTTTGCTTCAAGGCGTTTATGCTTCAGGTCAAGTTCTTCGCAAACAGTTTGGACTGCCATGTCATTGGCGCTAACGCCGTTGCCAACCATCCAACCAAGCTATAAGTCAATCAGTAACACGAGCTGATTGTATCAGACAATATGTACACATACCTTTGTCTCCAGACAGAATTTACGAATAGTATTCACTAGATCCTTCCCTATTAACTTTCCAGTGTGCCGTCCAACCGGCGAGTTGAATTCAAGTAGATGGTTCTTGAGTTCCCAATTAGTATCATCGCCAGGCGGCGAGTCAATGAAAGAGATGCTGAATGAGGTGTAGGGCGTCGTCTACGGCTGGCCCATCCATCCCAGATGGCGGAGATTTTTGATGGGATTCGCTATCATTGAGTGAAGATAGACAAGTGCTCAACATGCACTGCACGTACCATTATTATCTCACTTTTCCGTTGACGGAGTTAGCTATTGCTGACTTCTTCGGTATGTCGTCGTCGCGAAGAGTGTGGTTCAGGTATGTGATAAAGCCGCGAACAGCAGGGCGTTCAACAAAACAAAATGGCTACACAAAGTTTACTAGTAAAAATTGAATGAGCAGTGAGGACAAACATACCAAATTGCAAGTCGCTATGATCGCGAGCATATGCTCCTTGATGCCTGCCTTGTCGACACGAGGAACTGGAGGGGATTTTTTCACCTTCTTTGTGTATTGTTCAATGGATTGCTGTTGCAGTTCACCACTATGGAAAGTATATCAGTAAATACCCAACTTCTCTAACGTTGATTTGGAGAAATAATTATTTTTCATAATGAAAAGAAGTGATTAAGGTAAAAAGAAGGTGTTTAGTCCAAACCAGTCCTCCTGTGTGTCACAAGCCAGAAGAAGCTCTGAAGCATTGTGACGAAGGACCAATTCCTATTGTTTGAATTGCGGGCCAGAAGAAGCTCTGAAGCTCCGCAACATAGCTTGGGACATACTGCTGTGTTGGAAGAAATGGTAAGAATATGCAAGAAACTGATACTCATACCTTGGGCATGAAAAGTGTGAAGAAGGTAAACTTTAATACTCTTGATATTGGGACGAACGGAGGTATTGAGAGTGCTACTCTCAATGCTGTAGGAAAGAAGACAGGTCATGATCAAAAACGACTGGTGATGTCTCGATTTCTCACACTTTCACAGGCCGTTATTGAAACAACCCTTTAAAATGTGCGAAGACAGAATGATACGCCACAAGGTACTTCGCCAATAAAAAAATCACCGCGGAATCTTTCGCGGAGCAGAACACTCCAGCAGCATACCGCCAGATTTGCACCATGTCGCGACCTCCACTCATTCTGTAAGTCATCCACCGTACGCACTGGTCAATGTCCATCTAAACCTCCCTCCATTATGGGTCCGACTGGAAGTGGAAAGACAACGGTGAGCACAATCAAACTCTTTACGCCTTTCAATGCTTAATTTCTCCTGTGAAACAGTTGATCGATCAGTTTCTCCCCGACGACAGAAAGCTAACGGCCGATAGTCGGCGTCATGAACGGCACTCAAAGAGGTCGAGAAATTCGCACCTCCGCCCATGCAGCGTCGCCGTTCTCGCGATCCAAACGTTGCTGACCGCCTCGTGGTCGAACTCGATGACGAAGATCACCACCACACACTACCACCAAAGCCCAGCTCTCCTTCTCCGGAGTCTCACGAACAAGCCGCAAGAGGTCAGCGCAAGATGACAGTTTTGGACATACCGACCAGTCCAGACCAGGTCGCTCCTCCTGCTTATTCGACGCTACCTCCTCCCTACTCCGTCGCAACAGACGAGAAGAAGGATGCAGACCTTTCGTCTGTCGTCGTCGAAAACGATGACGAGGTCTTGCCCACATCTCCTGCCACTAGTCCTCGTCCTTCGAACCCTCCCGCATCTTCTTCAGCCAGTTCCTCGTCGTCCATGTCCAACAAGAGAACCCATGTCTCTTCCTCGGAACTTCGGGTCCTCCTCTATCTCTACCGTCGTTTATGGTTTGGAGTTGAGGAATCGAAAGGAGAAGCTTTCAGCTCCTTCCACCCCAGATCTCAAGCAGCCGTCTTCGTCCACTCCGACATGTCCTACGAAGAGGAAAACACTCGGCCCACGCTCTTCTCCCTCTGCCTCGCAAACTTCACGTCCGGCATCTCTCATTCCCCCTCCAGAGGACAAGTCTCATTTCGAGACCGCCATTGCTGCCGCTTCTGCCAAGGCAAAGGCTATCTCTCGGCACGTCCAAGGTGGTTTCGCAGACTTCCCGCTCGTCGAGGACCTCGACTCAGACAAGGACTCTCAACCGAGAGAATTCGTCACGCCCAGGACCCTTTCCACTCGCCATCCCAATCTCCCAGATCTTCGCCTCCTCCTTTTCTTCGTTCATCTCCTTCTGGAAGCAGTCTCATCTCATTTTACGTCGTCGACCGCGAAGCCCAAAAAAGAGAAGACAAAGGCGGATATTCATGCCGAACTCCACGTTCAAGATGCCCTCCTGCGAGCTCAGGGAGTCTGCGAGGAAGATCTCAGAGTTGATTTCGACGAGGAGGGTAGGATGGTCGACACGGAGATGGGGATCGCAGCGGACGAAGCTAAAGAACCCACCGTCGGTCAAGTTCAACAGGAGGAAGACGAAGAAAGCAACATACTTGACGAGTACTTTATGGGTATTGAGGAGGAGGAGCACGGTGGTCCTGAGACAGGGGCCCGATCGTTGAGGACGGCGATATCATTGTTCAATCCAGACTCGACTCTCCCTTTGTCGAAGCCGACGACCTCGATATGGATATGGGTCATTCTCCCTCGTCACCGCAATCGCTACCGGCTCTTCAAGTCGCGACCTTGGCCCAGCGAATTTCGTCTCCCCCTCCTGCCTCACCTTCGCCTCGACCACATGCTGTCCTCCCTACGTCGTATATGGTAGCACTCCTCGCCATGCGCAGTCGTTATCCGTCCAAGAAGCCTGGGTCGTCCTCGTCTAGCAGCTGCAGTAGCAGTGGATCTGATAAAGGAAAGGTGAAACGGAAGAGCGGTCTACGCGTCGTTGTGGAGGTCGATTACGGTGGTTTAAGCTTTTCTTTTTTTATGTCGAGGACGAGGAGTTGAATCGAGGGTTTGAGTATTTATTCGGACGGATAGACACACTCGTTGCGGCGCTGGCGTTTTCCTGTTGCTGTGCTAACATTTGGTGCATAGTTTTCCTCTTTTCGTATTCTCTGTGCTGAATTTCCTATTCCAGCCTTGCCAGGACCTGACCCACCAACCGACCCGCGATGCCAGAAAGCCCCGAGTTCCGAACCGCCTCCAACAGGCCATTCGAGTGCCCCGCCACCTCATTAAAACCACCGTCTCAGAGAAAAAGGCTTGGGAAGACTGAGACCATGACTTATAAAGTTGGCGACACTGTTATGGTTGAAACGGACACATTGTACATTATGAAGTGTCCGCCTAGTATCGGCGTTGTTGTTGCAATGTGGGAGACGAGGAAGCAAGAAGACGCTGATACGTTAACAGATGCAAGTAGAATGCGGATCCGAGTTCACTGGTTCCTGCGGCCTACCGAACTTGCAAGTATTTGGTCTAAACGCGAACATGAAGATGTGAGTTTACTATCTTTGTTGCATTTGAGGAAGTGTTAAACAACAATACGGGACAGAACGAGATATATTACTCCCTTTCCACTCGAGTCATCGTCACTCCAGTGTCATTCTCTCTCGATGTGTTGTATTAGGCATCAACAAAAAGCGGGCATCTCAGATGAATAATACTCCGTCTAAAAGAAGGACGAAAGCGCATCCTGTTTCTCCACTAAGAAGGCACAACAACCTCGCCCATGCTAGTGATGACGAGTCGGATTCAGAGGGACCAGTTGGCGAGGCAGAGAAAGAAATACAAGAACCAGAGAAAATATTCCACTGCAAATTCGCGATTGACTCCCGACGCAGTGTCTTCTATTCGTTCAAGTGGGAACGCCATCAGAAGGACGCACTTGCAAAATCTGCACCGCTGTCAATTGAAGCTGGTCCAAGTTCCCAAAAGGACCCTTGGTGGGGTGAAGGTCGTCATTGGGACATCGAAGAGAAACAGGAAACGCTCTCCACGCGGCACAGTCAGAAATCTAAACTCAAACATGACGCTTCTGAATCGGACGCCAACTCCTCCGAAGAATACCAAGACCATGACACCTTGACAGACCTGGATGAAATAGAGGAAGTGCAGGCCTCCGAATCTGACAAAGAAGCTTCAGATGAATCCGATGATATCTTCGACCTTCATACCCCCTCAAAGAAACGGAAGCATGGCAAAAGCTCAGCCGTAACTCCTCGCAGACCGAAACGTACCAAGATTCTCGCCGAGGTCACTCCTCACTCACTCAAAGGTCGCTCTCGCAAGGAGAAGGAAGCCTACCCTCACTTCCCCAAAACGCAAATCCCATGTGGCTTTCCCTGTCCGTTATCCTGCACAATCATTGGGTTTTCAAGCTGGCTTGACTCATATCCCTTGGTTGCGATCAATGCACACACTTCATGTTGGTAGTAGACCCAATGCCCTGCCATGTCGAGAGGAGGAATATGCCAGAGTGCTAAAATGTGTCGGAGAGTTGCTCGAGGAAGGCAGCGGTGGTTGTATTTGTAAATTTGTATGTTTTGTCTCTTGTCATGAGTTATGCATATATGATCAGATATCTCCGCCCGGAACAGGAAAGACAGCGACTGTCCACACTGTCATACGGGAACTGAAGCGTATGGCTCAAAATAATGTATGTCGGTCGACTTCGTTTTTCGAACAATTTCTCAGACGCAGACAGGAAACCAACCCTTTCACTTATGTTGAGATCAATGGCCTCAAAATTTCTGAGCCATTCGCTGCTTATAACCTTCTTTGGGAAGGTAATCTCAGGACATGACGTGTCGAAAGATGGCCATCTTCGCCTCAACTTTTAAAGGCCGCAGTATTTTACGATGGGAAATCGTGGACTTGAATGTCATGCATGGTAAACATATTTTGCCTTATTGCACAACTAGCAACCGACATTGACTGTCTCAGCGTGGTTTTGATGGACGAGCTCGACCAGCTTGTTACACCTAAGCAAGATGTCATTTACAATTTCTTCAACTGGCCTACCCTGGTGGATAATCTCACTGGTACAACTCGTTACAGGTCTATCACCACCCACTGGGGAGTTGAGCAAGCCCCTCCGCGTCGCTAAATGGATCTCTTCTGTCACAGGTTTTCCAAAGAATTCAGCATATTTTTGAACTACACCTGGACTGTTTGTTTCGACGATTGATTACTCCTTTTCCGTGATCTTCTCGTTCGGGACGGACGACTATGCGACTGGAGCTTCCAGCATGTTCAGAAAGCATTGGAAACTAGACACGTATGTTTGGGCTTTTTTACAACTGCTTGGCAATCAACTGACAAATTCTTGAACAGATCAGCGGTCGGTCTTGTCATCTTTGGCTGGATCTCCCCTTCCATTCGCCATGGACACGTTATCGATACCTCCTAGTTGAAATACTCCTTGCTACGTATGTTGTTCATCATGGACCCCTAGCCAAGCAATTCCGCATGTATCACGCCTACACAGCAAAGGCAATTTTCGATAGCCCGTCCAACTCATCACAAGAATCCGAGATTGACCAGCTCACAACGCAACCTCGCCCAAGCCTGATCGAACCTTTCTGGTGTTCCGAAACGATTCCAACCAAGATTCAGAATGAAGCAACCACGACAAACGACAACTAACCTCTGCCATCCATACTTCAAGTCGTATCCAACAGCTCCCCACCCCCGAAGCCACACAACCTCTCTATAATCACCAACACTTCCGCCCTTACCACCTCTCCTGACCAATGCCACGTCATCAGCCACCGCCGACACTGATTATTCCTTATGAGCGCGACGAAGATGATCAGGAAGAAGAATAGCCGAGGATGGAATTCCGGCTTTGCAGGTCAATAGACGAAGACGACGAACAGAAGATCGAAGAAAGTGAATGGAGAACGCGGTGGAAGAACCCCAAATTCTGGCACGTTAGTGTTAATAGCTGAAGCAACAAGGAAGCTGTAGACACAGCTTACAACGTACGAAAACTCCTTGCAAACCAACTCGCAGGAACTGATCCCTACACTACAAGGGACCGACTGGCAAGGAACCTGGAATTCAATCATGTCCTCCTCGAAAAACGCGAATATCGAATGCACATCCACCCCACCAAGGACTGTGACGTATCTGCGGAGGACCCGGATTTGAAGGTTACAAAGAATTAAACAAGTTACCTATCACGCCCTGGAATATGGAACCTTTGTCCACCAAGTAGAATCCTATATCCGTGGCGACAAACGTTTCGAGCGGGGAGTTAAGTTACCTTCCAAGCTCCTTGATACCTCATGCCGAACGTACACGACGCCCCTCATTATCACTTCCCTCGTTGAAAGTTTTTATCCACCATGGCCGCCGATGTAGACCGCGACATCTCGACTAGGAATTCTTCCCGTTGTGCGCATGTGCAACTATCAGCAGTTCATTCATGTCCTTCCGACCCTCAATCGACGAGAAGAAACCTGTCGATTGGGACGACCTACTTGAACCAATTTTTTTTTTTGCGAACAGTTTCCTCATGAAGTCCGCCCACTGCTTATCCTGAGTCTCCTCTCGTCCAGAGTATCCCAAATGGTGGATTGCTCAACTACCTTACCTTCTCCAGTACCCACCAAGTTACTCGACTCATCCGAGTAATCAAACCCTTTTTCAAAGCCTTGGGATTCGAAGGCTTGCCCGGTGTTGATGAACAAATTTCTTTCATAATATGCTCCTCGACACGGATGAAGCTGTTTACTGTATGATTTCCTACTTTGAGAGCACGCGATCAATGCATCCTCCACATCCAAATTTGGACATGCCATTATCATCTCGATGTACCGTAAATACCCCTCCATTACACCTCTCCATTGACCATGTCCAGAAGCTCCTCTACCATCAGGTTGAGACTGGTGCCTTTTTGGAGGACTTCGCTTTCTCGAGAAATCGAAGAAGCCATTGTTATTGTCATCGTTGTTCGACTCTTGGCAAGCGGCGGAACGCGATGAGTCGATAAAGACGGTGAAGGAGACGTGTCCTTCATCGCATAGACACAACCACACTGTCATCAACTGGTCTACCCAATCACCATCTTCGTTCTCATCCTCCTCCCACCACCACCACCACCTCCCCTTCCTTCAACCGCAGCTTAGCAGTCCCATGCTCAGACCTAATCCTATTGTTTCCGAGTTGAGGCCTCAACCCGAGCAAAAATAGGGATAGAGGGAGGGAGAAAACAATAAGGGCAGGGGGTTGTCGTGCCCATCCCCAACAATTGGTGTGTTTCCAAATTTAATAATATATTATATCCCTGACTACCTTTGCAGACACAACGATGTGACAAGGAGGAAACTCTTCTCGTCGTATCGTACCACCATTTCGACATGGCTGGAAGGGCAAAAGCCCTCCTCGTCACGTCGTACACCATTTCAACGTAGTTGGGAAGGCGAAAACCTCGTCGTGCGTTTACCCATTTCGATGTGATGCAGCCGTGGTTCAGCCAAGAAGGGCGAGGGAAATTAGCGGGGAGTGGGCGTCAAAAGTATGCCCATGCTCTTTTTTAAAAATTTTATTTGGTACGCCCTGAACTGCAGGCAGCCCAACAAGGAGGTCCCTTCTACCCCGATCACCTCTATTTCAGCGCGTGGAGGAGGGACGACCCCTCTTCGGTCTCCGTTCGCCTTGATTTCGACACCAGGAGGAGGGAGGACTTCCTCCCTCCCATTCAACCGATTTCGACGTAAGGAGGAGGGCATTCCT
>QDKV01004967.1_pt1 | contig 20498 bp, 28 predicted proteins | sample 1861101 | NCBI WGS metagenome assembly QDKV01 (sample SAMN04275158, study PRJNA302643) | Fungus metagenome, whole genome shotgun sequencing project. | isolation source: fruitbody | host: Mallocybe terrigena | place: Sweden | collected 2013 | reverse complement strand
CGTGCTGTAATATACACGATCCAAGGATGCAAAAGCGAGCATGTCGCCTGCCTGCCAGCAGACGCGACGCGCGCGACGAGGGCACGTGTTGTGATCGCGCGCGTGTGCAATCGGAGTTTGAAATCCCTCAATTTACGGGGGGCGTGACAAATTGCCCGATCGGGCCACATACCCGGTAAATCCACACGGATAAGTAAGTAGAACCAAAATTCTTCGGTCTCTATATATCAGAATAGGAATTTCACGACGGCTATGTAAGTTGGTTCAGAATTCTCGCCCACCAATACACAGCGGCAACAAGTCTGTGACAGCTATGTAAATCTGCTCAAAAATCTCGCACATCAATGAAAACCGGCCACAAATCTGCGATTGGAATGTCAGGTGTCCCAAAACACTTATGCCGTTTTGTATGGCCATTCAAAATTGTCATATAATCTTAAATAATGAATAAAGAATTTTATTGGTATATATAGGTAGGTACAAATTTGCAATTGACAATATATCCTAATTACAGCCGAGTATCAGATGCGATAGCATCTATTTCAATACATGCGACTGTCTCTTTCAGTGATGCCCGTGTTTCCCTTCTCCCTTCGCGTGTTGCTCGCGTTGCGTGGTGGTAGTGAGCTTCGTTAGGCTCGAGTGTGGTGGTGTGCGACAAGAGGTCCGGTTCAGGTCCGGTCCAACCAGAGCCTGGACCTGAACCTACCCAGGAGGGTCCGGTTCGAACCCGGGTCTGAGGTCCGCCGAACCGGACTGCAGACAGTCTATGTCTTCCACGGTTTTATTGATACAAGCCTTCAAAGTGTACACACATTGTCAACACACAACACAGAAATTATAAAGTAAGACACATTGAGTCTAGTAATAACATAAATACCAAACAAGAACTGTACAGGCAGTTTTACAAGTTAATTTACATAAAATTAAAAGTCCACAGCACACTGTGCGGCACTTAATGTCACGCGGCCGCGCCGTAACCGCACCACGAGTCACCACTGAAACCAAGTTTAACTCCTCACTATGTTACTGGATGACGAAAACCATAACTCAGAAACCACTCCGGTGATCACTGGCAAAATCTTGGATGAGTGGGTGTGCTTTTATACTGGTCACAGGTATATTGCTGAGATTTAGTGCTCAACATCAACTGCGGCTCGCGCCTTTCGTGAATCAAGCACGGTGGATTTCACAATCCATCCACCCATACCTAAGCATCAGCAGGATCTTCTGTGCTGGAGTTTCCGAGGCTGGACTTGGGAATGGGGCTGACCCAGATACGTACGTGGTCACTGATTACCGACTGTGAAGCTTGCTCACAGTTTCATAGCTACTCGGAGGACGAAGCCTCTGTCTTTAATGATATTATGAAGCTTCAACGCAATTTCCGACCCTTCGTTGAAGCTGCCGCAACAAACACAGGTTTTTTTCAGTTACTCATTAGAAAGGTATCTTCGTCAAGTCGTTTAGATGCGGCTCTAAGAATCCTCTTGTAGATCTCAGAGGCCTCATGTGCCTCACGCGTCGATGATACCTCAAAGCTCAAGAACACCATGTTGGAGTATATCTATGAGAACCCGAAAAACGGATCGAGGTTCCCTCCCGAACTGCAGGATGTGAAGCTTATCTCATCAGATTCAAAATCCCTTCGCGGCTTCCAAAACATAGAGACTGCTTATCTCCTTTGCCCTTTGAGGTTTAAAGCCGCTTTTGAAGAAAATCCTCGGTATGTGAACATGCTACCTATGTGTGTTTCAGTAATGACCTTTAGTTGCAGAGCTTTTCAGGATAAAGTGTTAGATGGATCGGTAATTCTGACTGCTCATGATTTGCCTTTGTTTCTGTACGATCAGAAAATTCAGTATAACGAAAACGACGAGGTAACTGGGCTCTTTCGTGGGTTTCTTCTTGTTCGGGTAAAGTGAAACGTTGTAAACCGTCCTTCGAGCGTTACAACTTTACCAACAGGTCTACCGTCACATTTTTACTGGTCCATCAACTGCGATGAACCCTACCTATAGTGCGCCAAAGTCGAAGGCAAAAATGTTCAATTTGAAAGCAGTCACAGGCAGGACGATTGCTTATGCATGTGTGCAGGCGAGACACTTTTCTGCTCTTCCTCGTCTACTGTCTTATTCAACAACGCTAGACCTACATCGCACTCTCGGCAATGCCAAAATGGGATTATTCACACGAACAGTTTCGCCTTGACACCTTCTATGATAATATTGTCTCTATGTTTGAGAAAAATGTGGATGACCCTTGGGCGAAGGAAACTCTTTCATGGTGGAACACGTATGTTAACGTTTTCCTGTAATTTAGTATTAACGTCCTTTTGTAGCCAAGTTCCTGGCCTTCGCTCAAGGGTAAGGAAAGAGGGGCAGGGGTCTAAAGCTGATTTTGGACTAAGTGCCGCTGATCGAGTTGCAGCACAACTGCACGTGCGTGCCAACCAACAGCCGTCTCAGGACCCTCTTTCTTGCCAACGACAGTCCCCGCCTCTCTGTCCACACTTACAGGAACTGCCGCCTACTGTTTCTTACCTCGAGGAGTCACAACTTTCATCTTCTCACCAAGCGCCGTCTCAACAAAATTTACAACAGGATTCACAACATTCTTGTTCTCATCGAAAACGCCCTCAGCCTGAGGAACGAGAACTGTCACACCGTATCGGACGTCTGGTTCCGGCTGTCTGTTGGAGCCGGCACTACCCAGATAATAAGCAACAGTACGATTGTGTGCCACATCCGACAGTGAAAAGGAGAAAGGTAGCAGCGGCGATGGTTTCTGGTTCTGATGGAAGCGGGGGAACAGCTCTGTAAGGAGAGAGATCTGTTGTGGTTGCGGTCACCGAATGCGTAGAGAGCAGATTCAACCTCGCTTTAAACTTTTGGAACTCTTTGATGTATTATCGCGTGTAGAACATCAGAAACAGTCAAATTTTAAGTAAATAGTTGCCTGTACTCAGTTGAATCCCGGATCCCCCCCCTATGCAAATAAGTGCGGACAGGAGACCACAAGGCTGCACTCCAGCCAGACCATGTGGCTCCAATGGGCGTATTTCTTTCATAGACGTAGAGGATAAACCAGATCCAGGTGCTAGTGTTATTCCAGTCGAGGATGATGAAAGCGTGGTAGTTGGTGGGTTTGCCTCCCACAGCAAGAGATGCGTTCGTGATAAGAATAGCGAAGGTGGTGGTGAGCATGCCAGTCGATTGGTCCTGGATTCCTGCCAATTCATCCAGAGAGATTTCTCCATCGTAAAGATAAAGATAGTGGGAAAATACAAAGTAAATTTTGAGCATAAATTGCAACACATGCCAGAGATATCTGGGTTGGCAGGAATGCATTTTCTGGGGCCCATGGTAGTAGTCAAAAGCGAAGAGGGCTTGGATAGTGGTTTCATTACAGCCATGGGCAGAACTTAGGGCGCGGGAGGTTTTTTTTCAAAATCAGCAATTTTTTGATGGGGCGACATCACTAAATTGGGAAAAGTCTTACGAGCCATCACGTTGCAGTATGAGCGACTGTGCGCAGCACAAGTTGATTTGAGATTGTCTTGGGCATGTAATGCCTTCTGAGCGTTCGCCGATCTAGCAAGCTGTGTGATGTATCGTGAGTTTCAATAATCCTATTGTTTGAGCATGAGTTGGTTAAAATCTTATATCCACACTGTACACAGGATGGGAGGTGCATTCAAACACACAAGCTCTATTTGAGATTCTACATTACTTGCAAGATGTTATTTACCGTATATTTAAATCATAAATTCATGTTATCACTACGAAACAGTACGAGTGACTCTGCCACTGGCGTGCAGCACAAATTGATTTGAGATTGTCTTGGGCACGCCGATCTAGCAAGCCGTGTGGTGTATCGTGAGTTTCAATAATCCTATTGTTTGAGCATGAGTTTGTTAAAATCCTGTATTCACACTGTACACAGGATGGGAGGTGCATTCAAAACACACAAGCTCTATTTGAGATTCTACCTTACTTGCAAGATGTTATTAACCGTATATTTATGTAAATTGTGATTTCAAGTTGCGATCACCATATTTTGCGCCAAATCATTTCAAGTTTATGAGATGAATATCATGATATTTGTTGAACTTTACGGACTATCTGAGCTAACCTAAGACCCAAATTTCGGCTAAAGTCATCCATATCATCCCTAATACTCTCTACCTCACCCTTTAGCCATTCCAGATCTTCTTCGTCAACAAAAACTAGACAGTCATCGTGTTTCCTTTTCAATGGGCGGTCATCAGTAAGATCAATTTCTGGGTTCCGGTCCCGCTTCAATGATGGTTTGGACTTCTAGCAAATAATATTAATTATTGGCATGACAAACCTGCAGGTGATCTTACCTTAGAAAGAGAGACGGCTTCTGGGTTACGGTCTGAGTCTCGCTTCAATGACGGTTTGGAGTTCTAAAACATTATCACTTATTGGCACGATCAACCTGCTGATGATCTTACCTTGGGATATCTTTCTGACATGCCCTTGTGAAGCTTATTGGCGATGTTAATGTTTCCTAACCCTTCACGGGCTGCAGAGTGAGACGTAGGAGTGCGGCAGATTTGTATAGGTGGGAAACCATCACTACATAGAGACGACAGCTTGTCCTGCATTTGACAGAGGAGAATCTGGAGGCTGAGGGAATAGTGGAATAAGGCGACAACAATTCGTACTCACAAGCTTCGCTCTCTTAAGCGTTCTTCAGATGCTGCGGCGCTGCGCAGCAGGAATGTTGAGGAGCTGGTGACTCACCCTTTTAATTCGCATCAGCGTCAGCGTCAGCGTTGGAAGGTAATGACTCAACTTAAAATTACCTGTAGAATAGAGCCATGGCTCTGGAAGAGTAGGATACAACCCAAGTGATACATCGTTAGCCGGTGTCAAGATTCAAAATCTTTGATCTTGGTTGTGTAACGGAGGGTTCAAGTTTGGGCGTTGTGGATCACTGATATTTCTCAAGAGTCACGAGTCATAGTTACAATGAAATTGATATGTATGGGCATAATTATACTTTAAGCCTCATCAACGTTGTGAGCGCGTCTAGCACGCACTTCGTCCAGCCTCTTTTGAGAGGCTACCATTGCAGTACGTGGAACAGACATGCTGGATCTGCCTGGTGTAGCAGGAAAGATTTTACTGTAATAAATAAACTAGTCAATAGGCATGAATTAGAAGAAATGAACTGCTACCCATTCCACCACTGCAGAAGATGAGCTATGTGTTGTTTCGACACTGGATCCTGAGGTCCTTCAAAGAAATCGACAACAAAATTATAAAAAGAGGGGTAATGGAAGCCAGCATGTAGATGCTTCCACTCTTTCGAGTTGTTGAGGGAAAAGACAAGCTCAATAAAGTATTAGAAGGGAGAGATAGTTGAACAACTAGAGAAACTTACCTGTGTCGCGGCATATGCGATTGACCTTGGTGTGACATGATTGTTCAGGCGGAGGGTTGTTGCAACGTCGCGTCGTCTGGATGTTACTTCCGAGGCGTCATTCTCATCCCCAGAAGATGATGGAGATGTAAAAAAGAGACGATATGCCTGAGGAATGTAAGTGTATACATTGCGAAAAGATTAGTAAAGTTACTTACGCGAACTAGAAGAGGTCCCTTTAGAAAGCCAATGTCTGGGGACTCGGGGTTGCCTGACTCATTTTCATAGAGACAGCGAAGAAAAAAGCTCAATGCGAAGTCAAATCCTGGAGCCATGTCACGTAAATTGGCGCGAATCCTAGTTGAGTGTTCAGTACTAGAAGTACACTGTCTGCAAAGCAAAGCAAATCAAACGCACTCTGGGTCATCCCAATCATAATCAATGGGGCAGAGGAGTCGGCCTGTGATGTCGTTAGATGTACCTCGATCTGTTTTGGATGTAGCAGAAAGAGGTGGGATAGGAGATGGGATGCGGTGGTTCAGCCAATCAGCAATGGCTTTCTTCAAGACTCCTGTATCATGGCTACGAGCGTCGTTTGCTCCATGTTGAAGCTAAGACAAAGACAAAGACGTCAGCGAAGCCTTAAAAGGCAGAGAACCTACAGGAGCCAAGCAGGTGTCAAGATTTTCAGCATTGTCAACCTTCTCTTGGAACCCTGGGATGAGCGTGTTCAAAAGTTGAGCAGCGATGTAGCATCGCTTACGACTGAGACTCTAAAATTATTGTCACCGAAGTCACTATTCAGCGAGTCCACTCACTCCTTGCGTTCGTCATCAATCTCCTCCTCTGTGAGCCCAAGAAAATCAATAATATTGATCTCTTCCAATTCAGCTGGATCTAAGTTAGTCTCTGCGGCATGCTTGTCTGCTTTGCCTAGAAGGTCAGACAGATTGTGAAATAGATCAACAATCTTTCGTATTCCCCGACCTGGCTGGGTTTGGGAACACAATTTACTGTCATTGAAGTAAGTAAGCAAAATCATTGGTTTGGAGACGCTTGCTTACCTTTTCTTCGCTTTCCGGTCTTCCTCTCGCCGATTGAGAGTTTCCTCGAGTGCAGAGATCTTGCGCTTGTAGAACTCCACTGGGTCATCTCTGCCTCCGACTGAAGGATTCTGGGAGGAGTCCATTGCAGGCATTGCTGACACAAGGAAATTATGTGCTATAATCCCTTGTCTGAGGTAGTGGGAATGGAAGAGCAGTGAATTTGAAAGTTGACAGGGAAACACTTCTTATAGGAGGGGTCGTGCTGAGAGCTGAGAGCTGCGCGTCTCTGTTCCCGCAGTGTCTCAGCAGCTCATTGGCTTACGTAGTGACTCCTCCCAGTTTACTGGAACCTCAAATCTAACCACAGTCGTTGATCCCGATAACTAAGGCAGGTAACGACAAAGACTTGCTATACCATTGGTCAAGAAGGGGACGAAGCAAATAACAAAAGGACATACTGGGGGTTTTTGACTGTGTGCCGTTTAGGGGTTGCCTGATAACTGATGAGCAGCTCATACGTGTGATGGGTCTGAGTAACGCTTGTTGGCAGGCAAATCACTGATTGATAGTTTGCCTAGACTGGAAGAGCGCTCCCTTAAATGAGAAGACAAACTGTATTACTCTACCATACACAAAGAATGCTGCCAATGATTTCTATGACTAATCCAACTCTCACTGTCCGCATCTGTATGAAATACGATAGACACCCTCATTCCTGAAAAATGTGTGTTGAAATGCGAAATATTCTGAGATGGAAAAGCAACCAAATCGCCATTAATCAGACTGAACCTGATTCCCAGTTCCTCAAGACACAAATCCCCTCCTGAACAATCCTCAGAGACCACCAGAACCACACAAATGCATCGATCCTTGTCTCTGTGAATTTTGGTGGCAACGTTGAAATTGATCACAAAACCGCCAAAGGGTCCTGCAATGGATTCCGACCCTCCAGGTAAGACCTCTGCAAACTGAGATACGATTTTCATCTCAGCTGGAAGTAGATCAGAAAGCTACAGTTTGTCTCAATTAATAAATTTTAATTGACAGAACGCAGTGCTCACAGTAGAAAATATCCAAGCAAACACTGGAGCCAGTGCCTCAGAGATGGCAACATAGCTTTCTGTGTGTGCTTGAAGCTCGGACGTAGTGTAAGGCATGGTGTGAGGGGTTTTAACACATTTGATTTTGCCAGTAAGAGTCTGTTTCCTCAATTCGTAAGCTGCCGGTTCCTCATCGGGTTCTGCATTGCGTCCCTAGAGGTTTCCAAATGAAAACCAAACACAACTTGTGTAAATGCGCACTTGCCTGAAGACAGTACTTGTTGTACCAGGAAAAATGAAGAGTTGAATAGGAGAAAGTTTCTCCCTGGGACCTAGAATTTGTCTCCTTGACGTAATCAGGAAAACTGAGTTTGAGCATGTTCATAAGAGATGAATGCAGGTGTATGGGCATGTCGGGAATGACAATAGCACCCAAATCCCCATTTTTGGCATTCATGCGCAGGCAGTGTCTAGGGAAATCGTCAGTAACAGAGGGGCGTGAAATCAATTGCTAACCCTTCTAAAGAATCATGCGTTATATTCACGTAGGCTGATTGACTGAGTCGTTGGCCTGATTCAAGCTGGGATTTAAGCTACGAAGATCAGAATTAGAGGACTTCAAAGAAGAGAAAATCTCACTTTGGACTCTATTTCAGAGAGAGACGAGGTTCCAACAGCCAGCTCTGCAAATTTTCTCTGAGATTGTGTGTACCTGTAGGAATCTCTCTTGACCTTTGGATTATAGCGCTCGCTGGTGGACAAATTTTCTTTTAGACTGAAATCAAATCCAGTGTTAACGGTGAATAGAGGGGCAGGAATTTCAGTAGATGAAGAGGTTGTAGAAGACAAAAGAGACTGGGAGAGAACATTTGCAGAGTCCAAGTCCTTCACCGTAGAGAGAGTATAACAGGAAGCCCAGGATGTCTTACTTCTGGGTTTCAATATAGCTCTGCCGGCTTTGTGAGATCAAGCATTAAAGAAATAAATCGACCTCACCGTACGGTGAAAGAATTGAAAAAAGAGTCTGACAGGTCAAGATCATTGGCAATAGTTGGATCTTCCTCACATCCTTTTGGATTGCCTTCAGTTGGAAGACAAGAAAACAGAGAGGAAAAGGATAATGGGTACTGTTCTCGCAGGACCACTATGGCAGGAATAATTGATGTTGAGACACTTTGCCCTGCTTCATCTAATGTTTTGGTGGTCAGAGTAGAATAAGGTGTGAAGAAAGGTTAGTACCATCAGTTGGGCAGCGCAAGAGAGAAGCAATGCGTAGAAGGACGTCCACTGTAAGTTCTCGGTCACGAATCCTGGATCGAAGCTTCGCTCCAGCAATTACCGCCAAAAGGAAAATCGTTCCTAACTGGATGTAAAGCATGAGTTATTATAGAGATAGACAACTTACCAGCACCAGCAAGGATGGTAAACTTGCCCCCGTCGTGGAAATATCGCCACAAGCTTGTCCTAGTATGATGACTTGGATTGTTGTGAACAAGGTTGAGAATAATAGAATTCCTTGTTTTACCACTTTTAGCCTCTCTACAAGTCGAGCTGAGGTCAGAAAGCACTGGCACCAAAATCTGATAGTCACCTGAGTATTCCAGCATGTAAATGGATGGTGCAAATCATGTAGATAAAGTCGTTTATCCCGATGTTCTGGTCAGATGTAAGGCAGCACATTGCTATATTCTCCAATGAATCACCTGGCACTGTAATCTTGCCAACAAAATTGGTACGCCCTTGAATGGCATCCATAAGTTGTGTTACTGGGTTTCTGTTTCTGGAGGCCAAAATCTGATCGCAAGCTGTTCGCAGACCAAGAAAGAAAAGCTTTGGTTTTGCAGCTAAAAACTGTGTCTCTGGAAATGGCACAGCAGTTGCCAGGAAATTGAGGGATTGGAGATTCCTCTGGGTTTCCGTGCTTTGGTTTCCTTCCCTTCGTCCGTCGTCGCCAACTGCTGAAGGATCAATGAACTCTTCTCCTTCCGCAGTGGTATCTTCTCCTTCCGCAGTGGTATCTTCTACGCCCGGATCATTGCTAAGAATTAATTGTTCAGGTCGCAACCTTTTGGCGGGAGGTGGGCACACCCCTCCTCGGTTGCACGAGGATCCTCGACGACGACGACAACCTGCCGTTCGTCCTCTGTGTTCAGCCTGAACAGGATTTGTCTCTGCGGAGTTACTCTCTTCCCTTCACTGGAGGAAGGAGATCGAGGCCGACGAGCAGGGATGCGAATGGTAAGTCGGGCAATTGAAGAAGTTGGGTCCAGGTTGGCAGGGGGATTGTATCCAGATAGAGCTGAGTGAGTAAGAAGGTTGAGGTCACCAAATGTTCCCCCAGCAGGCGAAGGAGAAGGGGGAGGCGACACAGAGTTAGTACCCCCTGCAAGGGCATGGAGAGCAGAGTTGTATGGAAATGCGCAACTCTCCTGGATGGGGGTCGATAAAGGGGGAGTGAGTAGTCCACTGTAATTGTCCTGAAGACAGTTCTGAGAGCCCTTAGTAGCGAATTGTCAGGATAGAGAGAGAAAAGGCGGTCAGAACTCACTCTTTCTATTCCTCTGGTGACAGAGCTTCTCACTCCGAGTTCATCTGCTTGCTCGTTTTCTTGTTGAAAAGATCTAAGTCCGGCAAATTGGTTCTCAACAGACGGCAGCTCTGGAGGATTGCTTTGCAAGGTAAAGGCTCATAGTAAGGAGAGGAGTTTGGAGCCAGCAGACTGCAAAGTTGGTGGTAGATTACTGGGATAGGAATCTAACAGGCAAAGAAGTGCGTCGATCTCTTCCAGCGAGAGAGGTGACAGTGTCATTGTGTCTGCGGTGAAGGCAAGACCGAAATTTCTTGAGAGGCGAGACCTCGCGACGACTAGGCTCGCGACTGATCACGAGACCGTACCACCTTGGGACAGTTTTCGCCTCCGCAGGAACACTTAAACTATTCTTCTCAAAAAGTCGGAAAACACCTTCCACGTCGAACATTTCTGCCAGCAACGTCAGATTAATAGCGACCAGCACAGTTTGCCGAGAAGAGCAACAACCCTATTGTCGCGTGACGTTCTTTGCCTCCTCGTCACTCCCTTCACCGCCTCTACCCGTCTTATACCTTATAGTCCCTATAGCTGTCGGCCTGCCATATATCATCTTCCAATTCCTTCGTCTGACCAATTCGGCGACAAGCCTTGCGTGTTTTCACTTGCCGCTCGTGCTAGCTCCTGCATTGATAAATGGGACGTGTTTTTGGATTATCGAGTGGGTTGACGCGGCTGGGTTACTGGGCAACGAATCGACAACTGACTTGAAGGAGTCGAGGACACTGATGGCATGGTTTTCTATGACGTGGGTAGCGTGTCTCGGCGGCGTTGGGTGGTGCTGGTGGCCTGTTTGCTTTGAGATCGTCTCGGGCTCGGTCAAGACTCGCACCTCCGGAGAAAAAGCCAGATCTGAAAGTAACGCCACCATCAACGCATTCGGCGCTCCGTACCTCATCTTTTGGACGATCTTCTTTGCCGTTGTTTACGTTTGCACTCAACTGACAGGCCAAGCGGTACTCGCACTGAGCGCTATCGCTCTCTTGTCTTTTCTTGAGCTTTTGGATAGCACACGACACGCCAAGGCGTTGGGATCCGCCAAGTTCGCTTCGGAGGTACTCGAGCGCTACCAATGCGATCACATTCCCAGTTCGCATTTCAATTTGCGGACATCATCCCCCTCTCGCTCCTAGGCCTCCTGACGTTCTACGGTACAGGTCACCAAAGTGTTGTGTCTTCCATCCAGTGGAAGTCGGCATTTGTGTTGAGCTCAACTGTGATATATCTTGTGTCAGTTGTCACGGTCGTTTTGAACTCTGTTGGGCCCGTTTTGGTCGTGTCTGGTCTGGGAGCAGTGTTGGTTGGAGTTTGGAGGAAGGGGGTGACGCCTCAGGTCATGTCGAAAACGAGTACTGTGAACGAACAAACGGAGCAGGAAGGGGTGGTTGCACCCGTGTTGTTAATTTTGGATACTTGCAGTTTATGACATTCTCGTCATGAGCAGCAAGTATGCCGACCTTCCTGACATTGTTAGTATATTCTTTTTCGAATGCTATGTCTTTGTAACTTTCTATCTAGGATACGGCGCCTGACGTATACGAAACTGAAGATACCTTTCACCATCAGTCAAATGTCGTAGTAAGTTGTTGTTGCCAATCTCCTTGTGTGTAGCATTCATCCAAAATTATCTTTCGTAGAATGCTGATTCGAGTGATGACGAGGGGTTGCCTTCGCGTTCAGCCAAACCGAAACCTGACCAAAGCGGGCGAGAGGAGCTGGACGTTGGTAATCTCATCGCTACTGAAGCAGCTACAATGAAATTCGAGAAAGCGGAGAAAAGCGACGTATGTCCTAGATTCAAAGAGCTCTTCGAACTCAAAGGTGATGATAATATTTTAGTGCGTGCATGGGCACAATATGCGTACCCTCCACCTCCTGAAGGTTCACCATCGCTCCTCGATCCCACGAGTGGAACGCGTCCTATTCCATTGTCGCAACGACTGAGGGCACTGCAGAATGAATTGTTGGCCCTGGAGAACGAATTGGCAGACCCCGCAAATCCTCTTCTTCAGAAGGAACGCGAGGAAGAGCACGTTGATCCAGGAGAACTAATTAGAGGTCTTGTTGACGTTAGAACAAGGCTGGACAAGATAAAAAAGGGAAAGGAAGGAAGAGCCCCTGTTGGTAAGTGTCGTTGTAGATGGGGATATCGTCTCGAAGGAGAGGGCGAGCACGAGGCCACTTACGAGAGGAAAGGATTCATTGTCTGAGCATGACATGGTTGCAAGGTCGGATGTACAAGTGATGGTCGACATCGATCATCGTGTAGGTGAATTAGAACATATTGTTGGGTCATCAAGCGCGTCACTGGACGAGGTATGCTGCATCTGCGGCCATCCAGAGCGACAACTCAGCGGCTTACTATGCGATCAAAAGCGCCTTTGCGGCAGGCACTCGCAGCATCTTGCTTTTCAACCCGTCTGAATCCTCCATTTCGCTGTTCAACATCACGGAACGTATCGAAAATCCGTATTTCATGAAAAGGGAGGCGAAGACTTTGTTCAAAGAGTTTGGTCAAGATAATGGGACTACGATAGAGGATGTTGTTGTGGAAGATATACGGGTTAAATCCAACAGGCGCGTTATATCTTTGTACTAGTCTCCACCGCTGATATTTGGCACAGTCACCCCGGGCCTGGTCTGCTCTGTCTTTGTGGACGGACAATCTACAAGAACCTGGAATCATTGCGAAACCGCTTCTCTACGGTGTCGTACATGCAGTGTATCACGAGGTCGCTACCTATCCGGCGTTTCAATCTTTGGAGACGTCCCTTACAAAGCCCACCGCGATGGCCGTGTTAAGCCTAAATGCTTTGAAGGACTATCAAATCGGGACTAACTGTAAGTAACCTTCCTTTTTGTTATCGAATGAAACAACATCATGAATGTCAAAACAAGGAACCCGCAAGGAACCCGCGGGCAAGAGCATCGGGAAAAAAGATCAGGGTCGAGGTGTTTCAGCCTTCTCTCCTCCACATGATCAACGTCAGCTGTCGTCGTAGCGCCTGGTTGCTCAGGTGGAATTGCTGGATTATCAGGGAGAGGTACGGAGGGTATCGCCCAGGTGCCTTCCACCCCATTCATCATACTCCCCTTGAAACACACGGCTGACATAAATTTAGTCTCCTTTCTTTACGAAAGGGCAACCGTCCGGCATCGAGCCAACACTGCTTTATATTCCTTACTACGTCAAATCCCAGCGTGTTGCATTGCAATTTGACTCGTATTAGCAGCGGATTCATTGTCATTCACCAGCATGTCGGAGAAGAGTGAGATCCTTGCTTTTCAGGGGACTCATCTTGGGGTCTTTGCCGTTATCGGAAAACGACTTAAATGAGTCAATTGCATTTGAGCAAGCGATCGAACACGTCTGAAGGTGGAAAGACATAAAAACGTAACACTCATCGAATTTTCTAGAGGACCACGAGTTCAAATTTCAATTACCATTATACGGTGTGAGTCACAAGAGAAATACCATTTAAGTTTGTATTGTCAATTTGTATGACTCGGAGTACAACGGCGAATGCAAGACGGCGAATGCAAGGCGAGCATGGACCGATACTCATCGGATTTTTCTAAATGACCCCAAGAGCCCTTACAGTGGTTTTCAAATACTAATTAAGATAAAGGGAGAATTACGTGTGTATGCCGTGGCGATCACATAGGTCAAATACATGTCAAGAGAACCTTTGCCTGCTACAAGATGCTTGACTTCCTCGCAAGACTATCCTCTGCGTTCTCTATATCCTCCACTCGCTCCATCGTCCCAATGTCTGAGCCTCCTTCTGAAGCCTTTTCTTCTCTCCTTCGTTCAGATCTCTGTGCCAGCACCGATGCCTTTCTCAGTGTTTATCGTGAAGGAATATCGAGGTCTCCTAATCCCGTTCGCGCCTTGACCAGGTTTACGGTGGGGCCTATGGCGGTCAACAAAGAGTCAGATAATTTGTTGGAACACGAGCTCATTTCTTTTAAGGTAGAAGACAACGACCAGAGCGACGCCAAGTACGACTTTTTTATCGAACGCAACGGAGTCAACCTTCAAGAGCTGCCAGCTTCCACTGATCCCCTGTTAGTATCCCTTGGTTCAGTATCCATAGCGTCTACTAGCGTAGCAGGATCAACTGCCTTGGCATCCACTGCTGCATTGGAATCCGTCGCCAATTGCCAGTCATCAAGGCTACAAACACCTACCCCCTCCGAGGCTCATCCTTTATTGCCATTGAACGACTCGGAAACTCTCACCTCATCCGTATCTTCCCCACCCACCTCATCCGTATCTTACCGTCCTTTCAAGCAATCCAAAGCATCTCAACCCTCTTTTCAGGAGAAAGTTACTCTGGCCTCTACTCAAGTTCTACACTCCGCAGCTGGATCCCTAACGTCTGTTGCCGAAGATCGAATCTTAGGACGGGGAAATTTTGTGACAGATGGTCAAGGAGTCGCTCTTCGAGAGATTGGACAAATTGTTCGCCAAATCTGGCCCAATGAACTACATTTCTACGAATTGGGGCTCCTTGTCGACGTGGTCCACAAAGAGGCACCAGAGTATCACGTCCTCAAACAGCAATGCTACTGGTTCGTTACTACAATTTGCATCGTCATCGTTTTGCTATACGGCGATAAACTGGACCCTGAGAAACCGACGGCCAAGTCCCCCAAGGACTATTTACCCAATCTGTCTGGCCGGTGGAAGAACATGTTAATTGTTGCTCCAGAGGACGAGTTAATAAGAAGGATTGCAACCAAATTTATGGAACGACGGAATGAAGCATTTTCTGAGGTGAGTTTTCACTAATCTTCTTTTCTTCTTTTCTGAAATCTTGAACAGGTAGAAAGGGCTTACGAAGAGGTAGAAAGGGCTTACGAAGAGAAATTACAGCGCGAAGCAGAATTAAAAAGGGCACAGGAAGAAGCATTACGGCGCGATGAAGAATTATTATTCCTGCGAAATATGGAGAGCACCTACCTACTTCAAATCCAACACTTGAAGGACAATCTAAAGGGGATGATCCGTACTGGGTGAAAGTGCAGTATGTACTACTTGGCTTTCAACTTGAATGTTGATACAACACTCACCACTTGCCTCTGCAGCCATTGTACGTTGGAACTTCATGATTCTTGTCCTGCTTGTCCTGCTCAGTTATTTGAAGATTCGTGAAATTGTGTACAACTCATGTATAAATATAATTTATTCTGCCCAGTTGTCTATGCGGATTTCTTTTGGCGGATTTCTTTTGACGGAGTCCAGCCCCCCTGTGGTCGTTTTCGAGGTGGCAATGAAGGGAGGTAGCCTTTAAGAGGACTCACAGCAGTGCACAAGGCGGAGGACAGACTTTACTTATGCATATCCCATTCGAACACGCTCTTTCTATTCAGTGATCAACTCATTGACAACAAAGCTGCGGATCAGAAGCTGCGGATCAGAAATAGTTGACTCATAATTTTACTACTCTTGTCTCAAACGTGTGTCATTCAACATCTTTTGGAGCGACGTGCTCTCTTCTCAACCGACATTCATCTCTGCTATTTTTTAGCAGAATGCAGAAGAGCTTTCTTATTTTCACTGCTTTTATCTGGGCCATGATTGCTTGCTGCTCAAAGTGCGAATTCAAGTCTACCACATCCTCTGGTGTTCATCGGCATCGCCTGAGGTGTTTCACATACCAAAGTTTTGCCCACGATAGACAAAGTCTCCATCAAAAGATTAGCCAATCGAAGAAAGCAAGGACACTGCGCCTATCTCAGCAACTTGTATGTTTGTTATCAAATATTGAGGTGTTTTATTCATTCTGATAATCGTTAGTTGCCAGTTGCAGGACCAAGTGACAATGCCTCGTCTGACCCTCTCCCTCTACATGATAAGATGGATATCGATACGTCTGGTAGTCAGGAAGAAATTCAACATCCCGAACCACCAAAGCCACCACCAGCCCTTACTCCTTCAGGACGGCCACAAAGAAATTATCGGCGCCCTGCCAAGTATCACGATGTATATCCAGAAGGCATGCCACCAGCTGTTCTACCGCCAACTCCAGCTTCCTCAGGCTTGATTCGGCGCGTAGTTCTGATTGTCCGGAATCCTTTATCTACGGCTTCAAACATATTTGGGATGTGGAAGAAATACCTATACCGACCTTCCTATGACCCTGATGCCTCACTCTTGCCTGAAGACCTTTACCGTTCGCATGACATCAACAGCATGCCTTCAACTCTTCCAGGCGACGCAGTCGAAGCCTCTGGATATAGTAACAAGACCGCTGAACTTCTCATGAACTGGCAAAATACCGGCAGCTCTCAGAAATCAGACGCTGAGATCAACCGTCTTGTCCACGAGGTCGCACTTGATCCCGATTTCCGTCTGGAGGATCTCAAGAAATTCAATGCTCAACAAGAGAACCGGAAGTCCGACACCGCAGCTGAACAGTCACCCCACCTTCATTCATTCCAGGAAGCCAGCATTGATATCGAGGTGCCGTCGGGCAGCAAGCACACACCGTCATGAAAGTTCTCCATACCCAGCTTTCACTATCGCAAAATAACGGCTATGATAAAGGAAGCATACGAAAGCCCATTGGCCTTGAAATTCCATTATACACCATTCAAACTATATCGCAAATGCCCTGCCAATGGATCCGAGGCCGAGAAGAATGAACGGGTTTACTCAGAAATGTACAACTCAGATGCTCTGATTGACGAACATGACAAAGTCCAGCGCGCGCCAACAGATGACCCAACCTGTAGACGAGAGAAAGTTGTTGCCTCTCTCATGTTTTGGTCAGATGTAACCCATCTTACGTCTTTTGGCACAGCGAAGATGTGGCCGATCTACATGCTATTCGGTGAGCTTTCCAAGTATATTCGGGCTCAACCCAACTCTGGAGCAACAACGCACCTCGCCTACATCCCATCCATTCCCGATTTATTGCAAGATCAGATAAAGGCCTTTCATGAAAAGTGGAGTACTCAAAAGAGCGAGATCCTCACCCATTGTCGCCGAGAGCTCATGCACGCCGTGTGGAAGTTCCTACTCGACGACGATTTCCTCCATGCGTACACGTATGGGATTGTTATTTGCTGCGCTGACGGGGTTGAACGACGGATTTACCCTCGCATCTTCACATACTCTGCTGACTATCCTGAAAAGTATGTCTTTTTTGTCACCAGTTTGCTGTTTTCTAATACATAGCCATTTCTCCAGAGTATTGCTTGCTACTATTCGAGATCAGGGCCTCTGTCCTTGTCCGCGTTGTCTTGTGTTAAAGTCAAATACAGACAAGGTTGGCTTGGTTGCAGACACAAAGACTCGTGTTGAAAAGGCTCGTAAATATCTTGCGGACACAGTCAACGAAGCGCGTAAGGCCATCTACATTCTTCGATTACCCATTGGCGGAGCTGCTGTTGAGAGATTACTCAAGCCAACGTCGTCAGTTCCAACCAAGGTCAGTAGCCATTTAAATCACAATGACACTATTTAATCCTCTCTCTGAGTCTAGAATGCCTTTATTGAACGTCTTGGACCTAATTTCAATCTCTCTCGCATGCTCGTTGTTGATTTCATGCATGAATTTGAGCTGGGGGTTTGGAAGACCCTTTTCACTCATTTGATTAGGATTCTTCACGCTGCAGCTCCTAGCGGCCGGCTTGTTGCAGAATTTGACGAAAGGTAGATTGACGATTATCTTACACCAGTTCCAATACTCATTTTTTGTAGGTTTCGGCACATACCTCAGTTCAGTCAAACTATACGGAGATTCACCAACAATGTTTCTGAGATGAAGAAGCTTGCAGCTCGGGATTATGAAGATCTTTTACAGGTAAAATACTTGTTTTGCCAATAATCTATGTGCTTACACAGAACTTATAGTGCTGTATACCAGCATTTGAAGGTCTTCTCAAGGAACCTCACAATAAACGGCTCATGAAATTGCTCTATCAAATGGCTGAATGGCATGGCTTTGCAAAACTCCGGATGCATACAGACGTCACCCTTGATCACTTGGAAGAGTTAACAAAGGAATTAGGCCTGTTAATGAGGCAGTTCCGAGATTTGAGTTGTTCTCGTTTCCAAACGGTGGAGCTTCCTCGAGAGGTTGAAGCGCGTAAGCGCCGAGAGCAGCGTGCACAGGCAAAAACCTCGATTACCTCAACTGGAATGGGAATCAGATCTGCGCCACCATTAAGCAATACTACCGCACCTGCACCAACTATCCAACCCACGTCAAATGTCTCACCCACCCTCGGGCCGGCTGTGCCTCCTTCAACATCAACTCGGAAACCGAAAACATTGAATATCTTCACATATAAATTCCATGCTCTTGGTGATTATGTGCCGACTATCCGATTGTTCGGTGGCACTGATTCATTTTCTACACAACTGGTGAGATTTGTCTGCCCTGGATACTATATTCAAAAATACTGACCTTGGCTTCTAGGGTGAACTGGCGCATCGCCTGGTAAAGTGTCTCTACAGCAGGACCAACAAACGGAACGCAACAATGCAGATCGGCAAGCGTGTTCAGCGTCTGGAACGAGCCCAGCTTGCTGCCAAGCACCGAAAACTGAAGGAAAAATCAAGACCTAACCTGATTAATGACGAGGAAATTCTGGAAAAAGATTTAGATGTACGATACCAAATTTCGCGTTCAAAAAATGATCCCGTCGACATCTGGTCATACATCCGAACGAACCAGGGTGATCCTGCATTTAAGGTAGGCTTCTATCTGCGATGGATAGACCACAACTTACAGGTATGAAACAGGATTTCATGCATAAACTGAAGGATCACATACTTGGACGTCTGTTGAAGCGAGAGTTCAACGGTGACACTTATGGCCAGCTTACAGACCAGGATAGGAATACTGTCAGAATATCGGGTGAACGCCTATATCACTGTAAGACATTTCGGGTTAACTATACAACATACGATATTCAGCGCGACGGAGACACAATAAACCCACGGACTTACCCTGATATCATGGTAAAGTCCCCAGAAACGGGCCCTGGAGCACAGGCCTACTGGTATGCGCGTGTTATTGGAATTTTCCATGCAATGGTGTCTTCTTCCCATGCGGGTGTTGAGGAAAAATCATTTCGACACATGGATTTTCTGTGGGTACGGTGGTTTGGGATAGAGCCTGGTCGATATCGCCACGGTTTTCAATATGCTCGTCTGCCAAAATTCGGATTTGTCGAGTCAACGGATGACTATGCATTCACCTTTCTGGATCCAGCCCTGGTCATTCGAGGTGCTCACATGATTCCTGCATTTACAGAAGGACGTACAACAGCATTACTACTAGCCACAAAGTCTTTGGCCCGAGTTCTTAACCCAGAAGATGAAGACGACTGGGTGAACTTCTATGTCAATATGTATGTCTCATAACCAAATTTTCTGGCAGAATCTCACGTTTACTCCTTCGCTGTGAATAGATTTGCTGACCGTGACATGCTTATGCGCCATTTTGGCCATGGCATTGGGCATTTAGATTACGCGCGTGTGCTTGAGGGGCCCGAGGTCGGAGTGGAAACTGAGCAAGAAACTGGATATCAGAATGAAGAGGAAGAGGAGGGAGATAATATGATGGACTTGGACGGCGACGAGGAAGAAATCGAACCAGCAGATGAAAGCAGTGATGGTGAAGATGACGACGAGAGTGGATATGCCAGCTTCTAATCAGATGATCGCATATATGTCAATTCTATCAACCTTAGATCTCACATTATATTCGTGAAATAATACGTGCCTATACCTACTCATAGACAAGAATGAACCTGCCTTGAGCTCCCACTGGACTCACACTGATGGATTGTATTCTGATGCTGACCTCACGAATACAAAATATGACAGGATATTAACTCATGGAAAAGGATGAATTGGTTCTGAGCTAACCTAGAATTCACGCTGTGTGACGAGTATATTACATTCCTACACTAAAATTGCAAGTAAGATGAAATCTGAGGCATAATTTAAGAGGAGGCACAAGGACTCACGACGCCGCATGAGTCTCTCTGAGGTTGCGTTGGGCCCATGAGAACTGGGTGGCCTCACGGGACTTTCCCCGATTTAGTGATGATGTCGCGGGAAAATCCCGACCAACAAGTGAGTCCTTATGTTCCTCTTCAAATTTAATATTTACAAATCGAACACATCCAGGATCTCGAATTCCGAGTCCTTTACGATGTTCACGCGAACAACTATTTGAATGAAGCGTCCTCACAAACCCATTCCCAGAACCATCTATCCGCAACAGATCCATCGAGCACTCTCTTGCACTCCTGCCTGAATCATTGGTTACTCGGAACCTCAGGATCATATGTGGAGACACGATAGATGCTGACCAAGATTCAAGAACAGGTCATTCTATGAGAAGATCAAGAAATATATCAGCGGAAGATGAGCATCGCGAACCGAAGCTTCTTGAGCCAGGGCAT
>QDKV01004968.1_pt1 | contig 20509 bp, 25 predicted proteins | sample 1861101 | NCBI WGS metagenome assembly QDKV01 (sample SAMN04275158, study PRJNA302643) | Fungus metagenome, whole genome shotgun sequencing project. | isolation source: fruitbody | host: Mallocybe terrigena | place: Sweden | collected 2013 | reverse complement strand
TACGACGTTATTCGTCGATATTTACCCCATCACACCCTTTTTGGTCGGAATTTCCCACCCCCTGGGTTCCACAGTGTCCTTTGAAAGGAACTGTGACTTCTGATTGATGTGGCGCTTGTTGACGAATCCGGAAGGTCGCGACAAGGTTTCAAAACCCCACCTCGACCCTTGGGTGCCTTTCTGCTTCTTACTGGATCTAAAGAATTTTGACCTAGATCCATTGATGAGGAACATGGAATACAATTTGCGATATTGGAACTGATCGAAAAGACCGACGACTGGCATCCTCTAATCAGGTTTTTGAGCACCTCGCGTTGGAACTCGTGGAAACGGCTTTGAAAAGCAAGATTATCAACGCTAAAGAATCGCGTGACATTGTAAAGGGTAAAATGAAAAAGAGGTGTGGAAAAGACAACAGACTATTGTGTCAAGTGGTTGGCGATAGACGCGCAAAAGCTAGGGTATAATGTTTTGGGTAATAAAGGATTTGAAGAGTTATTAAATAAACCTGAGACTCGGAGTGATCTGGAGATAGGTTAACAACGACGTGAATATCTATATTTTTGACTTCAAGTCATATCCGCGTTTATGTTTCCTACACTCGCTTATATTTGAAGACTCAGCTGTATACAAACCGGTCGTTCGACTCGTAATATTCAAGTTATGCTCCAATGCAACAAAGCAGTTTATTTATGCTTTCATCAAAAAAAAATAACCACACTAATGTCGAACACTTGGAACCATACTTAACAGAACCTGGCCTTCGGTAACAAGCTTTAACAAAGTTTGGTTGCATTGTTCCAAAAACGAGAAAAATGCGTTGGTTGCCAAAAGTTGATCCGATTGATAAGGACTTGATCCACCACTCTCACCAGTAGCTTGCATTTGCCTCTGTGCAAAGTCACCATGACCACGGGCGAAGTAGTTCCGGCTCTCATTGTCATCGACATGCAAAACGACTTCGTGTCGGGCACTCTTTCCGTCCCGGGAGGTGCCACGATAATTGGGAATATCAACTCTCTTATCAGCGTTCCTGGGTTTGAAGCCAGATTCGCCTCGAAGGAATTCCATCCCCCCAACCACGTATCCTTCGCTAATACACACAAGAAGAAAGTCTTATCAAAGATAATCATTTATCATCCGAGTGATAACGGAAAAAAGCACGGGGTAGAGCAAACGTTATGGCCTGTACATTGCGTGAGGGATACAACCGGTGCAGAGTTCGTGCCAGGGCTGAGTACTAGCTCGTTTAATGCAGTGGTCGAGAAAGGTGTGACCTCAGAGGTCGTGTCATACTCTGCGTTCAAGGACATATGGGGGTGGGATAGCACTGATTTAGACGCAAAATTAAAGGAGAAAGGCATAACGGATTTGTATTTTGTTGGGCTAGTAACCGAGTGTTGTGTGAAGTGGTCGGCGGTTGATGCACAAAATTTAGGATATACGGTTAGGGTGGTGAAAGATGCCGTAAAGAGTGCTGAGCCTGGGAGGGAGGCGTTGGAGGATCTGGAGAGTATGGGAATTAAATTAACGACGACTGAAAAAGTGAAAAAGTTGCTTTCTTGAGGTTGTCACCTCTGTATATATTAGATTCTGAGGTGTGAACACTGTCGTTCAATAAAACGAGCCATTCAAAGGTCACTGATGCAAGAATTTAAGAAGACTCTAAAGTCCTGGTTATTCGAGTCTTCCATCATGTGAGAGGAGTGCTACGATTGCATGCACGACGGGGTTACTAGTAGGGCCTGTAAGCATTGTGCCCTCTTCGATACATTGCCGTAACTGCGTGTCAAGAAGTCGTCTACGTTCCGTCAGGACAGCGCCATGACCGGATTTTTAAAAGACTCTTTACCTCAACTGGTTCACGAGAATTCCAATGCGAGGAATCGCTCCAAGTTTGATGTAGTTGGTTTTGTTTCCAACGGTTAGTCCACCGCGTACATGATTGACGGTAACAGTCCCACCAAATAGAAGAAGGGCATAAATTGGCACCTTTAAGACGTCGCGGATACTTCAATAGGAACTAATACAAGAAACGGTCGTCTCACCTTTGTGGCATCTCTAAGGAAAATTTTATTCGTCATATGTTTATGGAAATAAACCAAGAAAGGGGGTTTCCAATCTGCCATCCCGAAAAGTACACTTCCTGGATGAAGAAAAACCCTCCCTTCTTGCAGGTCATAGATCTTGAAATCCTTTGCAGTGTTTTCGCGTTGCACTGCGCCAGCGGAAACCTTGTCAAATTTGATTTTCTCTTTTGGGAGGTGTACTCGTGCGACACGTGGCCACAACCCCCCCAGAGTAATTGCCTTCACAAGTTTGAGATTTCCACTGGAGGTATTAAGTAATGGAGTGGAGGGTGTGCTGTCATTTGGGATAAATCCAATCTCGGATAGAGCGGATACGAAGTCTTGCCGCAGGATCATCACTTCTCGACTTGTGCTTGTGGAAATAAAGTTCTTCCCCGAAGTCAATTGAGTGTCGAACATTACGATATAAAGACGCACCTCCTCACAAAATCTCCTTATATTACTTTGGGGCTGACCCTCAGTAACCATCTTCATGTATTCATCGAAAGCTTTAACGTCGGTTAGAAGGTCACTCTCACCGGTGGAGAATTTCGCCCGCGCCCTAAGAGAAATTTAGTGACAAAAAGAGAAGTCTTTGGGAGAACACAAACGTTGTAGCTTCCTCGCGTTTGTCTGAGGGACTGAAGAACAGTGGTTTTGATGATAATAATGCCGCAATGGTGATGATAGGTTCTAGGCACCGAAATACACTTGCAAGAATGAGCATCTGCTGCCATTAAAATCGTGACCAGAAAATAGATCGACACGGCAAACCTTGGCTAATCTGACGTCCATCGGTAAAAATGACTTGTTAAAATTTAAATAGCGAATAGAGACAATTGGCTCTAGATTGCTCACAATGTGCCTCCCAAGTGCTGTAAGATGGCCGTCCTCATCGACTGCTCCAATTTCTTCTAAAATTTTCCATGCTTTATCTATTGAAGCCACGGATGGGGCGTCTATAGCTTGGCTCAAGAAAGACTGAAATAGTAATCAGTCAGAAATTTGGAGCTTCGGCGCAAGGATGCACAGACCTTCACATCCCGGTCCTCCTTACTAGCCTTGACAGAAAGTGAAATATTCTCCAACGGAACACGAAGAATCTCAGGGGTAGGAAACGCTGACAGACTGTTCTCTTGTCTTCTGGTGTAGAGTTTGTAGCAAACGCCTTGTTGCGTGCGGCCAGCTCGTCCCCTTCGCTGTCGAGCAGCTGCCCGAGTGACCCACACCTCTACCAACCTTGATAAGTTCGACTCTGGGTCGTAACACATTTCCTTTACTTTTCCTGCATCAATCACATAGATAACGTCATCAATGGTGATGGAAGTCTTATACGTTGACGTTGAAACTTATTATAGCAAATTGAATCAAGTAAACAAAAGACGAACCTCGGCAACATTTGTGGCCGCAATAATCTTCCATGAATTCGTTGGTTCAAACACAGCCCTTTGCTCGTTGTTTGACAAGTTGGCGTGCAAAGGAAGCACTGTGGCATCTTTTTGGCTGATGATTTCCAGGACAGCCTCTATACACTGCCTGATCTCGTGAACACCTGGGAGAAAAATCAAGATGCCGCCCCTCTTTTCTGCCGTGCTGATAATGTGCGCAACTAAAGCTGCGATTAACTGCGATTCAATAAAATAATCTATGAGTAGCAGCGAAGGAGATAATGGAAATTACCGTATAGTCGATTCTGCCAGACCGATTAATAGCCTGGATCGCGGTAATAACGTCATCGGAAATCCCAGCAGCACGATGGCTATCCCGGAGTTCTTTCAGTGCCATTGCATTTTCGCCTCTATTCAATTTTGTATTTGGGGGTCTATAGTTGATAACAGGCAATATATCTTCTAGGTATCTGAAGGGAACGTCAACATCAACGAGAGGTATACGCATGGAGACCCACCTGTCCGTAACTGGGTATGTTGATCCTGGAATTGTAAGCAGTGGTGCACCGTTGAAATATTTCACGAATGTCTCGTGATTAATGGTCGCCGACATCAAAACTACCTTCAATCGAGGGTGGTTCTTCAGGAGATCTCTCAGCTCGAGGAGCAAGAAATCGCCTTCCATAGATCGTTCATGTACCTGAATGACTTCAGCAAAGTCGAAGAGTCAGAATGAAGGTAAGCACTAACTTCATCCACAACGATATGTGTCACATCTCGGAGACCATCGCCAGTACTCAACCTTCGAAGAATAACACCCGTAGTGCAGAAGAGAAGTTTGGTCCTTTCTGACACAGAGCTATCTCCCCGTATGCTATACCCAACAGATCCATCGTTAAGGCGTTCTTCTGACACACGAGTTGCAACTGATACAGCAGACAGCCTGCGCGGTTGAGTGACAATAATTGAGGCATGGGAACCGCGGTTTGATGTGATGAAAGAATCGAGAATAAATTGAGGGACTATAATCTTGACTTCAGTAAAAGATGACTACGAAGCAATAAAAGCTTACGTTGTGTCGTTTTTCCGCACCCTTTTTGGTGTCAGATTAGGTAACATTCAGTTATTACAGCTTACCAGTTTCTCCAACGACAACAACAACCCTGTTCTTTTCCAAGGTATCAAGGAATTCCTCCCTAGCAGCAAAGGCTGGCAACCGACGCCTTATACTTAGAATTTCTTGATACTGAAGGTAGTGTTAGCAAGATAAAAGGCATAGGAAAAGCGATGCATTCTTTGCCTTGTCATTTTGTTGCATTGCCCCAAATTTTTCTTGGATGTCAGCATCATTTAAAAGACCAGGTCGTTTTCTGGGTCTAACATTACGTTTGGAGGAGGCGACGTTGATTGATTTGCCATCGTCGACGACGGGGATAAATTTCTGATGGGGGAAAACAATATGTTTAAGGACGTTTGATATCTCTGGTGGCCCATTGTCCTCAACCAATGCCCATTCCCCTTCGAAAATACGCATGACGGCCATACAGAATCCTTCCCCGACCTCGAGATCAGGTTGTGACTTGATCTCCCGGAGAAAGCGAGAGAGAAGATGCAATCGAACATAGGCAGGAATAGTCGGTGACGCAAGGTATATTGGGATGTATTCCGGGCGAGGATACCGATCTTCGTCAGAGAACAGGATGTGAATAAATATAGGAGCACTGAAGAGGGGCAGTATGAGATGACCAGGTTCGATAAGTTGAGCGCCCATAGCTTCATACTCTTCCTTATCGATTTTATAAAACGTCGTTTCGACTGTCCTTATTAAAACCGTGTCGAATGAATATCCAAGTAGTTTCCGTCCTAGAGCCACGAGTAAAAGATCCCAATTTTCGACAAGCTTTTCATCTACCATGCATTCTTTGACAGTATTCTGAGGCCAGCCAGCTTCTTTAACAGCCTTTTCTTCTACCCATCTACGTTTCAAATCTGTGTTGCCCGAATATGCAGAAATGACGACTGGATTAGAAGAATTGTTCGAAGGTAAGAAACGGTGAGGGAGGTCGCACTCGGGAACATGAAGGAGAAGATATTCAATTGAGGCTTCCAGAGGCGATAACGAGCTTAAAAGGGTGGAAGACAGTGGAGATTCCTTTGAAAGGAACTCTACGACTTCCTTGATCTGGCGTTTGTTAAAACCGAGATGCCCAAGCTGTTGAAGGAGCTGATCAATATTGTCTGGTGTAAGTGTAAACGGTGTAGAATTCATGGCGGCTGGGTAGAGTGCCAGTCCCTGAGAAAAAAAATTCAATTTGGCGCCTCAAATGTGATTTGCCCCTAAGGACGCACTTGCTTTATCGCATCTTCAACCAATTCTCGCAGAGAAGTTGCCATTATTACTTCAGGGTAGTCGGCACGGGCCTTAGAAGTCTGGGCATTCCGACTGTCGGTAGAATTCGAGGCTTCACGGGCTTTTTGACCAACAACACGCCGCACATCGCGTTCTTTCTTAGCAGCAAAGGGATCTACGTCGTACAACCACTTCTTGTCTTCTGCAGTTGTTTTATGTTCATTCACCAGCTCGTTCCAATAAGCTCGTGGTCCAGGAGGAAGAACACAGTTCAGCTGAATCCCGTTGCAAAACTGTCGAATTTGACAAATTGAGAATGGCTATATTTAGCATTTGTGTGAAAGTGGTCAAACGAACACGATAAAGTGCGTATGTAGCTCCCCAATGCCTCGCCTCAATAGCAGTTGGCATATAATATGGCGGTTGAGGTTCCATGCGAACGACTTCTGTCTCCGAAGATTTAGCGTTTTGTCTGCTCAGCGTAACTGAAAAACCGAAGCCATCTTTTCCGTGTTGGTACTGAGGCGGTTAAGCAGGATGATAAACTTTCTGTGCGCAGACACGCACAGTATTCACAATAGGTCTTTCCCATCCCAATTTCTGACATCTTCAAAAATATAAGGAGACGCAGGTTTTCTGTACATCAATATCTCACCTTTCTTGTAGAAGACTTAATGGATATTTTGATCCTGAGGGAAACAAGGGAGGTGGTTTGTCTTGATTTTCCTGCGTCACCGGATTCGTTTTCGAAGTCTTTGAAGAGTTACCAGCATTACCGGACTTGACGATCCCTTTCTTTGGTGGCATTGGTGATAATCCGAGTACGTAATCACGGCATGTGACAAAGTTTGTGACTGGGATAACCTTGCACCTCGACTTCAAACTCTGATATATGGCTGATTCAGACCTCTTTAATTTCGAATTCTTATCTCTCGTGGCTAAAATAACGCAAGAGATTGACAATCACTCAGCTGTCAATGACAAAGATCTCGCCGAGTTCGTCATCGACCTACATGGCCAGTCCAATAAAAGTCTGGATACATTCAAAGCGAAGCTGACCGAGGTCCACGCTGCATTTTCGGATTCTTTCGTCGAGAATGTCGACCGTTTAATTCTTAGCATGCACCCGAAGTACAAAAAGGCGAATAGGTCTTTTGGAAAGTCGAAAATGGACGACAGTGAGCTTAGTGAGTTCGAGAGGAAGAAGCGCTTGTTTCCAGGGTTGGCTATGAAAGACAAAGAGGTTCCACCAGCTTTGCCCGACGATGTATTTCTAAAGGAGCTGGGTGATTTGGTTTCTGGGAACAAGAGACCAGGGCGGACGGACGATGACGAGCCTTCACCGAAAAGGCAGAAGAGGGACCGGTCACGTTCACCTAGGCGGCGTAGTGCAAGTCCCAGAGGGAGAGACGGGTATGGGTATAGAAATGGGGGTGGGAGGCAACCGTTGGATGAGAGGCCAGTTCTCTATAAAATTTACAATGGAAAAGTTTCCGGAATCAAGGAGTTCGGTGCTTTCGTAACTCTTGAAGGAGTTGTAGGTCGTGTTGAGGGTAGGTATCTTTACCAAAAGTCTTTAGTCTAGAGTTAACGCTTCTTTTATTCAGGCATGGTTCACGTCACAAATATCCAAGCAGGGGCAAGGGCCAATTCAGCTGCCGACCTTCTGAGTCGAGGAAAGCCAGTGAAGGTGAAGGTGATGAGCATAGCCGGCAGTCGAATTGGTTTATCTATGAAAGATGTTGACCAAGTAACTGGCCGAGATCTTTCACCGCACCTTCGCATTAAATCTGAAGCTGAGTTGGAAGAGGAACGACAACGTGCCACCAAGTTTACTACAGGTGCTAACGCAGTGCCTTTACGAGGGAGGGATGACGGCCCACCCGTGCGTTCTGCGAAGAGGCTCACTTCTCCTGAACGTTGGGAAATAAAACAACTCATTTCGTCCGGTGCGATCGACTCTTCAGAGTATCCAGAGTTGGACGAAGAGCTGAACAACCCGATGGCACATGCCGAAATTGAGGAGGAATTAGACATAGAAATTAGAGAAGACGAGCCCCCTTTCCTTGCTGGTCAGACGAAGCGTACCCTCGACCTTAGTCCAGTGAAAATCATCAAGGCACCAGACGGGTCTTTAAATAGGGCAGCTCTTGCCGGGGCCTCTCTCGCCAAAGAGCGACGTGAATTACGACAGCAGGAGGCGAACGAACAGGCGGACTCTGAGGCTAGGGATTTCAGCCAACCGTGGCACGATCCTATGGCAAAGGAAACAGACAAAGTTTTTGCGCAGGACTTACGTGGTCATCTTCGTGGCCAAAAGGCCCACGAAGTTCCTTCATGGAAGCAGTCAAGCTTCAACAAAACAACGACTTACGGAGAGATCACAAGTCTCAGTATACAAGAACAGCGGAGGAGTTTACCTATCTTCAAGCTCCGTGATCCTTTGCTCAAGGCCATCGATGAGGTATGTTACGCCCGCACTACTTTTAAAAATTCAAAGATCTAACATCTTCCTTAGCACCAAGTCCTCATCGTCGTCGGTGACACAGGTTCAGGCAAGACAACTCAAATGGTGCAATACCTCGCAGAGTCAGGTTACGCTGACAGAGGCAGGATCGGGTGCACTCAACCTCGTCGCGTGGCTGCCATGTCAGTTGCAAAGCGCGTGTCCGAAGAGGTTGGTTGTCGACTTGGTCAGGAAGTGGGATACACAATTCGTTTTGAAGATTGCACGAGTCCAGAAACTCGAGTTAAGTACATGACAGATGGTATGCTGCAGCGCGAATGCTTGATCGACCCCCTTTGTACAAGTTACTCGGTGGTTATGCTGGACGAGGCCCACGAACGTACCATAGCGACTGACGTCCTCTTTGGTTTGATGAAGAGTAAGTGAAGCGTTCCCCTTATCAGTTCCAAACCATTTATACCAACTTTTTTTCTCAGAGGCCGTAAGGAAGAGGCCTGATCTGAAACTCATTGTTACATCCGCTACTCTCGATGCCGAAAAGTTTTCCAAGTACTTCTTCGGATGTCCCATCTTCACAATTCCTGGTCGAACATACCCTGTCGAAGTTCTTTATACCAAAGACCCAGAATCAGATTACCTCGATGCATCCCTCATCACTGTCATGCAGATCCACCTTTCTGAACCTCCTGGCGACGTCCTCCTCTTCCTCACAGGTCAAGAAGAAATCGATACCGCATGCGAGATCCTCTTCGAGCGAATGAAGGCTTTGGGGCCAAAGGTTCCGGAACTTATCATTCTTCCTATTTACTCTGCTCTTCCATCGGAGGTCCAGTCAAGGGTATTCGAACCTACCCCTCCAGGTGCACGGAAAGTCGTTATTGCCACTAACGTCGCCGAGACGAGTTTGACAATTCCTGGGATTTACTATGTTATTGACCCCGGATTTTCGAAGCAAAATGCGTATGATCCCCGACTGGGTATGGACTCTTTGGTGGTTATGCCCATCTCTCAAAGCCAAGCTAGGCAGCGGGCGGGACGTGCTGGGCGGACCGGCCCAGGTAAATGCTATCGACTGTACACAGAGGCTGCATATAGGAACGAGATGTTGCCGAATTCGATTCCCGATATCCAGCGGACGAATTTAGCGTCCACGATCCTTCAGTTGAAGGCGATGGGGATCAATGATCTCTTGAGTTTCGATTTCATGGATCCACCTCCAGCACCGACAATGTTAACGGCCTTGGAATCCCTATACGCTCTATCTGCGCTTGATGATGAAGGCTTGCTCACCCCCTTGGGACGGAAAATGGCCGACTTCCCTATGGAACCTCCACTTGCTAAGATGCTGATTGCTTCTGTGGAACTTGGTTGTTCGGAAGAAATCTTGTCTATTGTCGCCATGCTGTCTGTGCAAAGTGTATTTTATCGACCGAAGGAAAAGCAAGCACAGGCCGATTCGAAGAAGGCGAAATTCCATCAGCCTGAGGGAGACCATCTGACGCTGCTCACGGTGTACAATGGATGGAAGGCTGCGAATTTCTCGAACCCTTGGTGTTACGAGAATTTTATACAGGCACGAAGCATGAGGAGAGCTCAGGATGTAAGGAAACAGTTGCTGGGAATCATGGACCGGTAAGTTTTATACATAGTGTACTGGGGTCTCAAAAGCGAGTACTTAATTATACTCTAGATACAAACACGATATCCTCTCTGCAGGCCGAGATTATAATAGGGTGCGTAGGGCCATCTGTTCAGGTTTCTTCCGCAATGCTGCCAAGAAGGATCCTCAAGAGGGCTACAAGACCTTGGTTGAGGGAACACCAGTATACATCCACCCATCTTCTGCACTCTTCAACCGCAATCCCGAATGGCTTGTCTATCACGAACTAATCCTCACGACGCGCGAGTACTGCCACAACGTGACTGCTGTCGAACCAAAATGGCTGGTGGAGGTCGCACCGCAATTCTTTAAGGTAGCGGATGCAAACAAGATCAGCAAAAGGAAGAAGCAAGAGAAGATTGAACCGTTGTTTAACAAATACGAGAAGCCGGATGAATGGAGATTATCGAAGATCAAGAGAAGTGCACGCTCAGTGTGTATCTCAATTTATTCTGTTCTACTCGAACTCACATTTTGGTTGACAGAGTCAAACTTTCGGTTGATACAGTACATACGTATTGGACATTGCTTTTTCATGCGCATTACATCTATATTATGTCACCTATTGGCGTCTATGGGCTTATGTCCTTAAAATAGTCTAAATCGTGATGTTTAAACGCTAGGAATATAATTGCAGGTACAAATACAAAATCTAATAGCTAGAGGGGATCAGCAAGGATGAGCTACTAAAATGAAAACTGACAACGAACCAATGAACCCATTAACCAACAAAACGTAGTGCGTCTGCGCCGACGTAGTACTTAGCAACTTCTCCCGGCTTCGTTGGCGGTGCGGTCGGATCCGGAACAAGAATAAATGTCTGAGAAAAAACGCGTGGATGACCTTCAACAGAGCGGACGGGAATGTCAGGCGGGTTTCCTGCCGGACCACGACCATGAGTGACATTTCCAGACACAGTAATCAACAGAGAAGGTGGTTGATTGCCTGAAACAATGATTAAGCAAACGAGATTGGATAAATTGGCTGACAATTCCAACCTGGAATAGGATGACAGTCAAAAGACTGTACTTCGTGCTTCGTAGCGGGCATTTTGGATACCAATTGGATAAGTCCGTCTGTTCCCTGGAATGGTTTTCCGTTCCATGTTAAGGATGAGTTCGGGCGATAGAATTGAGGAAGATCCGCGAGACGAGTGTCAGAATCATAGGCTGTGTAGTAGATGCGGGTAAAGTGGTCCGCCGCTCGTGTTGCAATTTCAATACTGTTGAAGAGGAAAGCGACTAAGTAAAAAGCAGGAGCAAGCGAAAATGGCGGACAGACTCTTTCGGTGTCAAGTTGGACATGGATGTTGGAAAACAATTCTTCGTCAAGTCAGTTTTTATCACATCCGGAGTCACATGATTATTTTCACCGTCAACGATACAAACAAAGTTAGCACTGAATGTCATGAAATTACAAGGTTGAACTTGTGGGTGTTGGCTCCCCTTTCAGACCTTGAACTCGTACAGCAATCGCGCCATTTGACCATGTCAGATCGTTCGCGCATTCGTATTGTCAGTCTTAATTGCTGGTAGGTTTACATCATGTCCACATACCAGTGTTTCTTACTCAAAGTCTACGATTAAGGGGTCTCAAGTTCGTCTCCAAGAATCTCGAGCAGCGCATAGAAGCTATTGCTCATGATCTTGCCAACTCAGATCATGACATTATTGCTCTTCAGGAAATTTGGGTGCAAGCTCACTTCGAACGAATTCGACAGAGGGTCTCCAGCCGACTACCGCACTCCAAGTTCTTCTATGGGTACGTTGAATTACGGAAATATTATTTCAAAATCCTTGACTTCTAATCAGTGGTGCTCTTGGCGCTGGCCTAGCGATTCTCACCCACTATCCCATCATTGAATCTGGGATACATCCTTACTCCCTTAATGGACAACCAATTGATGTTGCTGGAGGGGACTGGATGGTTGGGAAAGGAGCTGCTCATCTTGTCATACTCCATCCTGTCTTGGGACGGGTACAAGTATTTAACACCCATGTATGTTCCCGTCCTGAAGATTTCCATTGTTGATCTCATTTATTTTAGCTCTTCGCAAAAGGTGGTCAACCTCACCAACTAATCAATGCGTGGGAATATGCAAGATTGGCTCGAACAGCTGCTGAACTTGGAAATTTTGTTATTGGTGTACGCTTTTAGCTTTTGCACATTGCACCTCATCTGATTTGTACTATTCCTCTTCCACAGTTAGGGGATTTTAATGCCACGCCAACTGATCTCCCAATAACTATTATCCGAGAGCATGCCAGTTTAACCGATTCTTGGGTAGTAGTTAATCCGCAATCTGCCACGACAACAGTCACGGACCCGTTACAAGCTGTGCAACAACTTGGAAACACAGCTGATTCCCCTCTCAACACCTGGTCGGCAAGCAAACCCTGGACTCGGGGAACTCTAGGCAAGAGGCTTGACTACGTTTTCTACCGCCAACCCAACAGGCCAGGTCAACAGATTCCCATTCTTCGGGCCACACAAGCGAAGGTCATATTCACAGACCATGTACCTGGTCAAACTTATTCGTACTCAGACCACTTTGGATTGGAAGCTACCCTTGAAATTTCCCCACCCACTACTGATGCGACCCCTCAACATCCTGCTGGTCAAGGCGGACTCTCTGATGCAAACACCACAGCGGTCATTCAAAGTCTTATAGAGTATTATCGTGTCGTCGGCAACCGATCCCGCAACGAGCTTATCATTGTCGGGGTCTTGCTGCTTGTCCTCCTTGGGGTGGCCATCGGCACGGCATGGTTACCACACGCGTGGATCAATCCCATCTTTATTGTGTTTACAATCATCGTTTCTTGGTTTGCAACGACAATGTTTTATGAAGGATTTATCTTTGGCAATTGGGAACAGAGAGCGCTCATGAATGTCATTGAGGATGTGGAGGTTTATAAGAAGGGCCGCGAGATTTTGCATGGAAACAGGAATGGGGAGTAGCATTCTTTATTGGTATACCAGGGTAGACGTAGTACGACATCTTGTGATTCCTTCATAATTTTCTAGGTTTGAAACTGAGCCCCTCCAATATCATTTCCAGGAGTGAAGGTGCCATGGGGAGTAGGAGAAATGTGGCCTACCCAACAGCACCACCTCCAGCTGCTGCCAACACAGCTGTTACTACCATATTATTGCCCTTACTTAACTCGCATAGAGAGAAAAGTAAAGACATATCTGAATCTAGATCACGCAATTGTATTTGTGAATCTTTTAATTGAGTATTTCTTGATGAAAGACTTTGCATTGTCCATACAAAATCGCCGGACGAATTGGAACGGAAATTTGGTGAATGAATTTTGAAGTGTTTTGTTTAGTATTGGTTATGCGGAATAGGATTACATAGGAGTACTCAAGTTTCTTCGAAGTATACAGTAGTATCCGAAAAGCATGACATGCCATGGCCAGTGGTGAAAGACTCGCTGATTCTTGGTTTTTTCCCTTCATTCAAACAGTTTCATAGAATCTCATCGCCTCCTCCCATCTCGACAAATCTTTGGAAATTTGCGACCATCCGTTTCGAATATCGTTTGATTGTCGAAAGACGATGTCACAGTGCAAAGTGTGGCGTTCGGCACTAACGTATGCTTGAAGGTCTGCTAAAAGCGATCTTTCAGCGGCATTCACCATTGCAGGGAATAATCCTGCCGGGGCCCCAGTGTTGCTGGTCATCGATCCAAAGACTGCGCTCGAACTTGTCTGAGAGGTTGACGAGTTCTCTTCCCCTTCATCACCACCCCATGAATACGGCATCTCAAAAACAACTTCAACTCTTCCCGACTGACACTCAGTCGATGGGCGAAAAAAGTTTGATTGGATCAGCCCTTTAAAGTACTCCTTGGTCGTTGCATTGACTGCATTCGTCATCTCAAGCCCAAGGATCTTGAGCTTGAGGAGTATTTTTCCCAGACTCATACATGAAGACTGGGACCCATAATCCATTCTCTCGTTTGTGTAAGGTAGACAAAACAGTTCAGCCGCAAGATGGAGTTCGACAATATTTGGCGTTGCTCTGAATACGTCCAGGAGTGTGCTGATATCGACTTCGGAGTCATCGTAATCTCTCGCAAACTGGAGACGAAGTGATGAAAGGCTTTGAAAGTAAAATCGCGTAAAGAACTGGACGAACGCTGCGTCTAATCTAATGGGTCCGGACAAGACCAACTGTCGCAGATGCAAATTAGCAACGCATGTTGGCTCAATGGTCGGGTTTCCATCAAGATCATCCCACCAGATTCCGTCCAGCGAGAAGGCGCCGCAAAGCAGGTTCGGGCACACTACAGTAAGCAAATGGCGAAAAGTAAATGATGATATGGTGCAAGACATGCAAAAATGAGTGAGCTGTGCGCCAGGGAGGGTGGATAGCAAACGGCGATTGGCGGATGTGAGGTGTAGACGGCGAAGCTGAGGGGCTGAAGGAAAGTGGTGCCATCCACGGTGGCGAATAATCATATCCACAAAGGTATGCAAAGTCAAGTATTCCAGTTGCAGAAATTCGGCCGAGCAAGTCGTGCAGAACATCCGAAAGTCGTCTTCCTTCAGGGACAAATTTAAATTTTGAGCAGAAGTGACGAGATGACCCGAGAGAAACCCTGCGTATTCACCGGTTTCGATATCGCATTCGTGATAGGTAGTTTCGAGTGCGTAGCAATCGCTGTGGTAGAAGCCCCTTGTATCGATGGGTAGATCAATGGATAGGGTGAAGGGGTGACTCGGAGAGTTTGCAACTAGCTTGTCATCCCACCAATCTAAGAAATCCTGACTCTTTGGTGAAACGAACCTCCCCCGTTCTGACACTGACCCTTTCACCTTCTTCAGAAAAGTCAGAATGTTTATCTTCACATGTAGCTTACTCCACAGCTCTTGGGTGTCAAATGCAACCCGCCTCCACTTTCGACAGACGTGGCAGAGAAGGATTGGCGCCTCTGACTTATTCGGTTGCTTAACTGTTTTGAAATCTACCGGAAGGCAGTGGACGAAGATTGCGCTGATGAGCTCGGTAGGCAGCGAACCGATCTGGAGTAATCGATGGAGCACAACCGTAAGCAAAACGTCGACTGCCGTTTAAACAACCTACTCCTTTCCCAGATCCGGGGGTGGAAATGCTTTGTATTTGATCCATAAAGATAAAGAGCTCACGATTTTGACTGTGATCGATTCCAAAGCCAAGGATTAGAAAATGAGATTATCTGATAAGATAAATCAATCCGGTTCGACATAAGTCTCAAATGTACACATTTACTTGATGTTTTATGTTCGAACTTCTCATTCCCGATCAGCCTTGGACTTCTGACTGTTTTTGTAACCTCACATCCCTTGTTGGTCCTTCTCTATGTGTCTCATAAATTCGTGAAAACAAAACAGTAATGCTTTCTGGCCGCCATGACCTGGCCGATCTCGATGTGTCATCAATTGCTATTCTCTCTGCAATCACCTGTAATCACCTGCGAATCCTTTATTCGGTCTATGACTCCAGGCGAACGAACGTGACTGGATCGTCGTTGGTGAATCCTGCTAACGTCCCACCCAAGACCTTCTTGCACGGCAGCAATTTGCCATACATCTGACTGCCGTCCATTGTTGTGACCTAACCACACTGCGGCAAATGTTGCCTGAACGGAATAGAATGCAACACACCAGCGTAAGGGACGTACCTCCCACAAGGACTGCTTCCCATTGTATGGTTTGTATGAATCAGTAGTATGCTTATTCTGTGTAGGTTTGAGGGTTGGGCATTGCTCTTGTTTCTGGCAGGATAATGATTCGGTTTGAGCCGCACCGCTATTTTGGGTCCAGCTTGGCCACAATACATAAGCTGCTTCTCTTTAAAAGAGGACTTACAATGGTATATGTACAATTATTAAAATGCCAAAGAAACAGGAAAAGGGCTAAAGCAAGATGGGAGTCGCATCAAGGTATAACCATAGACATGGCACCTCAGCCAATGACGAAAAATTCCCATCTCAAGGAACATCTCAAAAACATGTTATTCTTCGGCTTCATGTGGTATACCGAATCCGTAATCGACATTTTGAAGTGGCGTGGCCTTTTGCCGAACAGGCATCGTTGATCGAGACGAACGACGACGACGACGCTCTACACCTTATCCATCACGTTCGACGAGAGAGGTGATTGTGTAGCATATGGTAATTGCAGGTCTCCTGCGCTCGTCAGCTGAGCCAGATATGTGTTCGACCATGAACCTTTACGTGCGTGATCTGTCGTAAATGACGTTGGGGGAGATGACATGACGTTAAAATGGAAGGTATGGCATGGCGGGCTAGAAGGGTATGAAGTTGGAGGTGGAGTTGTTGGACATGAGGCCGGTTCGTTATGATGCCTGAAATGCAGCGTGAATTGTGCGGCGAGAGAACTGGTGGATTGTATTCGCCGTGGAGCCCGTGTCGAATGTGAGGAAGAAAGAATGGGTTGCGACGAATGGCGAGAAAGCACGGTCGAACTGGACGGAGAGAACGTCAAACCGGTGTCTGTGGAAGATGACGGCAACGAGGCACGACGACGGCCCAGTAACAAAGGCGACAGCTGCAGATCGGGAATCTCTTGCAGGTCCAAATCGGCGAGATAATTGAATTCTTCTTCGACCTTCTGCCGCTCTTTCAAAAAGTTGGGCCACATCGGCGATTGAACCCAGCTTGGGTCATCATCACTCGAATACTCACTCCCCTCAGCTCTGCGCTCCCTTTTCTGCTTTTCACTAAACTTCTCCATTTGAGAAAGTTTGCTGAGGGTCGAAGGCATTTCAGACCCATCTCCACCTACAACGACCATACGGTCGTTCCCAATCTCTTGCTCCAGACCGCGTTCGGTGGTTGTAGGCAAGAATTGTGGCGACCGTGATCGGTGCTGCGGTAGGATCACCTGCAGGAAATTATGCATAGACTCGAATGATCGCTTCGAAGCTTCGAGAAATGGATAGGCTTGAAACACATGAATCTAATATAAAGTTTAATACACGAGTTAGGAGGCTAAAGAGATAAGGAACTGCACCGCATCTTCGTACAATTCAAGCATGACCTGCACTCCAGCTGATGATGCTTTATGGGTCAGCAACTTTATCTCGTCCCTCAGCACTTCAGCGTCCCCTGCTTGAATGAGCAACGGAGGCAACCCTTTGAAGTCCCCAAAAAGGGGACTGGCATAGGGATGAGTGAGATACTCCTCTGTCTTTTCACCAAGGTACAATGCTATCGGATTCATGTGATTATCTGCGGTTGGGAAGAGGACGACGTCATAAGGGGCATTTGTTTCCCACGACTCGCAACTCATTGTTAGGTCTGCAGAAGATGAATATTGGAAAATGTCAGGTAGATATTTATCACTCACCGACCCAAGGGGACATAAGTATGGCGCCGGAAGGGAGGGGATAATCATTGTCACGGAGATACATCAGCAATGCCAACGAAAGTCCACCTCCAGCACTGTCTCCACTGATGATGATGTTCTCCGGGGGTATGTGTAGGTCTTCTACCAAACGAAAGTATGCCGTGACAACATCATGGAGAGGCCCTGGAAAGCAAGTCTCGGGTGCTAAACGGTAATCGAGTGCTGTTAAATATAGACTTTTAATCGGTGGTTCTTGTGAACAACGAAGCGGAGGAACTCACCAAAAACACGAGAATCGGTATATTTTGCGAGTGGGATAGAAATAATACGTTGAACAGCGGCACTTGACAAATAGTACGCGCCTTTTGAACAAAAAGTTTTTGTAAAAAATGAAAAAGATGGGGTCATGAGAAAGACGCACCTCCATGAATGTAAAGTACAACCAGTTCTTTCCTCTTCGGGACTACCTTGGGCCGATTAACGGAGGTATCCGTGCTGGAAGAGCGGGAAGGCGTAGGTGAACCAAGTTTGGCAGCTTTCCATTCCTTCTGCATACGTTGCCACGTCTTCCTACCCACGACCCATTCTCCAGAAAGCTCGCGTGTGCCATCCTCTTTTGCGTCAAGTTCAGAAAGTATTCCACGTAGATTACGTCTTTTGACTCGAATAGTAACCGGGGTCACAAGAGCATCCGAAGGAACAGGAACGAGGCCGCCAATACTCATGAGCAATCGGATTGTTGCCTGTGGGATGAAATCAGCAACAAGTCTTGGTGTGGTGAGGAGATGGCTTTTACGATATCAACAAGTGCACTGTGGCGATCAGCACCACGAATAAGACTAGTAATGATAGTCATTTCAATACCCCACGTTTTTCGACGTGGGCCCCATATATGATGAGAGAGGACGTCGGATGTAACTTCAGTCGCTGTCGTGCAAGGTCCGTTAGAAGCGAAACAGATAACTCTTCGACACACACCCTTAGCAGCGAGAATGGGGGCAAATTTCCAATACTCCCAGATACGTAATGGGCGTCGAGGTTGGAGCTTCAGCTTGCGGTCAACGCGCGCAGATGGAGGGGTCAATCCCGGCTCATAATAGAGCAGAGAGAGCGCAGGTGATCTTGGCACATGCTTGGCTGCTGGCTGGGACTGCTTTGAGGATGAAAAGAACCAAGACGACATACATACAGACGAGAGTGGAAAAGAGAATTGGATAAGGTCAAAAGATAAAAAAAGTACATCGCGGATGGACAAGTATTATGATCGCTTGGTCCGAAATGCCGCCCAAAACGGAAGGTCAGCTGATCTTTCCCCAGCAACGTCATCACGCCAATCAATTTTAATAGTCTTCGCCTCGACTGACCACCTCCTTGATTGTCGGTCGAAGAAGAATCGTGTGCTCCTGCAGAAAATAAACAATCAAGTTTTGATGGCGTGAAAAGTCAAGTCATTTGACTTACAAACTGTGCAGTCATACTACCCCGCTGGTCACATAGAGGAGGATAGTCTTGCACAATCCCCTGCGCAACCAAGTGATTCAATGCAAGCAGGTATTTGCTCTCGCCCGCACGATCAAGGTACCTGCGGCAGAAGGGCAGAGTTCCGAAATTTTTATTGATCGACTTCAGTAGCGTTCTAGCCGAGTTGAGTCTGAGGAATTCACGGAGAACGTCAATTTGATGATCTGTTTCGGATCAGAGACAATTGAACTGACCGCAATGGTACGTTCGGGGCATCAACCCGTCGAGCATAATGAGAGCATTCTCCCTTATCGTCGTTGCCGCTCAGTTTCGATGATCACGGACACGAGAAAAAAAAAGCACGTACCGATTCCACTATTCTTCCTCGTCCAGTAGAGCCAAAGGTTTCAATCGCAAAGTAATCGCCTTCTTCCATTTTCGTCTCGTCATCATTTTTAACAAGCATTACCGACTTCCCTCCGTGAATCTGATACTTGTTGATTGAATGCCCGCTCAAATTTTCAATAGGCTTCACTGTGGGTTTAGATTTCGATAAAATCAATTCAGAATATGGGCAGCTATGGACTCACCTGGAAAAACTTTACCGCCAACCTCCACTTCATAGGACTCCATTGTTTCTTGAATATATCCTGCAAGTTCACCGAGTCTCACGTCGATACCAGCTTCCTGTCAACCACGATTATCAGTTAGAGAAACAGGAGCCGATCGAGAGATCATGTACCCGAACGCCCGTGTCTGTTGCAGCCTTGACAGCCTCGATCAGTTTATCGTACGTAGGCTCAAAATTGAGAGTAAAGGCAGAATCTGTGATTCGGCCATTAACATGAACGCCAATGTCCACCTTGAGTACGTCTCCCTGCTTCAGGACTTTTGGGAGGAAGAATTGTCAGTCAGAAGTCATCTCGAACCTCGAATACAGACCTATCGTATCCCCCGCATTTGGGGTATAATGAGCAGCACAGTGATTCAAACTTAATCCTGTGGGGAAGCCAACACCACTTTCCAGTCCGTTTTCCTCGACCAAAGCCCTCGTTGCATCTTCGATATAATTTGCGATCTCCGTCATAGTCAAACCTGGACGAATAAACTTTCTGGCAGCCTGCCTGGCTTGACGATGAACTTCGGCGCCTCTGCGAATATCATTATATGTCTGTTCGGGGTCGCCCATCGCCAATTTTTCTTTGTATTTGGCTTCTTCTGACGTGATGCGGTAGGCATTGCTGAACAGCAAACTAAGATTCAACCAAAAAAAAACGACCAAACGACATACTCGTCCTTGTACGGCTGAAGTTCGCCTTCGGGATAGATCCCACTCGGGAATAGCTTGGATAACCCAACTCGAGGAGGATCCGATTGCTCGACTTTCTTTTTCTTAGATTTCTTCTTCTTCTTCTTTTTCTTTGCCTCGGCTTGAAGGAAGTGAGTGATCATTGGAAGTGGCTTCAAGCGGCAAGACAGACGTACTTCCTACACCTTCATCAACGGCAACATCACCCTCGCCCTCGTCGTCATCATCGGCCGCTCCCTCTACCTTTTTAATTTCTTTTTCATTCACAACCCCAGGCGCTTCTTTGTGCGCAGGAATCCCGGCAATTGAAGAACTCATGATTCGAGTCACTGATGTCTACGTTGGTAGCATAATGAACCGACGTTCTAGTGTTGCGTGAATTAGGTTCCGGACCTAATTCGCAGGGCAAATTTGCAGGACCATCCAGGATTGGCTATTTCGCT
>QDKV01004970.1_pt1 | contig 20587 bp, 27 predicted proteins | sample 1861101 | NCBI WGS metagenome assembly QDKV01 (sample SAMN04275158, study PRJNA302643) | Fungus metagenome, whole genome shotgun sequencing project. | isolation source: fruitbody | host: Mallocybe terrigena | place: Sweden | collected 2013 | reverse complement strand
TCAATCATGTATATGTGGAGGTACTACAAAGCTTGTACAATTATCCTGCTATATTATCACAGGTGCATTGGTGAAGTGCTATTGTACTTGTCTGCCATCATTCTAGATGTTTTTAATTAATCATACACCCGAGTAAAAACTATATTCTGCTACAGTTATTCTGCTTTGTCACAATATATACCATTGGTGATGTGCATTAAATACTGGTACAATTATTTCCCACTATTATCAAAGGTATAGCATTGGTGAAGTGGAATTTTATTTGTCAACCATTGTTTCAAAGGTTCCTAATCAATCATGTATCTGTGGAGGTACTACAAAGCTTGTACAATTATCCTGCTATATTATCACAGGTGCATTGGTGAAGTGCTATTGTACTTGTCTGCCATCGTTCTAGATGCTTTTAATTAATCATACACCCGAGTAAAAAACTATATTCTGCTACAGTTATTCTGCCTTGTCACAAGGTATACCATTGGTGATGTGCTGTTGTATTTGTCTACCATTGTTTCGGTAACCATATACCTGTAAAAGTACTATGTAGTTATGCAATTATTCTGCTTTGTCATGCATTGGCTATTTTTTCCCCCAGTAACTCAAAATAAAAAATACTATATTAATAAGGCTTACTTTATTGCCGAATCATTACAAAAACTATTGAGCTAAAAACTTCCAAGCTATCATGAGACAAGCCTGCGCTGGGCTTCAAGCCTCTTACGGGACAAATTGGAGTTTGAGCGAGTGCTAACTCTATGGGGGAATATCTGGCTGAAATAGGGTTTTCAGCTGATAATAGAGAAGATGCTTACTATGACTCACCCAGTCCACCACTTCAATAAGTTGTCAGCCCTTGCTCTAGAAGCCTGATCTGGTGTATACTCGAAATAGTCTACAATGAAGTTGTAAAACGCTTCAAAGTTGAAGCTGTTATAGACCTCCACCCACTGGGACGTGTCTGTAAGATTGAGTACCAACTGTGCCAACAAAGTGAGTGTGAGAGAGAGATGAGAAAGATGAGAATTCACCAAGGTTGCTGCATATGCTATAGACCTTGCTGTCACTTTACCTTCCATACGTAACAATGTTGCAACGTCAGTCTTTGTAGCTTTCTTCTGGTTATCAGTCTTATGCTTCTTGCGGGAAGGTCCTTCGTCGGTCTCAGCTTCAAAAGATTCAGAGGAAGTTGGAGACGTGAAGAGTGCACAAAAGGTCTGAAGGGTAACAAAATTAGAAAATAGAAAACATGTAAATGCAAAATATATACCTTAACAAGCAATCCGCTTCGCAAAAAATTTTTTTCAACAAGTTCAGGGTTGCCCTGCGCTTTAGGATAAAGGCAGCCGAGGAAATAATTTTCTGAGATATCCAGTACCCCTGCCCTTATATCTGAACAGACTCTGGAAGAAATTAGCCGTGAGCTTAGAAGAGTCTAGCAGCTTGACTTACCGTTCATCATCCCAACGATGGTCAATAGGAGAAAGAAGCCTGCCGCAAATATCATTCTGGAGACCACGGCCCACACGAGACCTGGTGGCAAAAGGCACAGTCGGAGAAAAATCAACATTCAACCAATCACCAAGCTCCTCTTTGATGCGCCTAACATCGTCGCTTCGAGCATCATTTGCTCCCTTCTGGAGCTTTGAAGATATATGGTAGAAAAGGTGGTAGTATGAGAAAATAGAAATACCAATGTGATGTACTTGTCAAGATCTTCATTGTCAACAGAAGAATCCTCAAGAAGCAGCTTGAGCGACGGAACAAGGCGCAAGAGGAGCTTGTATCCTCTGTAAGTTCTATCAGCACTTCCAGGAAAAAAAAAGCGTCAGCATAACTCAGTAACTGAGGAAGGTGGTTCTGGTTCGTACTCAAACTTCTTTTCCACATCCTCATCTGTAATGGGGGATGGAAACTGACTCCCGTCATTTTCAACTTGAATTCGATAGTCAGCTTCAGCGACAAGGGCATCAATGGGTTGAAACAAGGATACGAGGCGCCGAATCCCTCGTCCCATAGTGATAGTGGTTCTGACATTATTAGATGATGCATTGTGGTTTAATGTAATAACTTACATAGGTTTTTTAACACGCCCTCCAGCCGCTTTGTCTACTTCTTGTTGCAATGCCGCAACACGACGTTTGAGACACGAGATTTCAACCGAGTCGGATTGGTCGCCGTGCTGAGGATCATGAGGAGAAGCACCGTTGGGGGACATTGCAGTATTCATTATTGAGGGTCCCCGTGTATTCCCCACTTATATGCAAGGCCACCTGACTAAATAGAGTTAAATCATGCTTATTTTAGAATTGATGCTGACAGTCACTGCTGGACAACAGCTTCCATTGACTTGTGACATCCAAAGGGCAACATAGAAATTGATGCAACATCTAGATAAAATAAATCCATCCCCACACGTACAGCCCTCTGCTTTCTGTGTTAGAAAGGAACATCAGGGTACTCAGATTACAGAGAATGACAAACCTTTACTATTTCTTCGACGGGACGAGGTTTCCTCGGGTAGCTAAGAACGTCCTCATCACACGTAGGTACTTTCTGTGGGTTGCGGAGTTGAGGAAACCCACCAGATAATTCGAGTTTCAGGGAGTATGTCACGTGCTGCCAGGGAAGGGCAGGCGAAGGGCAGGCTTGAGACACCGAGGTCCTACTGAATGAAATCTATTCCACGAAGTTTCCTCAGGTAGCTCAGAACGTCCTCATCACGGGTAGGTACTTTATGTGGGTTGTGAAGTTGAGGAAACCCATCAGATAATTCGACTTTCAGGGAGTATGTCACGTGATGCTGCCAGGTGCAACCAGATATTCAAAAGTGCGCTAGGGCTGTAGACTGGACCACAGGTAGATGTAAATATGGTGGTAGTTGAATTGACGTGAATAGGAATAGGAATAGGAATAGGAATAGTCCATGCAATAAGTCCTTTCACATTAATAAGCGGTTTAGCGGTGACTGACAGAGCGGGTATTGATCGATGTTGCTGTGACCTGACGTAGAAACAGGGGTTGGAACGCGCGCTTCTGGGTGGAACTAGCGAGGTGCATCATAATTGTGGTGCAGATACACAGTAATCAAAAGTATGATAGCCCATAGCGGATGGCCGATATTTGAATGGATGGATATTTGAGCATGAACCAATGAACGCCTATGTCTTTTGACATTGCAAAGTTCTTCGGCACACTGAAAGAGTCCTACTGTGAGCCTAGGAGTAGCTCTGAGTCTACACTGTTGAACGTCCTACCGGATGAAATTTCCTCGACGAGGTTTCCTCGGCTAGCTAAGAGCGTCCTCATCACAGGTAGGTACTTTCTGTGGATCGCGGAGATGAGGAAACCCATCGGATAATTCGAGTTTCAGGGAGTATGTCACGTGCTGCCAGGCTAAGGGCACAACATCGTCGGGCTCTTATCCTTGTCCTTCTCCCCTGCAACCATCGTCTCCCGCCTTGTAGGTCCAGGTCCACTTCCCCCACAGGCAACTCCATCACCGTCGTCTCATTCAGCTTCTTCACCACCCCACTCACATCATACCGATTCTTCGTCGTCTGCTTAATCTCCCCCTTGAATCCCCTCCACCAAGGTACCATCGGCACCACCATTCATCAGTCTCCTCAAAATTCGCAACGATTTCAACAGGATTAAAACACGGGATCGAGGTGCTCCATCCTGTCCCAATGCCCTCCGCACCATTCACAAGCACAAGCGGGAGAATAGGCACATAAAACTCGGGTTCGATCAAATTGTTGTCGGCAGGGTTGAACACCGTCTGCGCCAGTGGCAGTGGCATCGGCAGCGTGAAGAGGTAACGAGGCGCGGTCTTTGTTCGAACCGATGAGCTCGCGGTTGCCTTCTTGCATATGTTTTTCCATATGATTAAAGTAGTTCCGGCGTCGGCATCACTGCTCGTTCCCAAACCCTATCAAGTGTATAATAACAAACTGTTATGTAAAATAGAGCTCAATTTTGAATAATACATACCTTGAAATACTTGAACTCCCATTTATTTGCATCAGGGGTAGTTTCTTCGAATAGTCTTTGTTATGCTGCAACCCCATGATCTTCTTGATATTCTGAATCTCCTCTCTCCTCGTTCTTCATGATCTGATCGTGTTTCGCCTCGCGAACATTGAGCAATTTTCCACGCAAGGAAGACTCCAAAGTTGTCTCGTCCGACGACCCCAAACCAGCCACTGCAAGCGCTTTGGCCGAGTCTCCTTCGGTGAGAATGAGCGTGCAATCTCTGGTGTGTATAGTACCAGCATTGTTCGCGTCGGAAAGTTTCGCCATGCCCAACGGGCTAGATGTTATGTATGAGCTCAACAGATTTGGATGACGGAAGTGAATCTGACCGTTGTCATTTTGAGCCATCTGTCTTCTTAATTTCCTGTTCTGCGAAGAGTTGTCATACTGACGAGAAGGACTCGGATGGACATAGAAAAGGGACTCGGGTAGATGGCAGATGGTGCAGATGGTGGAGTAACGACACAGCTTTCGCTCTGCGATCGGATCGGATCGGACAATTGAGCGGGCAGTGGTGACGGAAGGCTCGTTCACAACGCCCGATTTCTCGGGGTGGAAGGCCAGACAATTTGGCGCCCATGCGCGATTGGAATAGCATTTGTCTTGGGAGAACTTTGAGGCAAGGATCAAAGCGGCTAGAAAAGTCCGACGAGACGAGACGAGGGAGGGCGGCAAAGAAGTGGTGAGGGTAAACCATTTACAGATAATGACAATGACGTGGACGTTGCAGGATCGACAGGACAGTAACGTTGGACGCAAAGACGGTGATTTCTTGAACAGTAGCTGGTTGATCGGGCGCTCCTGATCGCTATCTAATTGCATTTCAGCTTCTGTTGCGGGCTGAATTGCAGATTCGGGCATGAAATGTGACCTTATCCCCATTTTCTCATCGCGAAGGATATCGGGTATGTTTGGGCGAACCGCTTCGAGGTAGCAAAGGGCCGTCTGGAGATTGAGCGTTTAAGAACTTCGTGAACGAAGTTTTTAAGGGGGAGAAGCGTGCTATCCGTCTCCACGCCGAAACGAGGATTTGCTGCGAGTGTCAAAGGTGGAGCCGAGAGAGTTGTGAAGTATTTGGGAGTAATGATATGGCCTCCTTCTTGGGGCCACAGAAAACCGATGGAATATCCTCGGAATGCCATATATCGATAGAGGATAGAGATTTCACTGCTTGATCGATAAGGCCAAGAACGAACGAGTTGGGGTTTGTGAGCTGGGGTAAAAAGGGCGGACAGTTGACCGGGGTTGGATGTCCAAGTCACAGGACTTCAATACATTGTCGACAATAGACGACTTGAGGACTGTTACCGAGGGTTTGCTACCAAACTTGGACGCGGGTAGGTGTAGCGTAAGTGTGTCCTTCGTCTGACTATCAAAAGTCGGAATTTCCATCAACTTTAACAACCGTCGCAGCCTTGTTCTTCTGAATAGCAGTAATGAGGCCTTTAAATGGATATTTGATCGGCGAGATAAGTGACAGTGACATGTGTACCGTGTACCAAATTGCCTATCTGATACAGTAAATGCGACTTCCCATCGAGGACCGATTTGCTCATGGATGATAATAGGTTTGGCCTGTGCGGCTCCAGCGTTTTCTGCGGCTGTAGCTAGAGCCGAACTGACGTACAACTCGACATATTGCTTGAAGTTCTTGATCTTCAAGCGTTCGTCGTTCAAGAACACCTTGATATCTTTGATCGATCCTACAGGTATATTCCTCCCCCTTCGCAGAGTGTTGGCCGTTCGTGGGCTCAATAAGCCAGATGCCAGATGAAAACATTGACGCGGAGTAGACAGTCGCCTGCGGCAATAACGACGCTTTTACTGAACACGATGTTGAGATATGACGAGCGACGCTCTGCACTGGGATCTTGAGAAGTTGATATTAGTATTTTTACCTAAATAATTCGGAGATTGTTACATACACCTCGACGAAACGTTCTTAGGAGAGAGAAGTGTTTGAACCTTGGGAGGCGTTCACCTCACCGGGTACAGATACTCCGGCAAGGGAAGAGGTCGTCCAAGTCAGAGTCCGAGTCGGATGAACTTCAAGTTCAAGATCATCCGAGTCTGCATCATATTCGGAATTTCCCGAGCCCGGGCCGCATCAACTTGAAACTTCGTTCAACCAAATAGTTTACCGTCTGACCAACTTTCTGCTTTCAGGACGTGTCGGAATTTCCCGAGCCCGGGCCGCATCAACTTCCAAGTCGTTCAACTTTTTGTTGTTACTGTAAATCCTGTTCTAAAGTTTTTTCCAAGTAACCATACGGGAAAAAACTTGTTTTCTATTTGTCAGTTATATGGAGAATCAGAATTGGTGAACTTTGAATTTTTGTTAAGTCAATCTGATACATTGGTTTAGTGTGCATCATATCATAGCTTTTTTCTGAACCTCTACTCAGTAGTAACTGGGTTTGGGTCTGGGTCGGTCTTCTGGTTCTCTGGTAGAAACCATATTTACTGTCAGTTGTGAAATTTTTTAGGTCCAAGGTGCTCAAAGCCTCAAATTCCGAGTTATCACCTTCAAATTTAGGATACTTGTTTCACACGCTTCTTCTGAGCGGTGGAGTTGTTCCAAATCACAAATGATAACCAATACCACAATGTCCAGTACTAGTACTGGCACCACCGTTGGTTCTACCTCAGGGTCATCTTCTACTTCTACTCTTGCAGACTTGGAAATCCAAGTGCCAAGTCACCATCAAGTTATGTCCTCCAAATCAGCAGCTGCCAGTGGGGCCATTGCCCTGCAGCAAGTCAGAGTCCAGAGGAATGTGAGGTTATTTGGAATAAAAACTTCTAGTTTGATGAGGTCACCTATTGTTAAAAGTGAAAGGGTGTGTGGTATCATAAATTCAAGTTAAATACGAATAATAATCAATTATAATTAGTGTCCTGTTGCCAATTTTCAAGAAGAAAGGAAAATGAGGATTTATGCCGAGGACTTCCGCATGGAAAGGCTTCAAGAACTTCAAAGGGCTAGTCGAAAAAAAATTGTGTCAGAAGAAGAGTACCTTGAGAAACAAAGAGAAGAATCAAGACTGATGCTTTGCGCCGAAGAGCAGGGTTGTAATGGGGCGCTTGAACCTGAGCTAGCCCTCGCTTTAGCCAGGGCAACAAAGGAGTTATTTGAGGCGGAAGAGAGGGTTTTACAGACAGAAATGGAGGAATGCACGGTTAGATTAAAAACCTTGCAGGACTCAATTGATGCCGTGCAAGCGCGCAAACGGGACGCTCATTTTCAAATTGGTCGGATAGTATCAACCATGACTCGCCATGGAATACCCGTGGATCTACGAAGGAAAAATTTTCAGCTACCTACCCGTCCCGCAAACCTCTCTTCCGGTCACATCTATCCACCAATTGGGGTTGGTGATACCAACTCGGATGACTCGGCTGACTCGGAGAAATGGGGGGGGTCATCTGAATCACAGTCACAGTGGAATTAAGAGGCTTTAGAAATGTATATTTGTCAAGTGTATTGCAAAAGTGTAGTCTGTCAAATCCAAATCTTTAATATTTGAAACAATCAAGAAAGTTAAAACAATTCATCTCACAATGTCCACCCCAGGCACTCATAATTTTCCTGACTTTCCTGACTTTCCTGACTTTCCTGACTTTCCTGACTTCCCTACAACTCAATTTACTATGCATGACTATCCTACCCAGTACCTAGAAGGCTCCCAACCACGATCCCAACCACGATCCCAACCAAGATCCCAACCAAGATCCCAACCAAGATCCCAACCACGCTCCCAACCAAGATCCCAACCACGCTCCCAACCAAGATCTCAACTATCAAGAAACCTAGGGAAAGATGACAGGAAGGCGATGGAGTTAGCAAAAAAAAAATTCATAGGACATGCCTGTGATCACGGTCTCTTCTTCACTTACAAATCAAATAATCTACCCAATGAAGACGACGACTTCAATACACTTGCTGACGCCTCTTTGGTAGATGCCTTGAATGAGTTTCCCAGCAGTACTTTGAGTCTAACGGATAGTGTTCGTCAGAGAGTAGGTTTTCCAGCCTGGCTACTAGTCACCCCAGTCTTTGATTCTCTTGATTATCTTGTTGCAGATTAGAGAGAGTATGCAGGAATTCAGAGGAAAGGTGAAGGGGGAAGCAAAATCCTTGATACTTGACAATTATGTAGGGTATGGAATTACTGAAAAGAAACCCCCTGGTAAAGCTTCAGTGCCTCTGGCTCATTTCATAAAGCTTCGGGTAGCCGCTCTAATTGGACAAGATGGTACTGGATGGGCGTTTGTCAGTGCTCAGAACTCTGAGGTAAGACTTTTTTGCTTTTAAATTAGAACTTACATTTGGAATAAAAAAAATAGGGAGATACTCTCCACTGGAACCACCCCGCAGCTCGAGAGCTGATCACTCGCTCGTTTTTCCTTGATTTGACTGGTCCAGGTCACACCCAAACACTCAAAAGCAAACGAATGTTCCCACTGGAGCTGGTATCTTTTGCCTTTACTGAGGCAGGTGGTTGATAAGATAACTTCTTGCTTCTCTAATCCAAATCTATTTTCAGCTTTGGTTCTGCCTTACAGAATGGTCAACTGGAATTTATATACCTTATCTCACTGGTGTTTCGCAAGGGTCAAAGCTGAGGCAAAAGTACGATCAAATTTTGCTCAAGATCAAAGACACTCTTCAAGATCCCAGAGATCACCAAGAGTTCGAGAATATGTGTCGCGAATCTTGGGAATACTCAGTGTGAGTTAAATTAAATCCTGCATGATGTGGTATTCACACCTTTTTCTTTTTTAGGACTAAGTGTGGCATAGATATCGATGAGGTCTATAATCCTCCACCTCAGGAAGTGACAACATCGACCTATAACCCTTCCGAAGCTATGGCTATGGCTAGCTCAAGCTACAACCCTTCCAACACGATGGCGGCTAGCTCAAGCTACAACCCTTCCAACGCGATGGCGGCTAGCTCAAGCTATAACCTCCTTGATGCTCATTATGCCCCCCAATACCAATACTCCTACTACCAAGAAGACGCCTACTCCCAAACAGCTCAAGACAACCAGACCGCCACCCAGACCGCCATCCTGACCGCCCAAGCCTATGACGCCACACAGGACATACGAGAGGACCACTACTCTCAACTATTTCATACTGCTCATGGTATTGGGGTACAATACGAAGACAACAGCAGGAGGATGGAGAACGAGAACGACTTGTTTTGGCAAGAAGGTAAAAACTCTGAGGGGCTGTGGACACAAGACACGGAGAAAGGGAGTGAAGGTGGTAGATAGGCGGTGTAAGAATACTTTGTAAAATTGGATTTGAAGCCGCCCTAGTTCCTTTATTTGAAATGTCAATGGTGACTTGGAGAACAACAGGTACATACTCTGTTATCGTCCCCATAGAAAGGTCCCATGGAATGGCCACTCACCAGGTACATATACTCCCGCAAGTATAGGCAGCAACTATAGGCAAGAAGTGAAGGTTGAATTTTTTGAGCCCTAGTGAACATTGTCAACTTCAAAGTACAGGCTCTTGTGACAAACATCGATTAATACAAATGGCCTAATTCATGGCCAAGGAAACAAAAAGAAAACAACAGATTACTGACAAGTGGGGAGTGGTGCAAATTACTGACAAGAGACAAGATGGGTGGCAACATATGCTAAAACAACCCCTTAGCTACCTCCTCTAACCTCAATCTCGCCTTTCTAATGTCAAGGGATGAACGAGCGAAAGATGACCACTTGGCCCTGGTGTGAGGCTGCCTGGAAATAGGTGGTATACCATCAGATTTTGAAACGTAGGCACAATCCAATAGGTTGAATATCAGTTCAGTATGGCCTGACCAACGTCCAAGATCCTGTACAGAACCTTCAAACAATTTCACAGGTATGTACCATGATTTAAGAGCTATTTGATCCCCATTGCCTAGCAGTAAACCGTCAGATGTGAGAACAAAACTTGGCATAAAAAAAAACAGAAAACAGTACCTGTATAGCATTGATAAGTCCCACAAAGGGCATCTTGCTCTACTTCAGACAACTTGTCATCAACAAGCTCCATTCCAGTCACACTATCCTCCACCACTATCATCTCATCAGCAACAGGACTCCATCCCGATGGGCCATTATGCACTGCTTCCCAAGGAACCACGTTCATAGCAAGTCTCCACATATAATGTCCACGCATAAGCACTGCCCGCCCTCGTGGATGCTTGATTATAGCTATACACCGCTCTCGATATGCTAAATAATCTGAGCCATTAAATTCGTAGCCTTCCTGTCTTGTTGGTAGATCAAGACATGGTCGGACAGCATTGGGAGTCCTGACGACGTGATTCGAAGGACAGAGAGTGTGAAAGGGTATACCATGAGTGAGCAGGAACTCGACAATGTCATGTTCTTTCAAATTGACATGGAGCCTGCAGACTACAGCAACATCTGAAGCTCGCTTGACGGCAAGAAACCACTTGGTAGACCTCCTTTCCTTCAAATCAAGCATATACAAGCGAGTTCCATCCTTAGCCTGAACATGGCGAAAGTGCTTGAATCTTTCGGTGAACATCACACCTTGAACATTCCTAGGCATGAGGTCCCACTCATCATCCTTTATGGCCCCATTTTTCTGAGCCAATCGCCGGAAAAAATCAACGGCCGCACACAGAGAAGGGCGCTCGAAAACAGACTGAATGTTCTCGACTTGTGCCCACTCAATTCCAAAAGACCGACAGAAACTTTTCCTTGTGGCTTCACCCTGCAATTCCTTGACGGATGGAAGAGGCAAGAGAGGAGTGTAGCCAAAGAACAGGGTTAGAACATTGAGTATTTCGCCTTCAAACCTATCCGGAAGGCTGCTACTATCTCCACAGACAGTGTTCTCAGTCCAAAGGTCCTGCTCTATCAAATCTACAACCTCCGCGTCGCCCTTTTCAACCTCAGGAAGCTGACTCTTGTCGCGCATATCCCCTTCATAAAAAAAAGAAGATGTCTCTTCCTCTTCCTTTGGATAGTCCCCCCACAACTCGCAGATGTGATATTCGTTCTGAATGGAATCGTACTTTATTTGGTCTTCTCCATACAGGTCGAAATGATCTTCCCGCCTCTTACGGGGAATTTCTTCGCGTTCATATTCCCCTCGACTATTCTCCATCCATAGGAACATCCGCGCTGATACTAGAGGAGGGTTGCTTTCCCGAGACAGTCGCCGTTGCCTATCCTGTTCCATCTCTGTGGCAAGTCTCCTTGCATTCCTTTCTTCCCTGAGCTTAAAAAACTCATCCATCTTCTTAGTGCATGGCAAAGGACAAGGATGAACTGGTATGGGAGGAGGGGATGGGAATGGGACAGCAACATCAGGAGGAGGGGACGGAGCAACGTTAGGAAAGGCCATGCGAGGAAGAACATTAGGAGCAACAGATGTTGAGGGCGATTTGGTCAGAAATGTCGCCACTTCTTGCAGTTGGTAAGGTAATGGCGCCAGGTGCTTGTGTTGGTCATCGACTTGTTTATTCCAAGGATACCAAACAGGGACACCAAATTCACAAAACCACAAGGGGTCTGGTTGATTTGAATCCGTCATAGGAACATGAAGAAAAACGCCGGCTCGTGGAACATCCGCAGAAAAAGATGCAACTGCAGATTGGGAGAGGAGATCAACCCATCTGTGATCTATGCCATCAGATGCACCCTCAACAAGCAGTAGTTCCTTCCAGTGAATCCGAGCGAGTGAAGGATACGCCATCAGCTGTCTTTCACGTGTTTGAGAGCCTGCAAGTAGATAGGATAACATTGCCATCCATATTGGGAACCATTCCCTGGACTTCCTGAGACAGGTCATAATGATCCCATAACTCGCATGAGGACGGAGATAACCCATTGACCAGGGACTGACGGGGTGTACTGGATAGATCCGATAATGCCGTTCGAGAGCAATGCATGCAGTTCGCAGCTGGATGTCCAAGCGCAACCAGTTATCCTTTTCCCAAGGCGCCAGTATATATCCTTCAACTTCCCCACTATCCGGGTTTGGAATGGCCTGAAGTTTGGAAAATTTGAGGTGGTCAAATAACGTGTCGTGGAGCTGTGTGTCTGAGATTTGTAGGAAAGAGATCCACCCGAACTCAAGCGTCCACCATGGAGGATTGCGATATGAGGAAGCATCAAGATTCCAGTAGTTGGATCTTCTATCCGGTCGACTACCCTTCGGCCTCTCTGGGAAAAATGGATCCTTCCCCCCCTCCTCTTGCACGATTTGAGGAATAGGAACCACTCGCGAGCAATTTGGAGAATAAAAAAAGTTGCCATTAGGATCGATGAGAACACGTCCGTTTGACTTGTCTAACACACTTTCAAGTCAAGACATTAGATATTAGTTAACATTAAGTACTATTATCACAACCTGGACTTACTATGCAGACTCCGGCTCTAACTTAGTAAGAGGGATCAAAGTCTTCCTAGACATAGTAGTACCGGGAGTTGAGCAAGGGCAGCACAGCAGATTGAGAGACAGCACAGCAGATTGAGGGAGTGCCCAGTTCTCGTACAGATACTGAAGAATTGGGAGACTCGGTGGCAAAGTTCAAGTTCAAAGTGGGATTGCCCAATTCTCGTACAGATACTGAAGAATTGGGAGATCCAGTGGCAAAGTGTTCAAGTTCAAAGTGCAAAGAGGGATTGCCCAATTCTCGTACAGATACTGAAGAATTGGGAGATCCAGTGGTAAAGTCCAAGTTCAAAGAGTGCAAAGAGGGATTGCCCAATTCTCGTACAGATACTGAAGAATTGGGAGATCCAGTGGCAAAGTTCAAGTTCAAAAATCAACGTCAACAGATGTTGCCATCATGATGCATGGCGGCATCCGCCGGAAATGCTTTGAAAGGTGAATTATTTATATTTTTCTATGATCCTGATACCGTAGTAATAATGGCCCGGTACTGAATAATATACACTACTTAAATCTAGTAAAAATGACAAGGAGTGTACCCTTTGCCGTGTCGAAACAAAAAACACATCGAAACAAAAACACATCGAAACAAAAACAACGTGAAACAAAAACAATGTGGAGAGGTGTACCTGTACCTCTCCTCGTAAAACATAGGAATAACGACGCAACGAGGCGGTGGGTAGCGCATTCCCAGACCTTTCCTGTGAAGAACGTCCCATCTTGCCACACTGATGAACTTGGGCCCGTATTTGAAGAAGGTAGTAGAAACGTGTCCACACTCAAGTTCTCAATGGCAAACACCTTGTTCAGCTCCTGCACGACCTGGCGCAAGCCTAACGCTTCTTCAAGTTTCGTCTTCCATTCGTCCCTGATCGCAGCCGACTCGGCGAAAAGTGTAGTTACGCCTCCTAAACGTCCATTGTGGTGAATTGTGAAGGGATAAACGGTGCGATTGTCGGTGTCACTCGGACGTCGGGAGGAAGGTGATGTGGACGTGTCGCCATTGCGCAGGGCACGCAGAATACCTATTGGACGTTGGATGACAGGATCTGAAAGGCTGCCAAGGGTGAGGAGGTCAAGAGGAATAGGCTTTAATAAAAAGTAATCAGATAATCAAGCAGGTGTATACACAGTTCCTGCTGGACTTACTCTCCGTTCAATCTGGAATTTTGTCACGCCGTCCTTTTCTCGGGATTTTGTCAATAGCACTATGGGCAAAAGCAGTGCATGACGATGGTTACATTTGTCAAAGGGGAGTGAACTTACAATAGTTATCAAACAACATCACGAAAAGCTCCGTCCAACCACTCCACTCCACTCCAATCCACCGTCAGGCTGCCGGAGCAGCTTGCCCGTAAGTATCAACGACCGCTGTTCATTCAACAAATCCATGTCCTATGCAAAATAAATTTCATTCAAACGTGGTAGGAAAAATTGCGACATACCACATACTCCCCGCTCTTAAACACCAAACTCGAATTATACTTCCACAGTTCCACCTTCTGCTTCGCGTTCGCCACACCAGGCTCGGTTTCTCTCGAGTGACTTGACGAGCTCAATAACAGGCGGAACCTCCTTGCGGTCATTGTGGCTTCCAGGGGTCTCTGAAAGAATCTGTTTCAATAAGAGCTCGTATCGAAGAAGACGTGGAATAGGCCGATTGATAAAATTCTTCATGTCAAGGCGGTGGGCATCCGGGTGTCAGACGGTGTTCTGTAATTTTGATGATTAAATCAGCGAAACGAACTCGGTGTAATCTATTTTCAATGGACTCACCTCTACAAATGCCTTGAACGCTGTGTTCCCCGCCACTTCCTCATCGATCCTATACGTCGCGTTCGGATAATTAGGAATGTATTCCATATACGCCTCTCTAAAATTCAACACGGCGTCATACACCGCTGCGGTGATGCTCCGTATCCGAGGGTGCTCCTCCCTTTGGATGTCATGCAGCGTGTCGACTAGCCGCCGGTGGTGCGCATGCAGCTCGTTGTGGTTGTGGAAGACATCCGTCAGGAACTGATCCAGCCGGTCTGGTGGGATAATTGGGGGTTCAGCGTTGCGGAGAGGGCGGATGTACATCTGTGGTGTACGTCAGAATACGAAGAAACAGTGTTAAGAATAAAGGAAACAAACCGTCTCGATGTTCTCTAGATCCCGGACATACGCCATCTCGCCATCTCGCCCTTGATCAACTCAAAAATAATGCTACAACAACGATTAGGACCCAAAACAGATGCCTCACATAAAACGGGGCACCCACGACTGCCGCCTCCCCTCTTGCGTGAACCCTTGCCTCTGCTCCGCCGATATCAAATCATACCACTCCCACTTACCCGTCGCACCCATCGCTCTGGAACGTTCTCAACCTAGCCACATCCTGCAAGCTCTGGATGGCCGCAATGGCCGCGACGAGCTAATCTCCGTCTGGGTTTGAGGGGTGCGTTTCGCGCGATATACAGCCTCGAGCAACACAGGGTACTTCTGGAGATGTTCGGATGAACGAGTAAGGTAATTTTTGAGGTCGAGACGAAGATTAGAGGAGCTGCCAGAACATTTCTTAAAATGTCCAGGGATGAATGGGTAAGTTATCAACACAACTTGTAGAGATTCAAGAGACAAAACTATAGACACACCTCAAGGAAAATTCGAAACTCTGGATTCTGTTCCACCTCCTCTCTAAGCCATCGAATATCTCCCTACATAATTTTTTGGATAAACTCCCCTAAACTCCGTCGCAGCGTCCAAAAAGATATGTCCTACGCTCTGTATCACAGGATACTGCTCTCGTTGTCTGACATACATCACATCGAATAGACGCTTATTACATTCCTTCAACTCAAGAATGTTCCCAAATACTTCTTCGATGAAATCTTCGAGGACTAAAGGTGTCATGAGTGGGGGTTGAGCGAGACGAAGACCTTTGATAAAGGTGTCGAGGATCATGTCCAGGTCGGCCAGGTATTGTTCTTCTTTCGAGCAAAAAGCAAAGAATTATGCGTGAAAAAAAGCAAAGAATTCGGATATATAGAATGGAATGTACGTTTGTCTTGTTATCTCCGTCTCGGATAAGGAGGCCAAAACTTCGGCGGGAACTTTCTTGGACCACTCTTCTTTCTTTTGGCCCGTGGGCGACTCTATCACACTCGGAAGCTGCGAAAGACCCTGCAACACGCGAAACATTACAAACAAGACATTAATACCAAGGAAGAGAGAGAGAGAGAAATTTCAAATGACCCACCCTCCTTGGACAATCGTAAGCATAACACCCTCCCGTACCATCGCAAATGGGAGCGTAGCATTTCGTAAGGAACGTGATGATCCTCGTCGGGAGCTCCGTTCGTTCAATCGGAGAGGGCGATAGGTGTGACTCGATGCGGTCCTGCCTCATTCGCACTCGAAGCACTCGTCGATCCTCCTCCCGACCCAATCTCCTAATCATAACAAGTTTTGCAATGACCGAGCCACCAAGAGCGCCGCCCATCGATCGGGTGGGGGGATTCCAGATTGGTGCAAAAGTTCACGAGTGATGATGCTATGGAGAGTGCTCTGTTTAAAGAAAAAAAAAGGCCATTCAGTTTGGTTTGGCGGCAAGAAGGAATGTCAACATTTACCACGACATCCTTCCCTGTGAACGCCCTTGGGTAGGGTATACTGCCTTTCACATGTGTACCCCTCAGAACCTTATCAATTGCACCGCAATATTTGAGAGCAAACTTATATTCATAAACCTCCTTTCTTCCAATTCGGAGGTGGCAGCAGTAGTGTAGGCATAGTTGTAAAGGTAAGAATGGGAGGACTGGAACTGGTCCACCCCCAGAGTAGTAGTGAGGATCAAGGCCAAGCTCGTGGGACCAGGGTTGTACGAAGGAACAGAAGCAATAAGCCGGATGAGGTCCGTTTCCGAGTCGAGATCAACATCTTGGTCGTCGTGTTTCGGGTCGAGATCGTCCGAGTGACGATGAGGTGTGTGTTCGTTTGACTCCAGAGTGTGTTGTTCCTTGGAGAAGCCGGGCTTGTGACATCTACAAAGAAGATAAGTATCACGGAAAATTCAAGAAACCAATACGTACAGCGGTAATTCACCTCACCATGGGTACAGACACTCCGAGTCAGAGTCAGGAGTCAGATGAACTTGATTATATTCCAAATGTCGAGGTGAGGTGAAGGAGCCTGGGGGGAATGGCGCCGCAACCGCAAGCCTGAGGGAGTTGTGTGTAGCAGCCTGAACATGGAGACCAAGAGGTACAGATAAACGAACTCACCCACCGGGTACAGATACTCCGGCAAGGGAAGTGCCACTGCGATGAGTGAAATGAGTGAAGCGGATGAGTGAAGCAGTTGAGTCCGACTTGATCATCTGCATCATATTCGGAAATTTCCGATCCCGGGCCGAATTAAACTTTTATGTAAATCCGGCCGGATAGCGGTCTGTGGACAAATTCAGAAAAAGAGTATATATATTAGATATTAGATATAACCCGTATAACCCGCTACTTTCAGGTGGAAAATTGACATCCCCAAATTACTATTTTCTTGCTTCTAGTTTTGTCACCCCTTTTGTCGCCTTTTGTCTCTTTAATATTCAAGTTGGTGAATCACCTGCAAATTATTTGAATGATTGCTACTAGTTGCAGACCTTCTTTATTATCAATTATCAGTGCTTAATTTTAATTTAATCATAAACAAGTTTAGCACAACAGTAACATTTTATTTCTGAAAAAATGGTCTACTGTCTTATTGTCAGATGAGTTCTATAAGTTATACTATGGGATAGTTACATCAAAAACAGCAAGGAAGTATAGTTGTACTACTACTGCTTGTAAGGATGGGAAAGTGATCCAAGCAAACTTGAACCAGTTGACTTTCCAAAATTAATATTGTAAATATTGATCCTCTTTTTTCTTAGAGAATCTTGAAGTGTCGTCCCATAAAGCTCCCAGACTCTGATAAAAGGCTTGAAAGAAATTGAGTCCAATTGTCTCAAAATTAGGTGTGCACGCTTGTATGTCATAACACCAGGTGATGGGGACTGCTGCTTTCTCAATGGAAAGTCATAAGGACTCCGAACTTTGGCTACAACCTGTGGCTGTGTTGCTGCAAATCTGGCTTCACGCAACACTCCATCCTATAAAATAAAATTTATATTAAGACACTAAATGAGTGGAAACCCTTACTATTGCATTATTCAAATAATCTCTTGTTCTTGTTCTTTCTTCTATTGTCGGTGAGTTAGATCTGGACTTTTGAAGACCCTTTACACATTCAGAAGTTTCCTTGTCCTGGTCTTCTTCGTCTTCATTATAAGCAATAAATATATCTTCTGTATAAGCTGATCCATCACCATCTGCGTCTGCGTCTCCTGGATTGTCATCCGGATCAGGATACAAATTGGTTTTGCTTGGCTGGTTAAGAGGATTTGTCTTTACTAAGGGTAATTCTTCATCCATTGACTCAGATGACAAGCCATCAAGACTATCCCTGAATAAAGGAGTCTGTTAGCCAATATATTTCAACAAATGCTAAAACTTCACACATGTCTTCAGATTCCACAGGGATAAATTTGCTTTGTCTGCCCTTTCCCTTGCTAGTCCTTCCTTCGGCACTTAATACAACAGTCTCAGCTGCCTTCTTTGTTGTCTTAAATTTGGCAGGACGTCCCCTTCTGCCTGTCCTTTCTATTGCAGGTCTACCACCCTGATTTCTGACCACAGGTGCAAGGACACGATTAAGGACTTGTTCATGGAACTGAGCAAGTCCTATTGTTGTATTGTATCCAAATTTTGCTATGTCCTTTGCAACAAGTTTCTAAAACATAGATAACATAGTAGATTATTTAATTAGTAATTGTAGCTCAAATAGAAAATCAATAATAGTCATACCATTTCTATCATCTCCTGGTCATACCCCCAAGCTGGTGGGCATTTCGCCTGTATGATGCTGTATGCTTTGAGATTTCCACCATAGAGAAATACTGGTAGCCACTTAAAATTCTTGTCCTCAAGTTGGCTAATTAAGGCATTAGCCTTCTCCTCTGGATAAGGATCACCTAAGATGAAAATTTTAGTAAATCACTAGTGTATTTCTCCTGGCTTACCAATTGTGTGATTAGGATCCAATAAGCCTGTTGTACAATAATCAACAAAAAGTTTTCTTTCTACCCTTGCAAAAGTACGACGAAAAACCAGAATTTGGCTTCTCATATACTTTTGATTTGACGACTCATTGAATTTGAACGGGTTGTTAGAATTCGTCACGGTGGCAATGTTGTTGAGAAATCTCTTCGTCGTAAAGGAAGAAAGATATTTGTGGATAGCAGTTACAAAACCATCAAATAATCTGTCATTTTCACAGATAATCCGAGATGGCATGCCTGGAAAGACAAGAATGGTGTACAGAAAGTCGTTGGTGAGGTGTCGACCGAACCCACTGAATGATCCAAGTGAATTTGAACAAATCTCTTTGATAATGGGGCGTATGGGTTCAGGAGGGAGCACAAGAGGTGGGGGTGATGGTGGCGGTAGAAGGGGTCTACAAAGTTATTAAGAAACGAACAAGTGAAGTAAAACTCTCAAGTAAATACCTGCCAGACTTTGTCTTGAAATATGAATTAAGGCTTTTATTCAATAGATTATGGGAGTTATTATAGGCTTCTCGCAGTTTTTTCACTCGTAATGTCCACTGTTTATGCTCTTCAAGGATAGCAAGGCGCCATCGTTCAATGGCGGCCATTGCAAGGGGATATTCCAAGGTCCAGTCTGGTCCGCCCTTGAAAGAATTAAAGAGATGGTCCCAATACTGTACCAAAGATATATCAAACATTTCTATTTCACAAAATTATTGAAGGACTTACATAGGAACCAACAGCTAAGTCTTGCGAAGTCCAAGGTAAGTCCTTTGACACAAAATGCATCCTGGCCAGACCCGAAAAATCGGTCAGAACATAAACCCAATCCTTTGACAAGAAGGCGGCAAAGATTTTGATTCTCCGAGGACGTCCACTGGATGAACCAGGCTCTATTAGATGATCAGGAATGACAAATGTTCGTATTTTGTCAGCCTTTTCACGGTCTTCATTTGGGCCGGGTATATCGTGTTCTACAATAGCGAAAAAGTCGCGAGGTTTCATGCCGAAAATGTGACCCTCAAGTCCAGGGCTTATACAAACGGCATGCTGATCCAGAGATAAGTATCTGAAATCAAAATGGATTGACTTAAAAGATGACTCACATTTCCAGCAGCTACGACCAATAATTTTCCTCGTGAGACACAAATGAGAGTCCCAAGCTTCTTAGGAGGTTGTAATAAATACTCCCATGGATTTTGCTGTGCATGCTTGACCCAAGATGCTGGCGGCCATGGTTTGGATGGCAACCATGATAGGTCTTGAGGTATAACACAATTATCCGTAAAGTCGTCGCGGTTAACTGTAACGGATTGATAAGACCGCTTGACTGATCCAAGTGAAAGGCACAAGGGGATAAGTTGAACAAAAACTAAAGGTTGAAATTGAATAACTTGAACATAGTAGGGCTTGAATTACTCACATAAAAGCTGCTTGAATTTTGCGGCTGTCATTCCACTTCCTTTGCCGCTGTTGATGATGTGTTCAGTGCCTTTGGCTTCTGGCTCTTCTGACATTATTATTATCGAAGAAGAAGGGCCACTCACACCACCACCGGGTACAGATACTCCGGAGGGAGAGTGGGTTGCAGACACCTGTCGGGTACAGATACTCCGACAAGGCAAAGTGGGATCATAGAAGGGCCACACCACCACCCGGGTACAGATACTCCGGAGGGAGAGTGGGTTGCAGACAACTGTCTGTCGGGTACGGTACAGATACTGCAACAAGGCCGCGAAGTGCGTAGAATTTAGATCAGTGGTCTAAATTCACTGAAAATCAGAATTTTATACAGAGACATAAAATATTCACGCACCAAATCTCTCGTCCAACGCGCCAATGTGGAGGGAGCGGGAGCACGGGAGCACGGGAGCACGGAACGGGAGCTGTAATGCTGTAATTCACGGAACGTCCTGAAAGCAGAAAGTTGGTCAGACGGTAAACTATTTGGTTGAACGAAGTTTCAAGTTGATGCGGCCCGGGCTCGGGAAATTCCGA
>QDKV01004969.1_pt1 | contig 20587 bp, 24 predicted proteins | sample 1861101 | NCBI WGS metagenome assembly QDKV01 (sample SAMN04275158, study PRJNA302643) | Fungus metagenome, whole genome shotgun sequencing project. | isolation source: fruitbody | host: Mallocybe terrigena | place: Sweden | collected 2013 | reverse complement strand
TCAATCTCAACAACTTTGATGGAAATTTTCACCCTTGAAGCAACATACAAGGTTGACTGTATTACTTCTTCGGAACCGGAACTCCGAAGTATATACTGATACGGACCGCAGAATCCGTTCAACTTATTTCAGCTTATTTCTTGGCTGGATAGACAGGAGGACCCCCGTCAATGCCGTGTGAACTTTGATCCCAGAAATCCGGACAAATTTGGATTTTTCCAGCGAAACGTGCAAATCTGAGGTCAGAAAGCGTGAGAAAAAATTTTGTCCGGGTTCCAGCATTGCCGTTAGACAGGCCCGAAATTCGAATACCCATTTACACTGGTGACTGCACACCCTGAGCAGGGTCCAGTCGCCTGCGGAGAAACTTTCTGAATCCTGGGTTTTGATGTCGACAAATTTTGCTTGATCAAAGTTGAGATAAAAAAAAATTAACGTCCTTTTAGATTTTTTGAGTATTAACCGTAGAAAAAGCCCGGGCTTACAACCAGGGGAATAGAAAGAGAAATTTCTCATTTTAGCTTGAAGTTGTAGTACGAAGAATATCATACAAAGTCTTTTATAGTCCGTCTTGTTGCATTCGAGTTGAAAAACCAATTACCACCGTGTAACCGCACCTGATCTAGTGCCCAAGGAGCTATGCAGCCAATTCTGCCTATCTTGGAAGCACCGCGAAGTAAGCATCATGAGGACTTTCTCGTCATTTGGATGCCGCCGCGGAGGCGGCTGATCTTCTAGATAGGAGAGTGGCACCAGACCTTGACTATGATCCCTATTTCCTTCTGTGGACTGCGAACTGGAGGAGCTCTGACTCAGCGGACGAATGCAGGACATGCGCTGTCCATTGTTAGCCGAAGAATTGGGCCAACCAATGGAGCTGGGATAAAGGGACTGATTCACAGTGGATAAAGGCTCTGGTGGGGAAGCCGGTGGAGCCTGAAATGGCGCATAGGGAACGTACTCCAATTGCGTAAATCCTGAGCCTTCGGACTCGGGACTATATCTGTGATCCGGTCGTCCCTTTGCAGATCGTGCGCTTATATACTGACCAGCGGGCACGGTCAGGGATGCAAGCCGGGGAATATCGTCAATGGATTGTAGGCGATGGACGGTCTCTTCTGTGAAATAGGCAACTGCCAAACGTATTGGAATTATTGCGGGTAAGACGCAGATGAAATACCTACTCAAATGCCACTTTCGTTGCCCTCTATGGGTGTTGACATAGACGGTGTATGTCTGTTTGATGAGCACAGAACGCATGGGATCGCACCTATCAGTGCATATTAGTGTCAACGACTGAAAAATCTGGTGTTCAGAGCTATCTTACGAGCTGTCGTTGTATAACGATAACTGCTGCGCAGTCGGTTTTTCATGATAAAAGAGAAATCCCTATAGAGATAATATAATCGATGGAACAGACAAAAGAAAAGAGGTGCCTACCTCTCTTACTCGAGATGGTCCCCAACGAATTCCTGCGATTATTTTTTATATGAGGCGTAACCTTCAGAAAGACAACGAAGTTACCATCAGTCCACCTCTCTATGCCTACCTATCAGCGGTCGTTAAGTATTGAGACGTGAAAGCAATCGTATCGACAAACCCCCGTCAGTTCAGCATGTTGTCCTCTCTCTTCCCAGACATAAACAGACCCAGATGATATAAGGCTTCGCTCCTCAGTGTCTAAACGGCGAGTGACCATTGGCAGGATGTTGAGGTAAACAGAATGGAAGATAACCCGAGCATCGGCGGGAGACCTTATGCGGATTCCAGTGATAGTAGCACGCTGCATTGCAGAAAGGTGTTGAATTCAAGGTGAAGCAGAGGGGCACCACAACATGAGATGGCTAAGTTCTTAACTGGTTTCAGCGGTCAGGGCTGTTCCTTGTTGTGGACTAGTGTCAATGATTTTTCACAGGATACCCTGATGGATCCCAAATTGAGGACATAACTCGCCAGTATTTGATCTAACACATATATTAAAGTTTTAGGTCAAACTACAGTTCGGTGCGAAATCGGGATGTGCAGATTTTGACACGTCCAAAATGGAGATATTCTTCTGATAACAGTTATTTGTTCCAAAACATGGTATTTAGTAAATGAGCGCTGCACAGCTCAACGACGAACATGAAAGAACTTCTAAACATTACATGCACGTGACAGTTTGCTCGGGTCCAGTTACGATGGTTCCACGAGTGACAAATGCCGGGTGTATTAAAACTCACTGGATTTTCAAAAATAACTGTGGAACCAGGGAATCCTGAAGCCTCAAGCTAGGTAGCTGGCAACTCGTAGATATCCAGAATAGGAAGTGTTGTCCGAGTCTGGTGCCCGACCAATACTTTGCCTATATACCCACCTTTAAAATGTCCATCAAGTGGGCACTTTGTGCCAATAGTTTCCATACCGAGTTTTAATGCAGCCGCCTCCAATGTCTTTGTTACCAGGCGACAACAGGCGATTGCCGCTTAATTTCTAAATAAAGAAGAACGTTGCATGGTATTGACAAACATCTACTGCACTGGACATGATTTGGGACTAATACATAAAAAGGCATGATGGTAGAAAGTTCTAAGGGTAAATTACCAAGTCCATTACCCCTAAAAGGGGAAAACAAAGCTGACGCCCGGAAAGAAAAGAAGACTCGAATAGTTCGAGGAAAACGTGGCGAATCGCGAATAAAAGTCCAAGTTGATTGGTTCGGAACAACATCAATGGGTGGAGGGAAATAAACTTCATGAATGGCTGGCAGCCTGAAGACCGTCCACGGTGGAGGTCGTGTCCGAAGCGGAATGGTACGATTGAAGCAATGTAGTGTAATGGATGAAAAAAGAAAATCGATGTAAAAAAAAAAGCATGAAATAAATCGGCAAAGATCAATGGGAAAGTGGGCTACAGCAAAGGAAAGAAGTAACCCAATTGAAAGAGGACTTTAGAAGAGGGAAGTCTTCGGATTCGTGTTGAGACGTAATAAGAGAAGTCGTGTGCTGTTGGAGCTCAATTGCTCAAAACAGGGGCCATATCCACTGAGCGCTCCAGAAAAAATTGGTAGCAAAAAACTCATCCAAGGAATCATAACGTACATGAAAATTTTAACTGCAAAAGAAAGAAAGAAAAAGAAATGTCGAAATGCGAGCCAAAAAGATTCCTTTTCTCTACTTTTTACTTTTTTTCTTTCTTTGACCATCTATTCGTCCACCGGCCGTTGTGATCATCTTCTGCAGCTCTCCACTTTTAGCGAGAGTCTTGACCTGCTCCGTTGAACCGACGACGGTACCTCCGACAAGGAGAATAGGGAGCTCGGGAAAGGAAGTCAAACGCGCGAGCATCGGAGTCAAGATTTTGGCGTCTTCTCGGGTATCGACCTCGATAATCGTGGGTTCTGGTTTGAGATTGAAGTCCGCGAGAATGGCCTTCACCTCGCGTGAAGCCGATGAAAAGTGCTGAGAAAAATTTAAATCAATTCAAATGCTACAAGGACCTCGGGTAAACATACCTTGGCATAAAGGAACACCGGATTCCGTGACCAGACATCCTCAACCATTACCTTCACTTCTTCAAGCGCCCTGAGACTTGTCGTATCAAAATCAAGGACCAACTGAGGATCAATGGGGCGCTTGGGATCGACAAAGTGGGGTATAACGTTTGCCGGTAGACTTGCCAGGAAACTGCTAACCGCGGCAAGCTCCTGTTGGGGATCCAACCTGAGATGACCCTTCCGATGACTTTTCTTGTGAGTGATTTCCAAGAGCTGTGACTGCTTTATTGTTTCCAAAGCGGCTGTCAGCGGGTCGGGCAACTGTGATTCCGGATGCCTGAGAGCTGAAGATGACAGTAATGTACCGTTGGAAATGAAGACGTAGGTAACGACAGACACGAGGACGAGAAATGCCGCAAGAGATAGCTTTTGCCTGGGTTTCCGTGGATGGAGAGCACAGAGGAATGAAGCAAAAGTCGGATTGACGAAGAGAGGCATTGGGTGTTCAGGCTTGGGATCCGAAACCCCAAAGTTGGATAAAGGAGTCCAACTATTGATACGAGGGAGATCCATGCAGAGGAATGAATGAGACGATTGTTTTGAAGGTACACTCGAAGGGAACCGAGATATCTAGCGGCGCCCCACAACACCTTGTGTCGGATTTCACACGATGCGAAACATATCTAGCCTGAGCCAGCCTCCCAGGCCCACATTCATAAGGCGTCAAGTCGGCTGATGGTAAGATGACAATATTACTAGAATGGAAAATCAATCCTATAAATCTGGATGATTACTAAGTTATTATTATAATAAGAAGTTCGATAGGAATGGAAAGCAAGTGATAAATTACAAACGAACTTCGCGCTTACGTTGCAGTAGCAACATTCACGCTTCTAATAACACCCCCATTCCAATCCACGACTCTTTTCTGACTGACCATACTGAACGTCGAGTCTTCCGTACCAACGAAACCCAATGCATAACTTTGCACGACAACGTCGATAAGGGGGGGATACCATTCACCAAAGTGTTCCAAGGTCTGCAGCGCCGTATGATTAATATGGAGCCAGCCTAAGAGTTCTACTTCATCCCAAAATCCCGGAGACTCATCATCTGTTAACGTGATTAGCTTGAACCACATGTAGCGATTGAGGCTGCGCACCAGACATAACTACAACACGTTCGACCGTGATCTTCTTCGTCTCATAGATCTCTTTCTTAAGATCCTCAACTTGCTTCTGATATACAGACAGCGATGGAAAGCAGTTATCTTCTCCACATAGTCTTTGAAAATCGCCGTGCCTTATGTGCACCGCAATAAACTATCGACTTTTAGCAAGAACGATTGAAAAAAATTTGGGACATACGGGGGGAGCACCTTCAAGGCTCGTGTAACCGTCCCCAAACAAATTCCTCATATATTCCTCTGCTAGTCCTTTGAATCTTGAATTAAAGCGCACCCACCTGCCGACGTCTCTCCAAACGGGTGAAAATCCGAACCTCCATTCATATACTTCTGCGCCGCTCGTTGCATAATACATCGTATCAAAACAAGCCAAATGCGCCTCTGGTTTCCTATTATGTCCACTTGGTGCAGGTGCCATATACTCAAACCTGTCCGGTTCCTTTTCTGGATCATCGTAAGGTCTCCATGTAGGTGCCGTGTGAGATCGAGAGACAGAAGAAAATGAGGGAGAACGGTAGATAAGGGCGGCAAGTTGAGGGAAGATGACGTGCGCTTCGTTGCGGTCTTGGCTGAAGCGCGTGAAAGATGGTACACGCGTGTAAGACACGTCAACACCTATATGTTCTACGACGTGCTCAGCACGGATGGGTTCCCCTTCGGAAGGGACGCGCGTGGACCAGCAACCCAGAGGCTCCGATTCTAAATTGGGAGACTTTGACGAGGCGTACGGGTAAGGATTCGGATCTGAGCTCGTCGGCAAAGACTTCACGTCTCGCCATTCAAGGATAGGTATGTGTAAATGGTCTCTGAGAAAATCCAGGTCAAAAACATCTCCGAATGGGACTATACTCGCATTTTGGGCTATCCATAATTGTTAATTGTGTTATAGTGCTAGATAAAAATCTAAACGCGCACAGATATGATGGTCAGGTGCGAAGGGGGGTATGATTGGAACTCTATCTGTCAGTGTCGCAAGGTAGATCATGTTGACCTAAAGAACAAAAGGAATAGTTAGAATTCAGGATGACCTTGTTCCAGAGGCAGCGAGGGGAGCCTTAGTTCCAAATTGGTCACACTCACGTAACCGATAAATTGATTAGCTGGATGAAACAAGCGGGTCAACAGTAAATCGCATGGAATTTGAATGGTCATCAACGTACTAAATCCAGCACTAGACCAGCTTGTGATGTAGTATGTATCATTTCGAAGGTTGTCTGGTTAATAGAAAACAATATCAGCACCGACCTCCAACAAAAACCTGAGTCTAAACGAAAAGAGCTTCTTGGCCATAATTTTGTGGCGACCCAAAATCCAAGTCAACACATCTGAAGTATCTCACCTCTAAAGAGTGGAGTCGGAAGTCCGTTTAAAACCCTTGATTGCTCGCGCTCTACCTCTCCTTCATCCACCGGCACTGGTTGACCAAGAACGATAGAACCCAAGTCCAGCAGATTCTTGCCTTCGTCCAAGGAACCTGGATCAACGATGCGAGTACTGTTGTGTTTGACCGGAGATTCATCCCGGCTCCGATTCACTGTACTCGTGGAGAGGATCCACTTCGAATCCTTCGATGGAATATTAGGGAATTTCCACAAGGAGAACCCCCATATGAATGCCATGCACACAATAGTCATCAAAGTCCGTGTTCTTGGATATCCGAACAGCATATGTTTGGATATCAGGAACATTTTTGACGCAAAGGCCGTGAAGAGAAATAGAATTAGGTTTAATAAGATGGAGGTTTTGCAGCGAGATAAGGGACCTATGCCAGACGCCCAAGAAGATGTGATAGACGGGAGGGGCTTGTGAAAACAACGTCGTCAAGATAAATGAAGGAAAGCAGTTAATGTCGCGTCGCTATAGCGGAATAAACCAGAATGCAAAGAAGGTGGTTGACGACTTAGAGTCCACGTAAGAAAAGTCTCCACAACTCAACTCGGAAAATGCTTGTCGTGCGAAAGGTGGAGGCTGGGATGTGAGGCATTACTTGCGCTGGCTGCCATGGAGAATTTAAATAAAAAACGACGCGCTGCTAGAAAAGGAACCGCAATAGACTCGGGTGCCTGAACAGTGAAAACAACGGTATATGTTTGTGGGAAAATAATCACCATTCATTACATAATTATAACAGTATTGATACCAAAAACAATATGTTTCTGTTCTACGTAGTTGCTTCGTAAGATGTGGTGCACTTGAGAATTCTTGAAGAGGTTCAGCATTTTTCAGGTATCTTGAACATGAAACTTACCCATAGTCAGCACCCGACGGCGACTGTTGCCCGATATTTGACAGGTCCATCGGCTAAAGGTTTCAGGCACACAAGTTATGTATTTATGCAAAAGAGTGTAGCAGAAGTCTTTAAGTTACAATTAAAAATAAGTGCCCAAGTCCACCTCTTGAGGGAAAAAATATGTATCAAAAAACATCACCCGTCCTTTGAAATGAGGATGCCAGGTCCATGATTCCAGTCTTGTACTCTCCTTGCTCCCACCAAGCTGAAAGTTGAATCCGCAGTACCCACAAATCCTGCGGCCATACTTTGAGCCACTTGATCTAATATAGGGCCCATCCATTCGCCGTATTTCTCTGAAGTCAATTCTCTGCTGTGGTCCAGCCGAACCCACCCATTCCTTTTGACCTCTTCCCAGAAATCTGGATCCTGCTCGTCTGACATTACGATAACCTCTTTCACGTTACGTCGCAGCTTCTCCCTAACTTCCTCCCGGATTTGGTCGACAGTCGTCTTGAACTTGGGGAGTGGGATCAAACATTGTCCATCTTGGCATTGATGGAAGAAATCACCCCGTCTTATGTGCACAGCAATAAACTAATATCAATTGTGATTAGAAATAAAGCAGACAGTGAAGATTGGCTCACAGGTGGTATGTTGTCATCACGGGTATTAAAGGTCCTGGCCAGGTAGCCTCTCGTAAGATCAACCAATGTGTCTGTGAAATAAAGGTGCTTCGCCACGAATCTCCACACCGGGGACCATGCAAACCTCCATTCATGTGTTTCCCGACTTGATGTAACGTAGTAGAGGTGATCGAAGCAAGACACCTTCTCATCAGGGGGCAATTGGTGCCCCAGTGGTGACGGCTCCATGAGAGGGAAGCTATGGAGGGGATGGATTGGATGACCCGGGAAGATAAAAGGGACTATATGGTTAAAATCGAGGAAATCGTCATGTGGATCGGTCACCATGTATCGTGCCTCTTGTGACATCCGAGTGTAGGCTATGTCCAAGCCGAGATTGTCAACAACCGACTTAACCCGGCTAGGTATGGGATCAGTCTCGTGCCGTGTCGACCAACATCCCAATGACTCGCGTGCTGAAGGTGGAGGAGGCATGACGGAAGTTGGATCCGGTATGGCCTTTACCTCGAGCCATTCAAGTAATGGTTTCCTCAGTGTTTGTCGCGCCCGAGACAGGTTGAAGACTTGACCAAAGGGAAGCGCACCCGCATGATAGGCTTAAGCAACACGTTACGGGAGCTCGATGAGATGAATGTCCAGAGACTCACAAATATGATGGTCTGGTCCGAAAGGCGGCAAGATAGGAACACGGTCTGATAAAATACCTAGATAAATCATATTGGCCTAGGTATTTTCAGAGTCGGCTTTGTCGTGCATAAAGGGATTGTCACTAACATAGCTGATGAACTGATTTGCTACGGGGCGAGGATTAAATAAGTTCGACCAGATAAATGAAAGAACGAACTGAAACCAGCGTTTGACCAAGCCGTGATATAACTCGCATTATGAAGCAGATTATCTAGGTTGCGTTAAAAAGGGTCGGACTTTATAGATTAACGAAAAACACACCTCTGAAATTTAGTGTAGGGGACCCATTCAAGACGCGAGACGAATCCCAATCTTCAATGACATCCTCATGCTCGCCGAAAGTGTGAAATGTGTCAGAGTGATTCGACAACGAACATCCCAAGAGTGAATCATCTATTGCCACAGGACTCGACTCTGGAAGCGACCATGTAATTCGTAACAAGTGCCCCAAAGAGGATAGTGCCACAAGGAATGTCAAGACTCCCAACAAAAAAATCCACCTTGTTATTTTGCTCGGCGCATTCATGAGGGAGAAAGGAAACTAAGCGACCGACAAATGAATGTTCAGGCCTCAGGCCTCAGGAGTCAAAATAAAGTGGTGTTTGTTTTCGACCGTCCTTTGCGTGACAACATCACGTTATTGCTTCCAGTCTATGTGGTGGTTCAAGTCTGATGTTTTAATCATTTAGAGCAATGCCAGAGTCATATTTCCTTGGGATACACCAGGCGAGGGGGGAAGCATTGTTCGAGGTACCAAAGATAACTAAGCGAAAGATAAGCGTGCATTGGTAAATAATTAAAAATCTTAAGCCAATGAACCCGTGCTCACGAACCTTTATAGATCTGCTTGCCTTATATGACATCTGCAAATTCATGGCTATAGCGACTTTTTTAGTGTTCAACGCGGGGGGACTTGAAATTACTGCCAACGATCAAGGTCATCGGATAACACCTTCATGGGTTAGCTTCACTGGTGATGAACGACTGTACATCCATAAAACAATTGTTTTCAGTACCCGTCTGACGATTTGCAGTTGTAGCAAGATGGAAGACCCTGATAATATGAAGCACTGGCCATTCAAGGTCAAAGATAAAGACGGTAAACCTGTTGATGTCAAGTACAAAGGTGAAGACAAGGTTTTGGTACGTTTTCGACGGCTATTACGACGGACTGAATTATTTAACTCTTAATGTCAGACTCCCGAAGCAATCTCAGCTATGGGTTCTTGACAAGATGAAGGAGACACAAGGTCACATACTGTTGTTGCTGTTCCAGCTTGTGAGTAGTTCGCTGACCAGTGATTATTATTTCCTTGTTTTTAGACTTTAATGACGCACAACGCGGCCAAGCTACGAAAGATGCGGGAGCGATCGCTGGTCTAACCGTCCTCCGTATCGTTGACGAGCTCACCGCTGCTGCTATCGCTCATAGTCTCAATAACAAAAGTAAATCTCGTGTACGATCTTGGCGGTGGAATTTTGATGTTTCCCTCCTTTCGATTGAAGATGGTGTCTTCGAGGTTTAGCTACTGCCGATGATACTCGTCTCGGAGGAGAAGACTTCGACAACAGGGTGATAGATTATCTCATCAAGCAGTACGAGAAGAAGACGAGCACGGATGTTTCTAGGAATCTTCGTGCTTTGACTCAAGCGCGAGGTAGAAGTGGCTAAGAGGACGCTCTCCATTCAGCAAAACATTCGCATCGAAATTGAAAGATTCAAGGATGGCAACGGCATGGGAAAAAGGTCAAAAAAGCGGCTTGAAAGCGGAACAACTTCTCCCAGACCCTTACTCGTGACAAGTTCGAAGAGCTCAACATGGATCTCTTCAGGAAGACTATAAAGCCGGTAGAACAGGTGCTCAAGGATGCCAATGTCGAGAAAGAGGCCATCGACGAAGTTTTTCTCGTTGGTGAGTCTACTCGTATTCCGGGTTTAACAGCTCTTGGAAGAGTATTTCGGTTGCAAGGAGCCTTCTAAGGGTATCAATCCAGACGGAGCTGTTGCCCACGTAGTAAAAGCCCTGTTCTTATCGATATTTGTACCGTGGCGCTTGGCATTGAGACCACTGGTGGCGTTTTCACCTTATTCCCCGTAACACCGTTATTCCCACCCGCAAATCCCAGATTTTCTCGACCGCTGCCGACAACCAACCCTTATCCAAGTCTATGTTCGCTTACCAAGGACAACAATCTCCTCGGCCAATTCGAGCTGTCCGGTATTCCTCCTGCTCCTCATGGCATCCACGTTCGAAATTGATGCCAACGGCATCATGAAGGTATCTGCCTCCGACAAGGGAACGTGAGTATTTTTGTATAGGTTTTTATGATTTTTTACATTGAATCCAACTGTTCATTGGTCAGTAGTAAATCCGAGCCGATTACAATTGAGAATGCAAAGGGTCGCCTCAGCCAAGAAGACATTGACCGCATGGCGCGATGCCGAGAAGTTCTCTGCTGAAGATGAAGTGCAACGCGAAGCGCTCAACCTGTTCGTCTACGGTCTTAAAGATCAATCTGGCGATCAAGAAGGTCTCGGGGGCAAGATTTTGGATGAAGACAAGAAGACTATTCTCTCGACCTTCAAAGATACTACTGATTGGACTGAAGAACAGGAAGACTTGGAGGAGAAGTTGGCTGCGGTGCAAGGTGTCGTCAACCCGATCACCTCAACGTTGTATTCTGGAGGCGCCACTCACCAGAGCCATGGTGTTATTAACATACATTCGGCCCAGTAAAGAGAATCACGATAATGTATCTTAGCTAAATCTTTAATTCATTGATTTTCAGTGTTCGGATAACAGAGTTCGATTGAGTTGGGCTGAGACTTGTGTTATTGTCCAACTACGTGAACAAGTCTGTAGCAGAAACGAACAGTTTTTGTTGACTAAAATTTTCAGCACTTGATATGTGACTGCAGCTATTCTATGACCTTTTGAGTCAAATTACAATCAAGGTAACAAAGATACCAGTGCGAAATGAACTCAAGGCAAATGCGAATATCCATTTGGCTAGGGACGGACTACGGTTAACCATACGGTAGACTAGTCACCATTTCACAAGCCTCAAAAGGTTTATCAAGACCAATTTTCCTTCAATTTCGCACCAGCACCCAGGAAAATATTCTCAAGAGCTCCTTGCTTGTGCATATCGCGAAGATTATCGGAACCACCTATGGATTTTCCCTTGACAATTATATTCGGGAATGTGGAGTGATGAGTGAGGCGGGTCAAGATTTCCTTGATGACAGGACCATCCTCTGAAAGAAAAAAAAAAGAATGAAATACTGTCAGAACATAACCATGAAAATGTATCTTGCCTCTGAGATCAACTTCAATGATTTTTGGTGGAGGTTGAAGATTGTATGACTCGAGGAGTTTTTTTGCACTACTTGAATACCTAATGGGCCCGTGATGATTTAAAAAGGATTTTGTTATCGAAGAAAAGGACATACAGGCAATAGCTCTGTTGCAGAGTAAGTAAGACGTGCAGACACAGTATATTATCAGTTAAATGTACCTTGCTGAACACAATGACCGGATAGTTCTGATCTATCCTTCCCTTTTCCTTTCTCCAATTTAGCGTAGGGTCTTTGGTGTACAAAGATAGTTCACTAGGTGCACCAGGATTCACTGGAAGATCTGTGGGACCTAGCCTGTGTCCATGTTCGGTTGTAACTACATGGAGAACACCATAAATTTCGTCCACAGATCTCGATCCGATGAGCTGAGCGACATTAGCCCGGGAGATGGAAGGGAATAGTAACTCCCATTGAGTGAATGAAAGAAATGATAGTCCGACCAGTAAGATAACAAAGAAAATAAACCGCTTTTTGTGAACACGGATAAAAGGCCAGCTGGTGCCCTTGAACTCTTGTGTTGCCATGTCCGAAAACAGAGAGCTATGTGGCAGTGCAGCAGAACGATGACTGATACCACGATCGTACGAAGGAAGGTCGAATATGTTCTATTTGATATGGATGGTCCGTAATTTTGCATCATATATGGCCCAACCTAATCGTTTTTCATTAGGCTTGATGATAGATTCTGAGAAAATATACACAGTCGCTACTAGTTAGTACTTGTTCTTCCGAGTGCAAGAGCTTGCTTGTCCCACTAGGACTGTATGAAAAGCAATTTCCGACAGATGCAGTGCTCAACAAACATGGGAAGGAGATGACTTGGGAGATGAAGGCTGGTTGCATGGGAAAACGTGAGCTCAGAAACCTACAAGTCTTCTTCGAGACGATTTTCATCTTATGTTTAGCGGAAAGAGACGCCGGTATTCATACCCTCTCCTTCTTTCCAGATATCCCTATCAGTGTCGACGAATTTCTTGTCGAAAGAAACTCTGTTCAAGACACCCTTTGGCCGACTGTCGCCCTTTTACCAGGTGTACAGAAACTTGTGGCCCATCTCAAGAGGCATAACATTCCCATGGCAGTCGCAACAAGCTCCCGTCGCCGCAATTTCGAAAAAAAGTCTAACCATCTCCAAGCTGTTTTCGAGCTTTTTGAAGAGAGGGTCGTATGTGGAGATGATCAGCAATATAGGATGCGCGGAAAACCCGCCCCTGACATCTTTTTGGTCGCTGCAAAAGAGGTCCTTGGCAGAGACGTTGGAGAACTGAACGTCGAACCGACCATCGTCCAACTTGAAGAACGCTCTAAAGGTCTTGTGTTTGAAGATGCACTGCCCGGATTGCAAGCAGGAAAACGGGCAGGGATGTCAGGTAGATCTCCATCAGAATTAATTAAGTTCCACCACATGAACTCCATTCTTCCAGTTGTGTGGGTTCCAGACCCAAACCTTGTAAAATTTGGCCATGCTGTTGATGAAAAGGCCGATTTACTTCTTCGTTCGTTAGAGGAATTTAAACCCGAGGAGTGGGGATTGCCGTCATACCCAATCGGCATTCATATTGGATAGAACCTACATGTTGGCTGTATCTGAGGCGTCGGCTGCCACTCCTCACTCGTCTAGAAGATTTGTATAATGATAAGCAATTCAGAAACTTGATTCCAGAGGATCTGTACTAGTCTCTTTCTAGAGGAACGTCTGTTATCAACGAACTACCATGCTCAAACTGTTCCTAAACAAAGACCTGCATTGTGCTGGAGACGTTTTACCAGCCGTCCAGGTAGGGATCAATGGCTTGATAGAGTTCGTCATCCGCTTTGAGGCCTTTGTAGAGGGACTCTCGCTTGGTTTCATAAAGGCAGCGGTTGGTGGAGAGGCATCGTCCCCGTAAGGAGTGGTGGTGGTCTCAGTTTGGGGTTTCTTGGGAGTTTTTCCGATGAACCGTACAGTTTTTGTAGAGATCTTCTGAGTGGTTTTCGTGCCAGCGCCTGATGAGACAACACCAGCTTCACCATTGGGAAAAGTCGATAAGACTTGATTACTTCCTGACCCCCGTAAATCTGAATCTGAGCTCAAAGTCGCTGTAATTACGGTGCGTGAAAGAGGTGATTTCTTTGCTGGTGAATACGAGTTGACTCTATTCGATCTTGGCTTGATATTCCCCTTGCTGTTTGCGATCAAATCTTGTCCGCTTTTTGCAACGCGTGCTGGAAAATTGGGTGAGCAACGTAACGCTGGCAAGGGCAAGGAATTTTGGACAGCGCGAACAGGTGGCTCGGTTGGGGCAGAGGGCGATGAAGCTGTCATACGGAATGGAGTTCGAAATGGTCGTGAAGAGGTAGGAGGTGGAGACGACGTGAGAATAGCAGATTTCAATTCAGGCCCAGGAATATTCGACGAACGGCGGAACAACTTCCTACCAATTGTCCCCTGCAGGGCTTTTGGGGATTGCTCCGCTGTTGAAAAAGGAGTAGGGCTAATATTTCCTCGTTTATGTGTCTTCCCTTGACTGGAAACAAGCATGGATTTACCGATTGGTACATTAATGCCATTGACATGACCCGCGACAGTAGAATTCGTGGACCCATTCTGACGTACGAGAGATCTAATGGCGCTTGTTTTCGGTAAGGGTTCTCCAGAGAGGAGTTTGGGAGGCACCGACGACTTGGCCATATTTGAGGAGTCGGTTAAAACAGAAGCAGAACTGGTCGAGGGAGATATAGAACTGGGACTCTTATCAAGATGAACAGAACAAAGGATGCCGCATACATCAGGAGAATGAGAATGTTCCAGGTCTAGAATTGAAGCCGTCGACGTGTGTACCGCACGACCTACGCACTGAGCAATACTTGAAACCACTGGAATTCTGGAAGTTTTCGAAGAGCTCAGGGAGACGATATCGACAGCTTGGCTAGGTAGTCCGCTGTTACCAGAACTCAAATCAGATGTCGCAGAAGGTAAATCCCCCAAGTTGTCCAAGGTAGATAACCAAGCAGGAGCCTTAATTAAGGGTTTCGGCACAGGTGTCGGAGAGCGGGCTATTTGAAAGACAGCAGAGTCTATATCAGAAGGTTGTGCTTCGGACACTGGGGTTATTCTCAGCACTGGAGGTAGAAGGATAGCAATTGGAAGTTAACACGCACATCGCCCCATTTCAGCGTCTGTATTACCATGAAGTCGAAATAGATAATCCTCCTTCTCCGCATTGCGCTCTGATATCGACGTTTCCATCACTCGGCTCTTTTCCGTATTTCTTTTGGTCTTTGCTTTGAGTCCAATTAATGTCAGCGTCTCCTTGATTCCCTCCTCGTCTGGATAAACGTCGTCGTCATTGGTGCAAGTTCCGCTCTGTCCGTCATCGCTTGACACTTCCAATGAACCCAGATCACTACCACTCAATGCCTCGCAAATCCTCTCAAGTGACTCCAATGCCGCGAGGCAAATTCCTGAAGTGCGGACAATGGCCGGCGCAGAGGATGTTTCCATTCTCCCTGAATATACATTGTCACCTGGTTCTACTTCGACGCAGGCTTTAGTAATTCCGGACTTTGATTTGTGATGAGGATCTTCGAAGGGCTGCACATTCTGTCAACGAATGAAAGACCGAAATTGTCATTGGGAGATCGAGAAATGATCATAAAGACGCACCAAGGCAGACGTGAGTCTTGCATCTTTGGTAATGATGATACCTTTGCGTCTATCAGAATTCCTTGCTGAAAAGTTTGCCATAAGTTCGGGGTTCATGCTGGTCTTCCCCTGTGTTATTGCAGAAACTTCTTCAGGTCGAGCAACGAAAGACTCCTCTATTGTTGAAGAAATTCTCGTAGCAGAGGAACAAGCGGACAGTTTATTCTTGAGTGGAGGTCGCCTTGTTGAACACGGCGAGGTGGGCTTGGGACTCGAAGAAGACTTCAGCAACGATGTAACCCCGGCGACTTTAGGAATCATCCCATTGCATGACGAAGAAAACGAAACAGCATCCGAAGAGTTCGAAGAGCCTGAATGTGACGTGTTCGCATTTTCTACGACGCTGAAGGGGCGCGGAGTTGAAGATCGCATAGGTGAAGCATTAGGGTCGTCGAGTTCTGTGTCGGGTTTCGCGCGACTTCGGCGAAGCTGGAAATCTCGTTCAACGACACAAAGGCTTTCTCCTGTTCGCAGGGCAAGGTCGACAGCGGTAACATGCTTGTCTGAATTGCGAACCCCGTCAAGCACTCTTGACCAAATTGAGCCCTTATTATCGGCCGCTCGTGCAATTGCCTTTATCAAGGCTTCTTCAGCATGCTGACCGTCTTTTAATGTGGATTCTGCAGCGTCACGAAGAAAGGACTCGTGTAAGTTGATGTCGATCATCGCCATAATAAAGTTTTGTGCGTTGTCAATGTCAGATGTTAGGGCCCGAAGTTTCTGTTGGCCCTGTTCCGCGCATTCAGCCATCTGCATTCGTTTGCTTTCCAAGTGATAGTATTCCGCTTTTAGATTGGAGAGTTCATGGTCCAGAGCAACAACATCCGATTGGAGGACACTATTGGCATGCTTGAGAGACACGTTTTCGGTCTCCAAAGAACGTATACGATTCTTAAGCCGAACGAATTGAGATTTGAGGACAGTGATGACTGCTGAGAACGAAGACCTGGATATCTGGAGCTGCGCTTGCCCGAAAACGGAATAAGAAAGGAGACTTGGACACCAAGAAGATATAATAGCCTTGATGACATCATGCACGGAGCAGTCATTTACATCTGGCATAGAGAGCGAACAAGAGAGCTCTCCTAAAGAATGAGATTCCGCAGCGGATAATGAGGTGTGCATGTTCGGAGATGTGAACCGTAGAAAACATGATTCGGACTGATATATGGGACGAGTAAGGAGGCTGGCATGGTCGTAATGCGAGTCCTTCAGCCAAAGATAGATCGTTCGTATGTAGTACTACACGCAAGCCTATTTCGTCGTCTGCTCTGTGAACGGACATGTCAACTTGGGTCGTAAGTTGAACGTCGAATGGATGTCATATTACGTAAGGTTGCGCCTCTCTTCGGTACCGGCTCATTGAGGTCCCCTTTCATCGCTCTTTCTGACCACCATGAGCCACTATCCAGTCCCACCCCCGTCGTACTCTTCAGCACCCAAGAACTACCACGCTGTGGATGGCTCTCGTGAGCCTCTAGTTGCGGGCTCCAGTTCAGATGCAGGGATTTATAATCAACCAAACTATGGAGATTTACCCGATGACTTCAAAGTATGCAGGTCCTACCATTCATGTCATTTTTCTGACTGTTTTACGAACTTCTAGTACGGGGTTACTGTTTCAGAAAGTTCACCAGAAATTCGCAATGCCTTTGTTCGCAAAGTCTATACGATTCTTTGTGCGTTGTTCGATTTTGGCTTCTCCATATACTCACCTATCTTTTATTTGTAGTTTTCCAAATTGTAGACGATGACAGTTTTTAAATATTCGTGTTCATGACTGAGGTTGCTCTTAGGCTGCAACGGCTGTTGTCGGCGGATTGATTTCCCAGTCGCCTTCTACCATCTTGTGGGTTCAGACACAGTGAGTACAAACTTAATTACCAAATCAAGTCTTTCCTCACCCCTACTGCAGCATTTGGTCTTTCTACATCCCGCTCTTTGCCACGCTCATTAACCTTGGAGTCCTCTTCTGGAAGCGCCATAGCCATCCATGGAACTTTGTTCTCCTGTCTACTTTTACGTTGTTGGAAGCGTTTACTCTGGGTGTTGGCATCTCCTTCTACGACAACATTCTCATTCTTCAGGCTTTGTAAGTCGCAACTTGTTGTCGCCGCATCTAATGTTAATCGGTGGCTTGTTTCTCAGGCTCATCACAATTGGCGTCTTCCTTGGATTAACTCTCTTCACTTTCCAGTCCAAGGTTTGCATTATGCATTTTTTAACCTGACTAGGCTCGTTAGCTAAATGAATGCTTCTAGTATGACTTCTCTGGCATGGGACCCTTCCTTTTCGGAACTCTTATTGCTTTTGGTTTGTCCGTCCGCTCAATCCGATGTGCGCATATTGACCACGTTTTACAGCGATGACTGGCTTCGTTTCTATCTTTCTTCCCTTCAGTCGTACTGTTGATATAATCTACGCCATTATCGGTTGCCTTCTCTTCAGTGGTTACGTTGTCTATGACACCTATACGATCAATAAACGACTATCGCCTGATGAATACATCATGGGTGCCATCAGCCTTTACCTTGAGTGTGTTCAAACCTTTTTCTATTATTATTATAGATACTGACTGGAGTTTTTCGCCGACTCAAGCTTCATCAACCTTTGTTCGTGTCTTTCGTATACGATGCTTTTTCTCGTCTTACTTTTCAATTTCTAGTCATCAATATCCTTCGTCTCCTCAGCGACCTTCAAGACCGATGATTGATTCTGGTATTAAGTAAACTCGGATTTGGAGTGGGGGGGTGTTTCAGGTTGTTTGCTTGTATTGTATGTAGCACTGCGTAATTGTTTCTTGACTTGAGCAGATATTTCCATGTCTGTGTCTAACCCAATGACACTCTTCTACACAATGATTGCCAATGTGTTAGAGTTAAGGTTGACTCCCGCTTCCTGTTTTTAGGAACACGTATTAGAGGCCCACCTACAAAGCAGAAGAATTACTGATGGATTTCAGTCAACATTGTAAAGGACGGAATCCGCTACAAAGAGTCAACCAATGCAAGCAGTTGCGCGCCGATTGAAAATATTCCTTGCTTTATCAGAAGGTTCTCCAAGCCTTCCAGAAGAGGATTTTATAAGGATATGATCAATAAATCAAAAGTGGAATGAAACCACATGCTCGCTCTTTTAGTTCTTTTCTTGAAGTTGAAACCAATCTTCAGGAGTCCGAAAGTAGTGGGTCCCGGGTAAATATCATGACGATTGGAATTAAAGCTGATGCACTAGATTAGCATACCTTACACGGACGTCAGATTAACTCACGAAAAGATCATGTGTGAAGGCAATGTCCGCAGTGCCACTTTCGCTGAGCGCTCCACCCACCGTCTTCAACAAAATGATACGGGGACGTCCGATGACCGAAGACAAGTATACAAAAATAGCAGACTCGTCTTGTCCGTTGTGCATTTTCATCTCGTTGGGAGTCTGAGCCATGTTGAGACCTTCCTGAGATTTTTTTTTGGGGTGTAAGCTGAGTATCCCCGAAAAGGGTGACTTATCACAGCGGAGAAACAGCGCGAAGGACTTCCCCTTCATACTTTCTTTTTGAAACCAAATTTTCAGAGCGTTCAAAAAAGAAATAAAATAAAAATAAAATTGAATGCACCCACCGCATCCAGGATCCAGAAATATCTATTCCATCATGAATTTGTGCCCTTTCCATGGTCCAAGGGTAGAAAGAATAAAACCTACACAACAAGGTGAAGGTCCCAGTTGGCGGGTTGTAATGGTTCTTATTGCATTTGTAGAATTCAAAAAAACACAAAGCTGCAATATCCGCTCAAAAATTCGAATTCCGGAAATGAATGGAAGCGACGAGCAATTGGCACAGACAGTTGGTAGGTAAATAATTTCCGCTTGGATGTACGGGTGCCTGCCACATCGCAACCGGATTGAATATTGCCAAGCAGACTTAATATAGGGTATCTTTATTCGATTTCTTCATAGAGGCAGCCAAGAGTGTCGGCTATCCTCCACGAACTCACCGAGGTACCCAACGCAGCTCTTATAATCTTTTATCGCCAGTCTCATCCTGTTGTCTAGCACCCTGTGGAATTGTTATTCCTTCTACTTCTGTCTCGCCGCCGCCTCACCGTCCGTTGACGAACGCACAAAGAGCAAACTGTAAACGTTCAAACGCGTAATTTTTTGGAGATACCCATCCCGAGCAGCATTGGACCTCTTCCCGGAGCGAATAATATGCGACTGAAGCACGACATATACCGTCTAACCATACCATCGCTCAACTGACGGCAAGTCGACACCTATGGGGTTGAAGATCCTTCCCGTGCAAGCTGAAAAAGCGGACACGAATCCAAACTAGTTCACAAGATCCTCTTTGAGTGCAATTAAAACTTGCTAACTTGACGAGTTTCATGGTTGCAAAGGGACGACAAAAACAGTATTAATTGAGAGGAGTAATATTATAGAAGCCACATTAAAAGAATGGCGTAGAAAAGATTGGAATTCCGAAATGCGCAAGAAATAACTAGTTGACATCAGCCCACGACCCATGCAGCTGGAATAGTACCCGGACAAATGTAGTTCACCTGAAGTAAGTCAGAAAAAAAATTCTTAAGACGTGTCCATATTCCGATGACGAGCCTGCACTTGGCCAGAGTCTGGGGTCACCACATCCGAAATGCTGTCAACACAACAAATGAGTAAAAAAAGATACCGTCAAAATATCCACTCACGTATAAATATTATTATTGACAGACGTAAATAACCTAACACTATTGCTTCCTGAGTCCCCTAGTGGACTCGAGGGAAAATATCTGACAAGAAAGGGATGTGAACGGAAAGGGAGTTCTTGTCCACGAGTTGCAGGGCATATTTGGGAGGCAGTTGATACTACCCGAGAGAGCTCGTCGAGTGTCGCCAGATCATCCTCGTCTCTCGAACAATCATGATAACCACGCTCCCCGATTTGTCCTACAGCCCAACAGGTATTATATGGTCCGAAGATCTTCACAGTTCCCCTAACACAAAGCAGCGGGCATATCCACGAACAGATCTTCAACAACTCTTACCTTGGCATGAATTTCAGACCGATATCCATGACGCGATCACTGCTTACATGGGCCAAAGGAACATTCTCCCAGGTGCTCAATACGATATCGGGTCCCTTCCGAAGAAACCAAAGAAAGTGTCGAATGAAGAAGACATTCGCCACGAAGCATCAAATCAACTACACTGGCACGATTTGGTTGTGGAAGTGCTGGAAATACTTACATTATCTTCGGAGACTGCCGACTGAGTAACAGAGGGGGTGATGACTACATACTGACTAGTCACGACAAGTCCGTA
>QDKV01004971.1_pt1 | contig 20599 bp, 17 predicted proteins | sample 1861101 | NCBI WGS metagenome assembly QDKV01 (sample SAMN04275158, study PRJNA302643) | Fungus metagenome, whole genome shotgun sequencing project. | isolation source: fruitbody | host: Mallocybe terrigena | place: Sweden | collected 2013 | reverse complement strand
AATGACGACCACCTTTTGGTTCGGAAAGGAAGAGGAAATCAGTTTTTGGAATGAAGAAGCGCAGAGAAGGGAAGAAGATCTCAAACGACGCGAAGAGGGTTTGAGGCAGAAAGAAGAGGCGTTGCGGGAGCTTGGAGAAAGGCTGGATACGAAGGGAGGAAATTTGAGCAGACGGGAAGATGAGGTGAGCATAAGGGAGTATGAGATGAGAAAACAGGGGGACAAGGTGAGGGGAACGGACAGAGAAGCCAAGCAGAGGCAAGGAACTAGTGGTAACTTCAACCCTCTCATCCAAGTCGACTCTGGAACCAGAATAATTCACCAAGACAAGGAACTCGAGTCTGCGTCGTTGAATGTGCCACAGTTTATTCACCGAACACCCGTGATGATGGAGAAGGATGCTGGAAGGGCCTTGGTAAAATCCATTGAAAAGGTGGATGAACTAAAGGAGATGCACAAAAGGGAGATCGAAGCTTTGAAAAAAAAGTTGGAAGAGGCAGATGATGAGCAACTAAAAGCCAAACTCGAGGGAGCAATAGTGCATATGGAGGAGGAACAGAGGAGATTGGCGATGACATGGACAGGTCAGAATACACCATCCGCATTGGGTGCAGAAAGTAAAGAGGTGGTCGAAAGGTCGATGGAGACAAAACAGCATCCTCCTCTCAGGAACAAACAGATGACAGCCAAAGCCAACTCGAACTTCTCACAGAAGAGGACAGATCGGATGGTGCAAAAGTGGGGTACCAGTAGTGAAGGGCGAGCTAGGGAGAATGCTGCGTTGGAGAATGAGAATGCCGGACCACAATCGGTAATAGGGCTTATAGAGCAGTGGAGAAGAAAGTAAGGCGATAGCCCGCTTGCCGAAGTGTGGGGAACCGGAGGAACATTCCGGTGAAAGTCGAGAAGACCCATCGGGGTATTGGCAGTAAATGGCAGCAAGGTTGGTGGTAAATATCTAGGTTCTTTCGGTACAACAAGTGGTGCTATCATTGAGCCTGGGATCTCAGCTTTAGCGACTGCAAGGAGAGAGGTTTTTGGCAAATGAAGATCTGCTGGTCTTCGTCTCTACTGCGCTCTTTCTATAATGTTCAAATTTGTCGTCCACAGGTACTACCCCTATTCGTATTCGATACCTGTTTAAAGAATTAATTTATGTTCCAAATAGCGCTGCAGAACGACTTGAAGTCAACGGGCATAATATTCCAACCCCGAGAATATCTTTCAGTCTTAACAAGCCAGCTCGCTGCAGTTCTTCCTCGAGCTGTCGCCTCGCTGCCTCATGGGCGGTTTTTCCTGCCGCTTTTTTCCTGCTGCTCGAAAGGGTTTGGTTGTTTGAAAGAAGAAAAAACATTTGATCTTCTCAACCAGTAATGCGAGCCTTCAACACGAATGAAACCATTTCGACTTGTATAGGGAAAATTTCCAGCACGTCCCATTCAGTATTACTATCTTGAGAACAAGAGCAGTGAACCATGGTAACGGATCGTTAATCCGCACAACACCGTATTGCAGCACTATGGGCGTCAATATAAATATTTGACAAAAAGTGGGGTACGTCCACCTACACTTCGTTTGTCAATTTCTTCTTTCTTACACTCCAACTACAAGGGTCGATTCCAAATAGACTGGTTGTTATGCCTGATCAAAGTCATTCAAGGGCATCGTCCAACATCCTTGTGAATGGTAGGGACTTTAACATCGTACTGAATGGAGACACCACTGGCAACTTTGCCACTGAAGGTGCTGAGGTTCAAGTTATCTACAGTTGTATTGGCTCGCTAAAAGTATGACCGATTCTCTAACTTAGGCCTCAAGAAACTGTCTAAGCACATTTCTCCGCATGCCTTTCATAATTCGGACACAAGATCACAGGAAGTCAACCGAGAAGTGGTGAGGACACTTGTCCAGAAATGGACCTCGCAACTCGACAAGCATTGTAATCATGATCGTGTATCTGCTTTTCCACTCTTGTCGTCCTTCATTCCTTCAAGTCCGTCAATGGAACCACACAGCTCAGACGAAATTATCAAGGACGTGTTCAATTGGTTGTTTGACTTCTCCACCCCATTCCTCGTCATGTGGATTCATGATGAGAATGTCACACAAACTATTCTCGTGGCTCAGGTCGTTGCTGGAATATTAGCCAAGCGTGGTAAACTGTCTGCTTCCTTCTTCTCCGGCCTTGAAGGAATAGTCAACGCCAGACATGTAATCCCAACTCTTGCGTATCAACTCACACAATCCCGACCCGAGGTTCGAACTCATGTCGGCCAGGCTGTCGCGCAAGACAATTCGATATTCAACCTAGAAATAGAAACACAACTCGGAAAACTTCTCTGCGATCCTTTACTAGCAGTTTCCGAATCGGGGAATATGAAACCCCAAGGAATCCCAGACGTTTTCCTCGTTCATGGCTTAGAGAATTACAACGGGGACTACTTTCAATCGCCATTTTTACAGGAGTTCGTGGACGTCCTTCATTCGATCCGGACCACCAACACTCCGCACCGATTACTGATCATTGGACGACACACCTCCTTCCTCCAGTCATGCACTTCAAAGCCAAATATGAGGCAGACGATTCTTGAGCGTCCAATGACGACAAGTTTTTGGTTCGGAAGGGAAGAAGAAATCGGTTTCTGGAACAAAGAAGCGCAGAGAAGGGAAGCAGGTCTCAAAAGACGTGAAGAGGGACTGAGGCGGAAAGAACAGGAGTTTCGGGTGATTGGAGCAAGGCTGGATACGGAGGAGGAGGATATCAAAAGGCGTAAATGTGCATTGCAACTGGACGAGGAGAAACTGAAAACCCGAGAAGACACTTTAGAAGATGTGTTGAAGAGACGGGAAGATGAGGTGAGCAGACGGGAAGACGAGGTGAGCAGACGGGAAGATGAGGAAGTCACAGTGGCTAATGGGGTCTTCGGAACTCTCATACGTCACATCCATGGAGACAAAATGATTTGCCACCACAAGGAACTCCAGTCTACACCATTGATTGTGCCACAGCTTATCTACCAAACACCGATGACGACGAAGATCCAGGAGGAGCTGGATTTTGGAAGGGTCTTGGGTGATACATCGGCGGCCAGTGCTGCCATCTTTGAAAAGATGAAAGAACTACAGGAGAAGCATGAAAAGGAGATGGAAGAGTTGACAAAAGTGGTGGAAGAGGCAGAGAATGAGAACGACAAACAACTAAGAGCCGAGCCTGAGATAGACCATCGGGAGTTGATAGAAAAACCGGCTTCGGAGATACGATCTCATGCAGAAAATAATGCGACAGATTGTTTGTCGAAGACTATGGAACTGGAGTACGAACAGGCGAACACCCCTATAGATGAATGCTCCAGTGAACAGAGTCGGGAAAGGCTACAGGTCGATTCAGATACCATGTATCAGGCGTCCTGCTATCCGCTTTCGTTTCAGGACCATCACACGTACTCCATCGGATTCGGATACTACTGGGACAGTAACGCAGCATTTTAATAAACGGGTTGAAGTGTGTGTAGAAAAGGTGTTGCACTTACAAGTGCAGTCTAAACATAATATATACTAGATTAGACAAAAAAAAGGAATCTGGATGCGAGATGTCCAAAGCACGTACACGATCAATTCGACAACCCTGTTAGAGGGGAAATTATTCGCTACTCTCAGCGGAAACTGTTGGCGAGCTCGTCGTTGGGCGAATCGGACGCTTAATCGTTGCACAATCGGGGCAGAGACTTCGTGTCTGAAATCAGGTCGACAACCTCAGTCATCGTTGGCCTCTCCTTTGGCTCACTCTCCATAACATCGACTTAAAGATCTCCTCCTCTGCTGCATCCATTCGGTCAGACCTTATACTGAACATCCTTCCAACAATACGGTGCGGGGATCGGCTACCCACTGCGCATTGTCGTCAAAATACCACCTCTGCTCATTTCAGCCACAAGTGTTCGAATTGTAGGCTGCGGCTCAGTCAGGTTGGCATTCATCAAAAAAAAAACTTACTGACTCACCATTTGCGCTATGGAATGAGGTCGACAGCAAACCTCACTCAACCGCTGAGTGACTCTAATAAAACTACTTGTCAATGTAGGGTTCAATGAGGTCAGGAAATTTTTTTTACGTCGTCCAAATGCAGTCGAGATATCTGGAACCGTATATCAGGTTGAACTCTCCTGGAGTGTATAGCTCTCTGCTGGTTTGTGGGCCTCAGGTGGAGCAGATTCCATGTTTTTTTTCAAGAGGGCTCAGAATGTCGGTGGCATCGGAATCTTTAAAGAGGCTTGTGAAGAAGGTTTCTAAACGGCTGCTTTCGTTTTTTCCGTCATGGTTGAAAGAAGTATAGCTGTGGGGATGGGTGCCGGCTGGAATGTCTTTCTGAGACAAACGAAAGAATCGGGTGTCATCGTTGCTCTTGTTCAGTCGACTCGCTGGCTGTTTTATTCATCATTTTCTTTCTTTGTCTAAACCATATAGAGACCTGCTCGCACAATTATGAGACAATCTTTACAACTGGAATGAATGAAATCTGGAAAGGCCAGCAATGCATCAACCTCAATCTGTTTCCATCACCTCCTGTCCTGCTTGGCTGTCCGCTCCAACCTCGTCAAACACCAACGAACCCTGTTGTTCTTTTAACCATTGCACACTTCGCTTCTCATCCATAAAGTACGTATACGCTCTCCTCAGGTCTTCCACGCCTACTTGTTCAGCCCTGCGCTTACGAGCGAGGACACGACCGCAGGCAATGAGATTCAGTGCGTACCGCAGGGTTGTCTGTTGAGCCATGGAAGTAAGGACAGTGAGCGCATCAGACGTCAATGACACGTCTTCCTCTTGACACCTTAGGTATGAGAGACCGTCAGTCCACTTAGAAGAGTGAAAAAATGGATCAAACTCACCGAATTTGGATAATTTGCTGGACATCCTCTTCCGAGTATGACGTTGTACTCACAATCAACACCCGATCCAACAAATCCACCGGCAACCCATGCGGGCTCCTAAACTTGGTCCCTCTAATTCTCGCCATACCCCTATTCGACGCCATAATCACCAACGGCGCCAAATCGCTCTCCAAAGCCCTATTCAAGAACGAGAAACACTCAATGTCCAACATGTGAACCTCATCAATGAACAGCACGCCAGGAACGATCTCGGCTTTGCCTTCTTCGCGCCATTCGGCGACTTTGGTGTTGATTTGGGCACGGAGTTCAGGTTTGATTTCGCCTGTGTCGCCTGCGAAGAGGGCAAGGAAACCCTGGGTTCGTGAATTGATGACGTCGATTTCGTGTAGAGAGACGGTGTGGACAACTTCTTTGCGTTTCTGGATTTCTCCTTCGGGACATTGAACGAATTTTGTCTGAGAATGAGTGTCAATTGTCGTGCGCCAAAATAATAGATAAAAATCGCGTACATCTGCACCCATGGCATCGTAGTCCCTTGACATGGCGAACGAGCGCCCTAGCTTAGTTACTTTGCCAGACGTTTTGTCAATGGCGATGACGTCGCCTGCTAGAACCTTTTCTTTTTGGAGGGCCTCTATCATCTTCGTACCGAGGTCATAAATTGTCTCCATGTCAGTTGTCTTGATGGTTAGTTTCCCTGTTTTCGTGGCCTAAGAAGCAACCAGAAGACGTCATCACTTGGTCAAATTGTGCTCATGAAGAATATAACCACATACCCCAGTAAGACTTCTGTCTATCTGAATCTCCACCACTTGTCCCTCAATCAACTCCGTCTCCTCCTTAATCCGTACACCAATACTCCGCCTGAAAGCTTGCGTCAACGCCTCCGTCTTGCTCATCGACAAACTAAACACCTCGCTCGCAGCGATCATAGTAAACGGTACATCCTGACCCAGGCTCTGAGCCATACCCATCGCAATGGCCGTCTTTCCAGTAGAAGGCGGGCCTGCGAAGAGCATCGCACGTCCAGCAATTTTGCCCTGTTGGACCATTCTGAGTATCATGCCTGCAGCTTTGCGTGCTTTCGCTTGTCCGACGAGACCTTGAGAGTTTTGGCGTGGTTCTAACCGATCATCGAGTCCTAGGCCGCGTATGTGTGAATGGGCGCCTGCACTCGTCAGATGGAGTTTATGTTAGCACAGGTTGAATAGACGCGTCTAACGCACCGATGCGCTCAATTTTTGTGACGTCCTTAAGCTCAGACGACCCTGTTTGTATTTGCATTGCCTAAACGCGTTATGGGCCATTGATATATGAACATAAAAACGGAGAACATACCATGGCTGATACTGGAAGGAGAGTTTGTTTCGAACACCTCAAACCAAACAAGAAAATTAGTTGGCGTCGGGCCGAGACGCGTTTCTTGACGTCCATGTTTTCCTCTCTCCGAGGCAGTTCTAACCTGCTCCGTTCTTTGATCTCTCGTCCGCAGCAGGCAGGTCGCTGGATTTCACATCCCCCCATTCTTTCTACGCGTACTTATGTCACCTCAATATGGAAAAATATGAAAAACTCAGAACTAAGTGACTCCCTCAGCCGCTCTAAAGAGCTCTACAAAACCTACAAACCTATCACGCCTGGTATCCGCCACTTGAAGCGTCCTTTGAATCCACACTTATATGCCGGACGACCTGTTCGTTTTCTTACGGTCGCCAAAAGAAAAAAGGGCGGCAGAAATAATTCTGGTAAAATCACGGTGCGGCATCGTGGTGGAGGACATAAAAGACGTATTAGGACTGTCGACTTTAAACGTATGAATCCAGGCATTCATGATGTTGTGAGGATCGAGTATGACCCCAATCGTTCTGCCCATATTGCGCTGTTGCACAACCGCGACCCAGCAGCGGTAGGGTCTGACAAGTGGAGTTATATTATTGCAACAGACGGTATGAGGGCGGGTGATAACGTGCAGAGTTTTAGACAGGGTATCCCAGACGGATTTATTCCCGGATTCAAAGAGAAGGAAGAAGGAGATGAGCCCAGCACCGAGAATTCGGCACAAATCCTTGCACTTGGCCTGCTTCGTTCAATGACACTCAAACCTGGCAATGTTCTGCCGCTTCGCCTTATTCCTCCCGGAACCGTTATCAACACCATCTCTCTGAAACCAAACGGTCCAGGCATTCTGGTTCGCTCAGCTGGTTCGTTCGGCCAAGTCGTCGCTCAAGATGAAGGAAACCGATACGTCCATGTGCGTTTGCAGAGTGGAGAAGTGAGGAAGATCTTGCGAGATTGCTGCGCCACCATTGGCAAAGTCAGTAACTCCCTGTGGAAGAACCGCTCGTTAGGTAAAGCGGGTAGATCACGTTGGTTGGGAATTCGACCGGCGGTTCGTGGTGTTGCTATGAATGCGTTCGTCTCTTTTTTTTTTCATTTCGTACTTTGTGACTTATTCCCTTGTCATTTAGTAATGACCATCCTCATGGAGGTGGGCGTGGAAAGTCTAAGTCTAACAAGCACCCGGTATCGATATGGGGTTGGGGAACAAAAGGCACAAGGACGAGGAAGCCTGGACCTAAGGGACCGAAGAACAGTAACAAGATGGTTGTTCGTGAGCGGCCAAGAGGGAAAGAGAAGCAAGGTCTAGCATAATTAATCTTAATTCTACCCAACTATTCTTGCTGCTTTACTCTCTTCGGAATTAGATTTGTCTTTTGCTCCACCCCTCTTTTGAAATGATTCTTCTAGTCCATGCTCATCGTATTCTGACCTATAGAAAATCACTCCCCTTCCTCGTCCACTTCGTCCTCTTCCGCATTCTTCTTCGGTTCCTTGTTAACTTCAGCCTTCCCGACTAAATCCCTCCACATCGTCAACTCTTCTCCCACTTCTAGACGTGCAGCTTCTAATGACTTTCTCAGCTGATCATAGTACGCCTTGCCTGTTTTGTCTTCTTCAGGCTGGATAGAGGGTGTGATAGGATACGCATGAGATTTGCTTTTGGGAATATCCGAGGGTGCAGAAGAAGGTGGATTGAGTGTGTAGGTTATCTTGATTGATTTGGAGGTCGACATTATGGTATCGAACTGAGACGAGCCATTCCATCAATGAGCAACCTGAACAAACAAACACGATTAGATTAGCGCTTTGTTCCTTCGTCTGGTCGTTCACAGGCGAAGTTCGTGAACTAAGTCCGCAGATGGCGGCTGATTTCGATCTCGAATCCCTTGTCTTTATCGAACAAAGGCATATTTCTTTTCCATTCTATTTCTCTTTTTTATCTAATCACCGCAACATAGTTTTTATGATGCTGGGTTTGCGGATGGCTTCGCTCATGGTAAAATTCACGGGCTGATCGAGGGACGTGCCTTGGGTAGGGAAAAAGGATTTGAAATGTGGGAAGAATTAGGGTTCTATGAGGGGTTCGCAAAGGGATGGAAAGCGATCCTCGAAATGTTTGGAAACAATACCAATGAGTAAGGGACCCTTTCTACCCGGTGTCTGTGTGATTAACACTTGGTAAGGCGCGCGATCCAACACATTCGCCAGCTCCTCGATTTGATCGGCCAATTCCCCCGTGTCAATCCTTCTTCATCTTCTTCAACAAACGCAGATGTCGACATTCAAAAACTTCAAAGTCAGATCCGATCGCGTTACAAAGCACTTTGTTCTTCTGTAGGTGTACGACCGCGCTTGCAGGTTGCAAGTCCTGCATCTGTACCTGAATTGACGCAGGAGGAAGAGAGCGATGTCACGGACTTGCCGGAAATGAGTGGTGGTGAAATCATATCTCAAAACAACCGTGTCGCTCCAGGCTCATCTATCCCGGTCTGGAAGATTGATAAAAAAACGGGATCGAAGACTGCGGTTACAAATATGGATCTCAGCTTTTGAGTATTCTTCACCTCTTAAATCACCTGGACGAAAGCATCGCGGGAGAAAAACTCACCTTACCATCAAAAGGAGATAGAGATGAAAATCTAATCCACCTTTGGCATCCACTGCAAAGGTGAGATAGTAATTCATATTCTTGCCGTAAAAAGCCATCAGCTGAGAGCGACCTTTATAGTGATAATATTATTTTCTCCACCTGACAGATTGGCCGACAGTCTTTGGGACTGTCACCCCTGGTCCACTGCCAAGTGGTTCGGGCAATTCGGGCTGATGCATTCTATTATCCGTAGCGTACCTGATCTAGTTGGAATTCAAAATGGCCAGAGGCAATTCTTTGACAATGACATTACGACATATCGAGAAAGACCTCGAGCGTGTGGACAGTCCGGACTCCGAAACTTTCGCGCCGTTCGGTCGCACGGATGTCCAAAGCCATGCGTTGGGACCCAGCACGAGGAACCCTTTTCTATTGCACGCGGGAAATGACCGAGAACCACCATGTTATTACCATACAATTACAAAACATCGTTTTCGGATTGGTCAGAAGGTCGAATTATGTTACAATTGAGGAGAACTGGGAGCCGAACAAGAAAAATGGATCATATCAGCGAAAAAAAAGGAAACATGACCCCCCAATAGAGAGGGAAATCCTAAGAACAAGGGGAATCACACTTCAACGCATGTGCTGTCTCAACACGGTCTTGAACAGAGGTAAGCATTCCCATTCCTATCACTGAAGGCTGAATGGAACATACAGGGAACGTGTTCGCGAACGTTTCCGTTCCTTTGAGCTCTTTGATTCTTTCTTGATTTCTGTAAATGATAATGTGCGGAGACTACAGCGAGAAAAGTCATCAGCTACGAGCAGAAAGTGGATTGGGCATTGGGAAATTGAAACTGACCAATTTGATACCTTGGTGGTACCTAATGTCCGGTTGCTCTTCACATTCGACTTCGAAAAATTCATAAGAAGTATTGAAAGACGGATCGTCAGAGTACTGTCTGTAGAGCGGTAGTATCTGTTGGGAGAATCCACAGATCCTCATGTAGTAAAATACGGCGACATTCTTATTCCTTCGAGAATCGAGCTGTAAGAGAACGAAATGTAACGGGAGGCAATCATTTGGTGGTGAAGTGTTTGTCTCGACGATAAACGAATCAACTCACAACCGATTTAAATTCTTCGAGTGTTAAGCATTTGAATGTCGGCATGGTGCTGTGCTAATAGCTCAGCAAACGTTTGGCTGAAGTGTCAAATCGCTTATCACTGTTGAGCGAGGATGGCTGCGGTTGGTATCGATGCGATGATAACGGTGTGAAAAGCCAAAGGGTAGTGTGATAGAATGGGATCCGTAGCAAGTTGCCCCACAGGCCTTAAGTACGTTATCTTCCGCCGCTTTCGTTCTTGTTGGTCCATCTCATCACGTGGAAATCCTATCGTAATGAGTAGATAGTGCGGTCCAAAAGAGACTACCCCCAGGGTCGCAAGGCACGGAGCTGCGATGTTCCCCTCATTGTTAAGGAACAACCAAATAAATTGAGTATTCTTTTAATATAAAGGGAGGGGGGACCAATCGAAGTCACAATAAACGGTCAACTGAAAACCAATAATTCGGCGAGAAAAGTTTCAGGGCGTCCGGACCATAGAAGTGCTTTGCCCTCAGTTTAAGGAAATGTGGACACACAGTGCGCCACATACCTCAGTAAGGCAGAAGTTCTGTTTTTCTTTGAACTCCGACTTTGCTGTGCACTATTCCTTTTGTCAATGCGCTGATCGCCGTTCGTCATAGACGCTCAAATAATTTCCGAATTTCCGTATGGAAGGTCAAGCGTGGCAGTGACCAGTTTTTTTGGCCATTGGCAAGAATTTGATCTAGATTTTTTGGCTGGAGAGATCAATTGGATCACTCTACCGACTCTTTAAGATGCTAGGCACCATGGATGACAAAAAAGTAGTTGGAGAGAGGGTAAAAGCGATTCATTTCCCTGTGCAAGAGCTGTGAAAGGGGTTATCTTATCTTATCATCCCACATCGCTCACTGATTCACTTTGACCAACATACAAGTCTTAGGGTCGTTCGCTCGAGACCACAGATTTTTTCCTGCTTTTTTAAACTCGTACTTGTCTGCATGTTCAATCGGAACTTTCTCGTCAGGCGAGGCCACGAACTGCGGGCAGTGGGCGCACTGGATCCAAGTTGCACACCCCCACGGTCTGACTTCGAACTCTAATTTATGCACTGCAACATGTCGTCGAGGCTCTGAGTCCTTCTCTTCTACTGACTACATCATTCACTGCTGCTTGCTTTGGATTTGCATAACTCTTCTTGCTGTTGGCTGTTTTTTTTACGGAACCTTGACTGACGAGATCTTGGAGAGAAATTTTCAGCTTTCCACACTTCCGGGCCCAAGGCAGAGCTCTGCCAGCTCCCCAGTTCGCTTGCAAACCATCCTATTATCGGTTTTTCATGCTGTGAACCTTTACTTCAGATTCTTTTATTTGTCTTCAGAAGTAACGCGTGACATATGTCACCTTTAGATTGGTCGTCATACATGTGCCTATGATTTAGTTTCATCGTTTTAATGACTTCATTTATCCAACCAAATTACAGAGGCTCATTAATGGAATCGGATCAAGTCGTCGCAAGCTTGAAATGTCAAATGAACAATGGTGCATAAGATAAATATCAATCGTAAATGTGAAGAATGAGGCCTTGAGGACTGAACCCATTGTTTCAAGACTCATTTGGGTAGTTTCAATGGCTACAAGATTTAGTCTCGTCCAGTTTTGGGTGACATTTCAATGGTATCTATTGATCCCCTCTATAATGGCCAAATGAATGTTCAATGTTGCGGATTAATAACGTTGTGAGGTCAAGACAGTAGTTGTGAACAATACACGGCGCTACGTAACCCAGGTTGGGTGTTCCGTGGGTGACCTTGTACAAGTTCCATGACGACCGGCACATCCATATGCAGTACACACAATCAGATGGTCCTTGCATAGGTTACAGCAACTTTGTACTCATTTTTCATCCCTAACCACCCTTGCGTTGAACGCCAGGCAGTCGGCTAGTCTGCTGCCAGTCTTATTTTATCGTTTTCAAGGATAAGGAAACTGCTGTACGTTTAATGCACTGCTCGCACGTTTTAACCACATGGTTGAGAGCTGATTTGTGTGTGTTTTGTTCGTTTGGCGCGTCATCTGATTCCGTTCGTGGTTTTGGCCCGCCTTTCATCCCTGCCAACTTCCCTATCAATCACCCGCCACCTTCACGGCCCTCCAACGACTCCCGTAACGCCTCTCAAAACTCGGGTTGTAAACCACTCTCGCCGCGTTTCTATTCACTGGTGTTCAATTGAACATCGATATCTACTCTTCGACAAAATCGACATCTACCGTACATTAAAAGCAGTCTGTAACAATGGTACAATTCGGGGACTTTCAACCCTTGTGTAGAGATACTCCCAGTTATACATGGTGTAACCTATTTTATCGCCAAGTATGTTGGATTACCTTTTTATTCGTTTTCTTTTTACCATCAACTTATTTGCTTCATTTACAGCTTTCACGACTATCAAACTCGACGTTGCAAGGTGCCTCATCCGATGCAACATCAGCACCTGTTGGCATAAATCCGTTGTGTGGTATCCCGAGGGCTGGAACTAATGGTTCGATTGGAAACGTCGCGAACATCATCGCATGTGGTCTTAGTATAATTGTTGTTGTGGGTCTCATTCTACGATGTAACCAGAGGAAGGCCGCCGTCGGTAAGGTTTTCATCTCCACCCTCCTTCTAATTCGCATTATCCGGACGCCATTCGTCACACCCTTTTCCCACAAGATTTTGCAATCTTTCAGATCTGATGCTGATGCTTTTTCTCCCGACAGGACGCATTGAACTGCGGATATTCCTCGTCATTTACCTTATAACCCTTCCTCTTCAACTCATCACCAATGGCTCATTACTGAAGCAGGGCACCACTGCCCTCGTGGCACTGACGGCCATTCATGTCGGTGCCGTCGTCGCCCTCTTCTGGTCGTTGCTGGCCAACGCCATCGTTGCCACCCAAGTAGTAGAAGACGGAACTTTCGCGAGTTTAGTGGTATGTTCTTTCCTCGCCTGAACGTTTTATCGGAGTTGTGATTGAACGGTTTGCGATTGCCTGCGGCTCCCATTGAATGTGGATTGTTTATCTATAATCTGTTCTATTGTTTCTAGCCTTTCCTTATTTTGACGGTCATCTCTCTTGGCGTGGGGATCTATATCTCGCTTGATGTTGCACTGGGGCTCACCTCGGTTATTGGAGGATTATCAAATCCACCTGAAGCATTAAGAAGTATCGCCCTCTTCGTGATTACGAGTATATGGCCCGGACTGTAAGTCTCTCTTATCACATCTTAACTTCTCTCACTGAGATACACCGAACAACGCAAATAGATGTGCTCTCCTTTATCTTGTTATTATGATCTACATCGTAATACGTATTTTGCATGAAACACGGCCAATGTGGTACTATCTTCTCGCTGCTTGTCTATTTGTCCTGTCGCAGCTGGCGTGGTTCTTGCTGGGTAGAGTTATTTGCAGGGTATGTCGTTGCCTTGATTTCTTTTGATCTCGAAGTGTTTCATGGTGTACGTAATAGGGATCAAACCAAAAAGTGGACGGCACGGTCATTGCTACGATATTGGAGACCGCCTCAGTTGTTGTCCTATATCTTGCTTGGAAAAGTATTACTGAAGGTGCGTTTTCAATGCCGCGGTCAATAACAATTACCAACCAAATATCTTGCACCGTGAACACCTACTAATATTGCTTTTTCCTCTTCTCAGAGTCTTGGGAGGACGAATATTAAACCGGTCGTTCCATATCTTTGGATTAACCTATTGGATATAACTTCCCGCGTGGCGCCGAGATGACTTCCTAACATTCCCGCCTTTCACCCGCACCTCACTTTTCTTAGTCTACTTTTCTGCTTTGGCAGATCGGACCCGGATCGCCTCGTCAACCTCTATGCGCGACGTCACCGAATACTGTTCACTGTCTCTTTTCTGCGTTACTCTTCTCCCTTTCGATCTTTCACCTCTGGCTTGTAGTTCTTGTCATTTATGTTCGCCCTTTTTCCCGATTTATCTTCGCCGCCTGGATTTTTTCGCTATAACAAGAGGCAACGATGACTCGCATGGAGCCCGCGTTATTGCTTTACTGACCTTTTTGCCGCTCTACTTACCAAATTTACGACCTACCTTGCCACTTCCTGTAATCAATGAAATTTATTTATTTCATCGTGATTTATCTCATACGTCAGACGGGTATGTGACAACAATAACCTTGATTTTAAATCTATCTTTACAAGGCATAAGAAAGCTAACTTCTTGATTTACATGATCTGAAGCCATAAGCTACAGGAAAAGAGAGTAGGGTAGTATGTACAAATGCGATGCATGTGCAGTGGAGAGTCCAGGAGCGACAAATGATATGCAATGATATAATGAATGATACAGAAAAAGCTTCATGATGCAAGTGAAACGTTGGATATCTGCGAATGAAGATGACGAATTGAAAACAATGGAGTGTATAGAAAAGCATAAGAAATATGAAGAGAAGGACTGTAGCGAGATTAAAACAGGGCGCAGGATGATTGATGAGATATTCTAATGTCGAAGAGTGATGCGTGCTTGCGAAAAGAAATCGTTTCGGTGCAACGGTTGTGTAGGGTGTCATGATTGCCCTAGAGATGCGATGTACTTTTGAGAACGGCCAATATTAACAACTTCTGAGATACTTCCAAGACGAAGATGTGAGATTCGAGCTTTTGACGTGTCGGCGATTAGAATTCGACGATTAATATCCATAGTACGCGCGCTGTGTTAGGTTCCAATAAGAGAAGGTGTACGAACAACATTATGACTTTACCATTCTATCGCTGTAGATGTATTAAACTCTGCTCATAACCTTAACATAAAAGGGTTAACGCACAATAACCAAATAACTTTAGAGCCAGTTTTGCAACCCCTCAAAGTGACAATATGCCCTCTGATACATTCGTAGAGCAGAGCACGCTGGTCTTTATCCGCCTACGGATTCGAGAATCAGGACACACATGGTAAGTTCAGAAAGATAACCATTACCATAGGCAGAACACTGGCAATCAACTGACTTCCCGTAACAGACAGAGCTAGATCAACAACCATGGCACGGCGAGCACTGGAAAAATAGCCAATTAGTCATCATAGTTTGGGATCGCTAAGATGCCATACCCTTTAGCAGGCTCGCACATTCTTCGAACCACTTTATCCAAAGTTTCCATGCCTCCTTCTTTCAGAGCTTTCGTTACGGACTTAGCCCCTTGCTCGTTTATGGCAAATTCAAGCAATCCTTCCAATAAATGATCCAGAGTCATCATTCTATGTTTTTCCGAACCGTGTTCCAAGACTGGAATGAACATAAGAATTTACGACAGCGATTGAAAGCATGCGAAACATACTGTGTTGAATACAATAAGAACCCCACTGGTTTTTCGCGACATCGCTGAATGCAGCAAAACCGTGGTTGAGAAGTTCTTCAACAATGCCGTCTTTAGCATCAGCCTCAAGATTCTCAAATGCATGCTAATGAATTACGTAAGTGTCAGAACACACCCAAATGAAAAATCGAACCTGGACAACGAGAGAACCTGTCTCATGACATGCCAGAGAAGCCCATTTTCCCTGCAAGGATTTGTTGACACTGAATTGTCCATTGCGTGAGTGGAAATAGACTTTTTATTCCAGGAAACACGCACTACGCAAAAATCGGAGGGGCGGGAGATGTCCAAGACAATTCCATTATCTATCTTGTAATTGGTACCAGTTGTAAGTGAGGACTCCTTAGTACGTACTTTGCTCCAGACATGGGACGCATGTTTGTTGACCAAAGTTTGTGCAGGATCGCCGAGGAGGAGCTCGGAAACAATCAACAAACGAATGTCTTCCTCACAGTCGAGAGCTTTCTGGAGAACGTGGCATCCATAACAGTTTGTGGCAAGTTCCACGACGCGTCCCCTATAGGGCGGTGTTAGCAAAGAGGGATCATTTCCAACTCAGACAACAGACCGCATGCAAGAAACAATCTTCCTTCTTTCATCAGCGGTTGATGCGGCCTCGAGACACCTTTGTACCGCCCAATTTCCGAATCTTCCGGTATATCATCAGCAGTGAGGGAAAAAAAAATTCGTTGTCATACCGGTGGGCCATCATTTCAAAACCGCGAGCACAAATAGCGTCCACAATTTTTACCCTTTCTTCAGCGTCTGCAACTTTGAGCTTCTGCTGAAGAAAGATAGACGCCTGCTGATCTGAGGATTTGATGATGCGCGATACGAAAATGGGATAAGGGGGAGAGGACGAAGGATGAAGGAGAGATAGAAAATTAATGGGCTGAAGAAAACTTATATATCAGCGGTATAGAAATTCCGGATAAAAAAATCCTCACTTCGTGTGGCGTTTGTAATAACTGAGCAGCAGAGGGTTGCTGATGGCCAAAAGAAGATCGCAAAGGCTCTTCTTGACACCCCCCGCCGGCACCACTGGTAGCATAGTCAGGAACAACCTTGTCAATTCCAACGCGCCAATCAGCATGCAAAGAAGGCTGATGGATCTGATGCTGTTGTTGTGGGTTCATCCGCCATTCCAGCGTTGGAAGACGGGCATCTATACGCCTGGGTGGCAATGGTGTGTTGTAGAGCGCTTGAGAAGCAGTAGAATGGGGTGAAGTGGGGTTGATTTGCATCAAGGAATTGGTTGTAAGGGGCTCTGAGAGCGGCTCGAAGAATGGAAAGGTGCTGATTGAAGAGTGATGACGGGGGTGGTTTAACTGAAGTAACGGTGTACGAGATGGCACCAAATTAGAAGTCTGACTTTTAACTGGAAAGTTATTCTCCAGAAGGAGAGAAGACTGAGAATGATAGACGTTTCCCGACGGAATGGCTTCATATGGTGAGTGAAACTTGATGTCGAAAGGTCTTGCCGGAGAGAGGTCAGTCGGGGTTAGCAGAGCCGAAGACACAGAAGCAGGTGAGAGATCTGGTGAGCTTGCAGAATTCTCGACGTTCAGAGAAAAAAGAGAGGGCTTGTTATTGAAAGGAGCTGGAGAGTTGAGATTTAGCGTGCGAAGGAGCTGTTCTACCTGCTGAAGAAAAGTTAGCTCCAGATAAGTTAAAAATCTGAGTGAAAAAGACGCATACAGAATCATCGTAGTCCGGGGTATTTTTTTTCCTGCCGTCACCGATAGCGCCGACGTCCCGAACGGATACCTTATGAGCTTGAGGGCTTGCTCCGAAAAAATCTTTGGCCATGACTGGCTGCTGACGAGTAAAGACTCTGGCATCTGGAGCGGGATGCGCACCATCTTTCTCTGAAACAACTCTGGAAAAGCAATCAAGCCTCTTTGGCCAGGTAATATCCGAAAGTTGGGGCTGCGGGGCCCAGATGGAACCCATGAGTCCGACAGAGGGTTGCCGAGTCCTAGATGGACCATTCTCATAGACGGCAGTGGAAAACTGCTGGTTGTCCCTAGCGTCGGGAAGGACCATTGTAGGAGAGGACGATGGTAGTTGGAAGCAAAGAGAGGCTGTGTGTAATTTAACCTTTATACGGCGTCAGAATTGACATCTTTTGTGAAATGTATAAATCATGTTCCACTTTCGGACAAATGCTTTCCAAACTGGGAAGTTTCCACGTCGGTCTCGCAGCTAAAATTTAGTCTCGAGAAAAAAGGAAGTTTGGAGCGCATATATTCAGCATTTTTAGATCCAGAAACTATTTGACTGATTGCTTCAGAACATCATCGAGCAAGTGTCAAGCCGTCGTCGGCTCAAAGACTGAAAACACGATTTAGACACGATTTGGACCAAAGAAGAGCAACATGCGAATTAATAAAGGGACAGAGTAGCACCCGTACAAATATAGGTACTTATTCAGGATCATTCAAAGCAACGCATCAGCTAGGACCGAGGCAGAAGAACGAGCTGGCTGACAGATGGACTGTTAGACAGCACTTCCAAGTAATATGGCTGATCTTCTGAAATTTACAAAAGCTGCGTGTGTTTGCATTCCCCTGGTCTTGCAACCGAAAGAATTACAATTGAGGTTCGTTGGATGGAGGTGGCTGGTAGGTGCAATGAGATTTCGTAAGAGTCCAAAATATGGATCCCCAAGAAGGCCTGTCTAGATCAATGTCGAGAACCTAAACCAAAAGAGAAGCACAGAAGAGTTTGGTCAATCAGGATTTGAGCTGGCACTTTTGCAAAAGGCACTGGCAACGATAAGAAACAGCTGATTCGGATCAGTGAATTTTTCACACGGCGTTGTAGCACGGCAGCATTCAATCCAAGTGTTAAATCGTCCTCAGCCCTATAATCCACCCCAATTGGTTTTGATAGTGTAACTGTGTAAATATTAAGACCTCGAAGTTAATTATTACCGGTGTTCGGAAAATCTGATTCTGACGTATTTTACTCAATCGCATAAAGTTGGAGTTCAGCAGGATATGAACTTCACAATGGCAAGGCCAGATTCCACTCAACGAACCTCTGGAATGAATATTTATAGGGGCTCTAGATTTGGACAAGGCGCAATACTAATAAAAGTAAGGCTTAGATGAAATACTTCCTTCAAGTTCAGCTGTGATTGCATTCGTCATCATATGTCGAAAAAAAGGTACCTCCCATCTTTCTAGCGGATAACGTCAAATATGAGAGTGCCTCCACGTCCACGGTCCTTGTGGTCCACATCTGTGAACAGACGGTCCTATGTCCACGATCTTTCTTGTCGAGAAACGAATCAGCAAAATAGTCAGCACACTTCATGTACATCACCGGATCCTTTATCCAACGACAGAAAGAGTGGTAGACGAGGGAAGTAAATAGGGCTGTGATCTTTGATGCAAGGAATGCAACACATCATTTTCGTTTTCGGGAGTCGGAGAACCATTCAAAAGCGGTCGTCAAGTCGTCAAAGAAACTTTCACTGACCAAGATAGATCTGACAAGTTGCTAGTATTGCAATACAAAGCTAGACAGTGGCATACCAGAAATTTTATATTAAAGGAAAATGGGACTGATAAACCCAGCATACACCTTTGTTGTGAAATGGTTCAGACTGATGGCCCGTCATTGTATCTTTTCACCTAATTTTCAAGGAGAATTTGCCGCAGCCGATAAGGTGAGGAAGGTCGTGACCGACAAGGTGGACCTTATGCCACTCTATTCAGAGCATTTAAATAGTGTTGAAAGAAACAGCTTGAAACAATATTATTCACGCTGCGCTGTTCGGGGTAAATGGCCGCAGGTGTCCTGAGTGGCCCCGCATCACTTTTAATATGGAAGTAAAGTTCGACGTATTATTTGGTCAGGCACTCGCTTGCAATGTTGCATTCATGGGTTCCAGGTTTGGGGTCGGTTGAGATGATCAAGTTCGACGTCAACGCAGATGTTATTGGATCGATGCATATCGGAACGGCTTAGACGTACTAGGCCTCTCATATGGCCCGAGCATTTTGATACTCGTGCCACATGCTCCAAGAGATACGGTCTATTGGCTCCCTAGTAAGAATGTTCAGTGTCCATCACCACAGTTAGGATGTAAAATGTCTGCTGTCTGAACTTCGAAGCTCAGACTCAACGCCAGCCTGAGGTGATGCCATCAACTGAGGTAACAATAGAATGTTTTGATGGAAATTAGGTTTTCAACCAAACCCGGGAAAAGCAAAGCGGAATCGTCCTATACCCAACCCATAATTGCATTGAACGGCCTAGGCCTTGAAGTTTGGAAGTTTAATTATGCTGTTGACAGCATAATTAAACTTCCAACCATCATGCCCAGTGCCACTGGGCATGATACATACCCCCAACGGGTAACTAGCATGGTCCTCTGATTCCACGCCGCCATTGTAGAGATTCGTGTGCGGTGCGGTGTCAAAGCTTAGAATTATTTCGGCGGAGAAAAGGCCCAGGCCGCTTATCCCAGAGTTTAGCGATTGATTTTAGTCAGGCAGAATCCCCCTTGCGAGGAGGTTTGTGATGACCATAGTATGCTGACAAGTTGGCCCGCAACGTTCCGCGTCAGAAAACAGAAATTGTGAAAGCGACACCTTCTTTTCAGAACATAAGTCACGGTGGCAGGTGACGTAAAGTTTCAGGAACCCCTAACAGTTTACTCGTTCCGTCCAGTCCTTCAAATGCGTTACGAAATCGTTGGCAACTTCATCACGAACTCATTTTGACTGAGTTCGAACGTCATGACTTTACGACACGCGGCAGCTTTCTTTAAGCGCATGAAGCCATGGACCGGTGCATTGTTCTTTCATAGAATCATATACGTTACAAAACGAGTTGTTCAACGACTTCTGTCATGGAATTTCCCGATTCCTGGTGAGGCGTTCCCCAGTGGCGGAGTTATGAAGATTGGTGGCTTTCTTATCAGGAAAGTCTGTCTGACAACGAAAGCATGTGAAAATGAACATCAGCCCTTTCGACTTTCTGCGGGGGCTCAATGAATCTGTGCCAATGCTTGATCAAGCACAAATCCAATGAAAACTTGATTATCTACGAAACCGAACAACCTCTTTTGTACTCTCAGGTCTCAGTCTCAGTGAATTTATATGTGAGGTGACTCTAAATTAATGAATTTTATAGCACGCGTGTTTTCCAAGTATGATTGCACCTTGTAACAATGTAATGCCCAGACAACGTTTCACATCAGGAAAATAGGAAAAATACTTAACAGGCTTAGTTGGCTTATTTCATGGATAAGCCTGCTAAGCTGCTCAAGTT
>QDKV01004972.1_pt1 | contig 20678 bp, 24 predicted proteins | sample 1861101 | NCBI WGS metagenome assembly QDKV01 (sample SAMN04275158, study PRJNA302643) | Fungus metagenome, whole genome shotgun sequencing project. | isolation source: fruitbody | host: Mallocybe terrigena | place: Sweden | collected 2013 | reverse complement strand
GCCAATTTAAACTCAGCTGTACCGGTCTGTATACGACAGACACCCCATCCAAATGTCATGTGTCTTCTATACGGACCAGTCACCGGTCTAAAAAGGACCCTTGAATCGATAATGTTATGAGATTTAGTCACGTGGCAGTGTTAAACTAGTATTGTCGGGTTGAGCCTATCTTAGCCAATGGACATCAAGCTGCCCGGTGTAATACCAGTTCCTTATAAGTTATAACGGCCCTATGAGCGGTAATGTCTGGATACCTTTCTGCAAGGTCGTTTCTGACATGCTGTCCCCTTTCCAGTTGCTCCGCCCGTTACTCTCTCTCAGGCTGCTATCTCTCATGTCCATAAGGTTGTCGTGCTAAACTCTACGTTCAACCTTGACCAAAGGAATGTGAATCAGAGCCAACCTTCGGTTGATGGTAAGTATATAACCTCATTTAACAGAAATACTAATTTGATATAATAATCAAGAACTTCGCAAAATCCCTGACTGGTTGTCCAAGATCGATTTCAGTAGTATTCAAAACGACACCTTCTCAAAGCACACCATCGGCACTGGAACATGGTTCGTTGAGCATACCAAGTTTCAAAGATGGGTTTCTAGCGAGATTCCCAGTGTTCTTTGGGTCAAAGGAATGCGTAAGCACTGAATTTGCCTATGTTGTTACTACCGTCGCTAGACTAGCACAGTTGGTGCCGGAAAGACCATCCTTTCGTGAGTTCTTTCATTTCCATCCCGATGGTCATTTCCGTCTTAAAGATTGTTAGGTCAATTGTTATTAACCATCTCAAGACATCCTTTCCTAATAGTCAAGGAGACGTCGCCATTGTTTTTGCATACTGCCGACATAGCGGTCGATATTCATTAACCGATATCCTTGCTTCATTTGTCAAGCAACTGTGCCAACGTCATCCCGGCGTTCTCTCTCACGTCGTCGAATCTGTCTATTTGGAACATCGTGAGGGGGCATCGCCAAATCAGGAAGAATGGCTGGATATACTCCAGAAATCCATTCTCTCGTTCGACCGAGTCTACATAATCGTCGACGGTGTGGATGAGTTCCCTTATGATGCTAGGGATGATTTCTTGACCGCCCTTGTATCACTGCAAGCAAGGCTTCTCCTCACCTCTCGTCCATCCATCACATCCTATTTACTCCAAGGCGTCCCGCACATCGATATGGGGGATGAAAACCAAATCGATATTGAATTCTTCATCGATCGAAAAATAAGGGAATCAGCTGTTCTCATGGGACTCTTGATACGAAACGAGCAGATTTGGAACGAAATTCGTGCAAAATTGAAGGAAACATCGAAGAACATGTACGCAAATGTCCAATTAACCTCTAATAAACAGGGCTGATGGATGATCTAGTTTCTTGATACCTCACTTACAAATCGAAACAATGAAAAACTGCACCACAGTCAACGAGCTTCGCAAAGCAACTGAATCACTCTCGTCGGATATCAACGACACTTATTCATCCACATGGGCGCGGATCCAGGCTCAGTCCGAGAGGCGCTTCTCACTTGCCACGAGGGCTATTATCTGGCTGGTATATGTATGTCGACCGTTAAAGATCACTGAACTCCAGCATGCACTTGCAGTGCAATGTGGCGCAGAAACTTTCGACGTTGATGACGTCGCAACCGAGGATATGATTCTTTCCGTCTGTTGTGGACTGATTGTCGTGGATAGCGGAAGTCAAATTGTTCGCTTCGTTCGTGAGTCTATTTTGGTGTACGATTTGTCTGCAGCAGGCTGATGCCAAGATCCTTAGACTTCAGTGCGCATGACTTTTTTCGAAATCTTGGACGCAGTGTACACCCCACACCCCATACATTGATTGCTGAAAGTTGTCTTTCTTATCTGTCAGCATCCCAATTTACAAGCCGCAAGATAGCAAACCAGAAAGAACTAGAGGACTTTCTGAACGCAGAGGAACATCCGCTCCGTGAATATGCCTACAATTATTGGCAGCACCACACTCGCAGCTGTCATGAGGAAGTTACTGGCCTGCCGAATGCAGTGTCAGACTTTCTCGAGAAATGTGATCAATACCCGTGCATACTCAACGAAACTGATTTCGACTTTTTCGAACGACCCCATATCATTGCGTACTGTGGGCTTCAGGGCATCTCATCAAACGTGGAGTGGAACCGACCTACACCGCTCATGGGGTTCACACCGCTGATGTTCGCCTGCGCCTGGGGGAATGAAGAAAATGTCAAAGCGGTACTTTCTCACAATGAGGCCAGTGTTAACGCACGTGCGAAGAATGGTCAGACAGCGCTTTACATTGCTTCTCTGAATGGTCATGAGGCGGTCGTCCGCCTGCTTCTTCATCACGGGGTCGCGAAAGACGGTTGGAGCGTTCTTGGTTCAGTCCTTCACATGCTTCTTTCCCATGAGAGGGTCGCTGTTAACACGCACACGAAAGATGGTTGGACGGCGCTCATCACTGCCTCTCATAATGGTCACGAGGCGGTCGTCAAGCTCCTCCTCTCGCGCACAGATATTGCCGTTAACAAACAGACAGATGATGGTTGGACGGCGCTCTTCGTTGCTTCTTTCCATGGTCACCGGGCAGTCGTCAACCTCCTTCTCTCTCACCCAGATATCGCCGTTAACACACAGACGGAAGATGGCCAAACCGCACTCTTTTTTGCTTCTTTTCAAGGTCACGAGGAAATCGTCCAACTCCTCCTCTCGTGCACTGGTGCCGCCGTTAACACACAGACGAAAGGGGGCCTTACAGCGCTCATGGCTGCTTCGTTTGATGGTCAAGAGGCAGTCGTCAAGCTCCTTCTCTCGCATCCAGATATCGATGTTAACACACAGATGAAAGATGGTTGGACGGCGCTAAGTACTGCTTCATTGCTGGGTCACGAGGCAGTCGTCAAGACCCTTCTCTCGCATCCTGAAATCGCTGTTAACGTACCGACGGAAGATGGTCGGAGAGCGCTCATGGCTGCTTCGTTTGATGGTCAAGAGGCAGTCGTCAAGCTCCTTCTCTCGCATCCAGATATCGATGTTAACACACAGACGAATGCTTGGACGGCGCTCAGTAGTGCTTCTTATGGCGGTCACGAGGCAGTGGTCAAGCTTCTTCTTTCCCGCTCAGATATCGCCGTTAACACCCAGGTGAAAGATGTTTGGATGACAGCGCTCATTTTTGCTTCTTTTTCTGGTCATGAGGGTGTCGTCAAACTCCTTCTTTCGCGCACCGATACGGCCGTTAATATTCAGATGAAAGATGGCCAGACAGCGCTCATTGCTGCTTCATTGCGGGGTCACGACGCAGTCGTCAAGCTTCTTCTTTCGCGCACCGATACGGCCGTTAATATTCAGATGAAAGATGGCCAGACAGCACTCATTGCTGCTTCATTTAGCGGTCATGACGCAGTCGTCAAGCTTCTTCTCTCTCGCGCAGATATCGCCATTAACACAGAGATGAAAGATGGTTATACGGCGCTCTTTGTTGCTTCTTTACAAGGCCACCAAGCAGTCGTCAAGCTCCTTCTTTCTCGCACAGATATCACTGTTAACACAGACGGCCCTCCTCACTGCTCGTGATATCGATCATGACGCAGTCGTCAAACTCCTTTCTTCCACGGATATTTCCATTGACACAAGGACGGAATATGGGCAGACCGCGCTCTCCGTTGCTTCCCGGAATGAGGCAGTCGTCAAGTTCCTCCTCTCATGGAGATGTGGCTCTTTAGCCACAGACTTACAACACAGTGTTCAGCGCGGCTTTTATACTATTAGTGGCCTGTAGCACGGGGACAATGACACCTCAGAATCAAATTTACTTGTAATTCGCTGTAGTCTTTAGTATTTAGTGAACAGGAAAAACCCATACATAGTATGTTCAATGGCTGATATCCTGCTCAGCCTTGCTGGTCGCATCACCATGGTTGGACACCAAATGTTAGTGATGCTCGCTGTTCAATGCACCCCTAGTCCTCTTGAATGCCTATATCGCTTGTGCTTCAAACCTCCGCTCTGACTCCTGTGCTCCCAAAATATTATTTTCACACAGAAAGATTGTATTACTTCATTGGAGGAGCTCACACACCCTTACTCCTCATCACTAAAAGAGACAGTCGCTTGTATTGAAATAGATGCTATCGCATCTGGTACTCGGCTGTAATTAGGATATATTGTCAATCGCAAATTTGTACCTACCTATATATACCAATAAAATTCTTTATTCATTATACAAGGTTATATGACAATTTTGAATGGCCATACAAAACGGCGTAAGTATTTTGAGACACCTGACATTCCAATCACAGATTTGTGGCCGGTTTTCATTGATGTGCGAGATTTTTGAGCAGATTTACATAGCTGTCACAGACTTGTTGCCGCAGTGTATTGGTGGGCGAGAATTCCGAACCAAGCCGTCGTGAAATTCCTATTCTGATATATAGAGACCGAAGAATTTTGGTTCTACTTACATACCGGTTCCATATGCATTCAACACTGCCAAAGAAGAGCATAGAGATGCCGTTCAGGAGTGTCCACATTCTACCGACGCTTGCGAAGCCAGGAAGAATAAGTTTTGGTCCAAATGCACTTGGAAACAAAGTAGCACATCGACGGATACGGAGAATACTAAGTAGTCACCTAAAATATAACAGAATTGGCGACCAGAAGGAAGATGTTGAAAAGCTTCGCCAGAAGAAGTTGCACAATAGCCACTAATGAGCAGAGGAATGCAAAAGGTGAAGTTAAGGAGGTTGTCTGTGCAGCGTTATTGAATTGTCAGCGCTTAATTATTACGGAACAAAGCCATCAATTCAAACAATATTGTGACTGCATTCCAAACCTCACAACAGCCCTGAATTCATCCATTTCGTAATTGCAAGGCCATCTAGTTTCAAGACCTCCCCTCCGTGTTCTCTCCGCAACGTCCTCCGACCACGCGTGGTTTCCGCTGCGTCTACTCAAAGCCAAACCAGCCAGACGAGTTCGGTCCTACCCCCATCCACCATCTCCAGTATCTTGTTACGAAATGAGACGGGTGATAGCACGCCTGTCGGGCATCCGAAGCCTCAAAGCTTTCACAGTCCAACCTGACCAAGGGAAGTCTTTTCCTATGGCTTTCCCTTCCAACACAACAACACCCGCTAATGGAACTTCGTCTTCCTTGCCTAAAATACCATCTAAGTCGCCACCTCCTCTCCCACCACCCATCGGACTTCAAGAGCAACCACACCGAGCTTCTTCTCTAGCCTCAAACCCGAGTCAGGTCGAATACGAACGCTACGTCCCCTAAGGCAGGAGTTGTCGAAGATACAACGATGACTGAAGCGCTCAGATGGCATCCAAAGCCTTTGCCTTCGCGTTTTATTTTATCAACTCCAAGTATTGTATCATTTGGGAATGCACTGATCTTCTCATCGAACTCGGTGGAGGTGGGAATGCGAATGCAATTATCTTTGCTCCCCCAACAAGCAACTCTCATCTCTCAATCACCTGCTGTTGGGTTTGCTGACCGAGGAATCATTGGCTCGAAACGAGGGGGAGAACGGGCCATCACACTCGCGAGCGATAACTCTAAGATTCCTCATCCCCCTCTCGTTATGCCCAGCGACCGTTCCGAACCCGTTGTCAGTAATCGCGATGCGCCATCTCTACATCCCCGGGAAGTAGGTGGCTTCGGAATCCCATCATGGAAATGATCTATGTATTAGACAAATTCCATTTTTCGTGTCCTTCAGCATACCGTCCAAATGTTTCCTCATCCGCTGCAGCGAGCCAACAACAGCCTGATGACCTGACTGCGCCAGGTTGTGGCTAATACTTTTTAGTGGTATGAATTGTTTCGTACAATCCTTTTTTGCAGGTGTTGCGGGCTACCTGCATTCGAGTCAAGTCTCGCTTTCACCATATCTCCAATTACAACTAATATAACTAATATACTGAAGGCACTACCTTATCACAACACTCTGTATCTAGACAAAAACCACTGTCCTTCGATTAATTTCTCATACCAATGGCGCTCCCTGCAATGCCGAAGACATGTCATCAGGGGCTTCTTTTTCTTCAATAAGGACTTCCTCTTCTTGTGTAGACTCTTCATCCTGTGCGAGAAATCCGAAATCCACTATATGATCGCTTATGAAAGTAAGGAGTCCCCGGTTTTCCGGTGCGACCTTCAAATCAGAGACTAGGCGAGGATAACCCGCCATGTAGGCGTCCCGGATAGCATCTTTCTTGAGGCCATGTGTTATTCCCGTGACAGAAATCGGTTTTATCTCTGTCAGCGTAGAGAATGCAAACATAAGTATGGTCGGCGCGCAAGGTCTGGAGTAAAACGCACCGAACAGAACCCTCATCATCGAGCTTCCAAACAAAGCGGCAAAGACACCAGCAACTACAGTCCACAAACCTCCGACGCTTGAAAATCCGCTCAGTACAGACTTGTTTCGAAGATCTCGAATAATTCTGTATTCAGAAGTGTCCCATGGAGGAATAATGCGAATTGTCGCCACATCCGTTGAACGAGGAATAGATGGAGATATAGATGCTTCAGGATCGGGCCAGATGTGAGATATCTCAGCGGTCCAGAAGGTATTGACGGACTGATATGGTCAGTTTCGTGAAACGTTGGTAACAGAGTATGCTCACGTCAAACAGCCCAAAAGCAGAGAATTTTGGCTGTACGAATGTCTCGCGAACGTAAAGGTAAGCAGTTCCGACAACATTCATGCCAGGTATTAACGTTGTCGGTGGTGTGCTATCGAGTACGTCTGTTGTCTCGTTAGTGAGACCCAGCATTACCTGCAACGAATTCCTGGTTCTATTGATGGTCGAGTTGGGTTTGATGTTTAGCATGGTGAAATTCACGACAACGAGGATGTTAGGATATACTGGATATTGCGCTTCCGGTGTTGGGCAATAAAAGCTGACGACATCCAGAGTCAAATTTATTGAGGAGTCAGAAATTTGCCTGCTACTGTTTCCGGCAGTACATGGAATTTCTTGAATAATTCATCAGAAAAAAATATAAACACAGGAAATTATATACAGCTTACCATCAGATTCCAAAATCGATATGACTTTGATAGCAGCTGAGAAGTCTGAACTGATTGTTTCGTCAACGAAAAACTGTGGCCTTGTCTGCAGCGGGTTATCAGAACACTCGTCTCAAGAGCCATATCACAACTTACAACAACCAGATTCCAGCCAAAGTTACTACTACTATTGAAGTCGAATGGAAGAAGCAAGGTCCTAAATTCCTGCACAGGAAGTAACGCAGTCTCGCGCAAAGGCTGGACTATGATAGCTGCGAAGGCGTACAATGCAATGACGATTAAGAGTGATACTGCAAAGATACCCCTGGTTATAATCAACCAGAGTGTTTCACCCCTGGTGCGAGATTAACATGATAACGTTCTGCATGTGGCAAGAAATACTCACAGAAAATCAGCCTTCCAAATCGATCGCCCAAAAAGAACATAAATTCCACCTAGCCAGAAGTTGGTAACGTTGCCTTTATTTGTCGCTCCTGCAGCCCCCGGAGGGCTGCTTAAGCCGGCAGAGCCGTGTCTCCGTGTCCATCTGTTTCCAGTAACATCGTACCTGGACACCCAAAATTCCCGTCCTCTTGTAAGTGCTTCCGTAATCCTCAGCAAGGCAAGTGACAGAAGTAACAAGCAGAGTATCGATGAAAATACTACATATGATATGAAGTTCCAAGGGTACCATTGGATGCTGGAGCTGAAATCTTTCTGGACAATCAAAAGAGGGACAAGGGCTGCACAACAAAATTTAAAAAGCGGGAATCAGATACTGGACTGTAAGAAAGCCGTATATACATACCGCCAATTTCTAACAGTATGACGAGGAGGTCTAATGCGCCGGGGAGACTGGACTTGGGACCAAATGCACTGTAGGCTGCGTATCAGAGCCAAAGTCACACCATGAAAGGAGCACTTCGACTTACCTAGCGAAATGATGCACAAATATGACGGAAAGCACAATAAAAAAGTACGTGGCATAGGCCTTCGACACAAGGAACACAATAATCAGGAAGATTGGACAGAAGCAGACGACACGGAGTGGAATATATTGCAGACGAATCAACTTGTCACTCAACGACGAAGCCATCGATAAACAGATGTGATAGTGGGGAATAAGCTGCCCTGACTTGATATAACATTTTACAACGGCTAGGGCAATGGGCGTCCATTAAGTTTCTGGAACGTCGTCAACCAACAGGCTGAATTATGTTGCCATCAGCGATCAGTGGCAGGCGACAGGTCAGTCGGTTGCGAGCTCACCAAGGCCTCTTTTCAAAGGAGTCATTGCTAGTCATTGGCGCAAAATTCCAACTCATCCACCTACTATTGAATGCCCTAGTTCCATTCCAATTTGCCAAAGCACGGTCGTATTGATAAAGATTTACATAAAGTATTGATGTAAGTATTGATGTCCAAACTTACATAATGGGCGCGCTCAACAGGGTCCGTCAAATAGGGGAAATGGCATTCTAGTACCGCTCCTCTTTGTATTTTCCAAATTTAACAAGTGAATATTTACAAAATAAAAGTATATACTAGACGGACACTGTGATACCACCAAACTTACTATATAGTAAGTCATGTCGAAGTTTCTCCAAAAAATACTCTAACCCTTTCTCAAGTGACCTTCCTCGGACACAACCTCTCCGTACAATCCATCTCATCACGTCAACACTTTGCTGACCACAAGCTTTTGGATATGACGAAGTTGGCCACCATTTATAAAGGATTTCAAGAGGCACCAGGGGATATTCAAATTCTTCGGAGTCTTGAAAGACCGACTCAAAGTCAAACCCGCAAATTCAGTCGTAAAACCGGGGCCAACACCTTGGCCCAATCCATGAGGGACTCGGATATGTGTGAGCGCTTTCTCTGAAATGTCACGATGAGTCAGAAAACCACAAACTACTCTATGATCATAGATACTAGTATTGCTGCTATGAAAAAAAAGGGAAAGATTAATTCTCTCCTTATATCTCAATGTCAGAAATATAAGGTTTACCACTCATGATGTAGCTTCTACCTCAACCAAAAATCAGGGGAAAAGCGGATGAATATTCTCAATACTTATAACCTCTCAGATCATCAATTTGAAGACGATGAGTCGGAGATGTTTTGTGGTGTTATCAGTGATAGTACCCTACAAATTTTCCTTCCACAGGCCCTTGTACATCAATCGCTACACTCACCTTTGATAATGGCAAGGAAATGGGTGATTCCGATGCTCAGGTTCCTTCTGTAAGGAAGGGGGATTAGGACAAACAATAAATTCTAATTCAGTGTCTAAATTTAATGCCCAATCCCTTTTTGGAAGGTCATGTGACGTTGTCGGGATCATCGTGGACGTTCCGCAACCTCGACTTTATACACAAGAGCCACTCAGCTATTCCGGGGCCATTGCACAGACTTTTATGTGAAAATCCAACTTCGCAAAATTTTCTTTTCGCAACTGTGTCTGCAGACATTTTCCCAATCGAATGAAGCACTTCGAGTGTGAACTTGAATGGCCTTTTGGAGCAGGGTTACAAGTTTTGAATCCAACCAGTGAGAATTTTACTCGCGTCCAAATGTGCCTGCAGCATTTTATGCTTCCGGATTGTGTTTTCGGACCTCAAGCCTTGTACATCTTGAAAGGTAAGCCGATAAATTATGCAAATCATATGAACCACCTGAACTGCAAACAGTGAGGGTCTCGACTCTCAACTAGAGTCAGAAGACCAATCTAATAATGAATTCAACGGTTGAAGAGTGGGTGCCAAGCATTGAACAATTGGGTGCGTTATCAATCCTCGTGTGTGCCAAGCAGGTCAATCGTGAATTGAAAAATTGCCAATTACGTCTTACAGGGCTAATACAATTTTGTTACTGCGGCAGCTTAACCTCACCATATATAAGAGGTGTTTTGTCAAATCAGGGCCACACAGATTCTCCACCACGCTGGTTATACATGGCTTCGTCGCTGAGGGACAAGTTGGTCCCCTCTGTCCTCTTGAACTCGACCCTGCGATTTACTCTGCTTCGCATCGTTTGTATCAGTCAAATTCTGCTGATTATCGAGTTCCTATTATTACCCAAGTCGACAAATTATTATTATATAGAATTTCTTGTCGTGTATGCCGTCATATTTGTGCATCACTTCGCTAGGTAAATTCAAATACTCCTTTCATATACATGCGAGCGACGACTGATAACGTCTACAGTGCATTTGGTCCTAAGCTCAGCTTTCCCGGTTTATTGGACTTCTTACTTATATTAGCGGAATTGAGTGGTATGTATATATCCAACCGTTTCGTGAACCCCTATCTGATTCCCAAATTTCCTTTTTCTTGTTAATCTGAGTAGCCCTTGTTTATGTCACCCTTCCGACTATAAAAGCTTACCGCTCCGTCGTCCAACGGCTGGACCGGGATACAATATCCATCTTAGTGATATCAATAATAAACTTCCTGTTGCTTTCCTCCCTTGCTTTGCTCAGAATTGTTGAAGCACTCAAGAGAGGGGGGAAATATCTAATAAACAGGTATGATGTTACTGGGGCCAGATGGACATCGGGACCGACCTCTGGGATGGGCAACCTCTCAGGAGCTGCGGCGGCAACAAATGATGGCTTTGTCAACTTCTTGCTAAATGGAATTTATGTTCTTTTTGGACGGTCGCTTTGGAAGGAAGTTTTTTCGTCAGTATGCCTTACTTAATGAATTTTTATCGCTTTAATTCTGCAGTAGGGGTGAAAAACGCTGGACGATCATAACCAGAGGTGTTCTTGCAGCGGTGTTCATCACGATCATAGCATTGTTTGCCGTCGAGGTTCTCATCATCCAGCCTCTGCGCGAAACCGCACTACTTCCTGTTCAGGAATCCAGGTCCACAGCGCTTCCGTATGACTTCACAACTAGTGAAGTTAGTTTGAACGTGGTGGTTGTGAGTCATGGATTATGCTTTTTGTAGATGAATATGCCGATACTAACTGATTACAGGCAAAACCACAATTTTATGACAGTGGAGAATTTGGTTCAGATTTCTCACCTGCTGTTCGAGTCACATCTTATGAAATTGACGGTGGGTTGCATGTGATATCCTGTGGTTATACCTTTTTCATGATTATTTAAGATCGTTCGGAAACGCCATGTTTTGCCGTGGACAGTGACAGGATGCTTTCTGATCCCAGGCCGAACACCAATTTGACTATAGACGCTGTCAGATTTCAATGCCCGTTATCTTACAGTGCGTGGTGGCTATATAACGTCGTTGTTGTTGTGAATTTCACCATGCTACACATCCAACCCAACTCGACCATAAATAAAAGCAGGAGCTCTGTGCAGGTTATGTTGGGTTACATCAACGACACAAGAGGTATCTATGAGAGAACGCCACCTACAGTATTAATACCTGGCGTGAATCTTGTTGGAATCACTAATTTTTACATCCGCCAAACACTCAAGAAGCCGACCGTCTCGGCGTTTGGTTTATTAGATGTGAGCAATCTATTACCGACCAGATGCAGAGTACTCATTGACCTCCTTGACTATTTAAATTTTAGTCCGTCCACACGTTCTGGACTTCCGAGATAGCCCAAATCTGGCCTGACCCTGATGCATCTTCAACATCCACATCTATTCCTCGCTCAACGGATATAGGCACAATTCGCATTATTCTTAATTTGGACTACTCTGAATCTAGGATCATTCAAGATCATCGAAACAAGTCGGTTCTAAGTGGATTTTCAAGTGTTGGTGGGTTGTGGACGGTTCTCGCCGGTATCTTTGGGGCCCTATTTGGCAGCTCAATTATGAGGGTTCTCTTTAGTAAGTTGTACTATGGACTTGCCCGGTGTTGAGAAAGTATTTATGTTGACATTTCTCGTCGAACAACAGAGAAAAAATCGATCTCCGTTACGGGAATGGCACATGGCTTTGAGAAAGAAGCCATCCGGGATGCCTGTCTAAAAGGTTATCCTCGCCTTGAATCCGATTTGCAGCTTGCGCCGAAGGATAAGGGACTCCTCACTTTCATAAGCGATCATATTATTGACTTCGAATTTTTGGCTCGGGACGAAGGGGTTGCACCAGCAGATGTGCAATCAGAAAAAGCCAATATCGAACCTCCTTCCGAGACTTCGACGCCTCCAGCAGGAATGCCGTTGGTATAAATCTATATGGTTTTGCTTGTGGAAGAGGATAGCGATAATACAGCAAGAGTGTGGTACTTGAAAATTGAAAATAAAGTTGTACAATATTTGAAGGCTGAATGTATACACCGGTATGACAGCCCATAATCTCCTGAAAAACGAAAGAAGATTAAACCCGTTCAAAGTTTATTTTTCGCTCGCCGATGCAAAAGGACATTTGCGACATTGGCTTCCCAGAGCCTCTGGAGAAGATAAGAGCAACCTCGAGTTATCCCATTGTACAGTCAATTTAGAATGACGCGGGGAAGGAAGGCGCAAAGAGAACTGACTGCTTAGAGTAGGAAGTGGAGGCAAGGAGTAGGGTAAGTTCGCCGTAGTCTGTTTTATATTTGGTTTGGCTGCCAAATCCCTTGATAACGAAGAAATCAGCGAGGAAGTGTTCGATGCTGATCAGAACCCTATTCCCTGACTTTGCCCGCTTGTGTTTACCGACACCAACCAAAGAAATCCGTCGGACAGAACCTCAAAAGCCGCCTTTCTCCTTCTCGGAGGGTGCTAGAGAAGAACCACTGCTCTCGTTTTCCTTGTCTCGGTCGAGCAGGAACCTCGAGAGTGACTGTCTCCTGCTTCTCGTTGTTGTCTGCACCTCTCCACGCTGACTACCGCTCTCGTGTTCGCTCGTTTCTCTATCACCACCCTCACCGCTGCCTTGACCAACAGCATGACCGAGCCTAATACCCATAATAATATAAAGCCCCTTGCAAAGACTTTCCGTCACACTTGGAGCTTCTCCAACAGCCAAATTTTCCAAATTGTCTCCACGGATGCCAATCGACTTTTTCAGTTGTATGAATCCCAAGCTCTTCCGCTTCACGAGCTTACTTGGCGTAGAGGATGGTTCAACACAATTAGTTCCACCTTGTTCCCGTTGAAACGCTGCTCTACTGCTACTACATCGAGTGATGCTTTCGCTTCGCCTTCCAGTTTTCGTTGTCTTCTTTGCCTCTATTTCCCTTGCTCGACGTGCCCCCGCCTGGCCAGCCACCCACCAGCGCGAGCGTGCGGGTTCCCAGCCCTGGAAGCCCGAATAAACCAATTTGGGCCAGCTGGGTTTGTAACAACGCTGTCATCAGCGGTTGACTGGAGGCAGGGATAGAGAATTACGTGAAGGACGATTGGATTCCCGAGAGGGTCGGGCACGAGGTGTACGGTCAAGGCCAGACTTGTTCTGTGGTTGATCATCTGTTAATGTAGAAGTTGTTATCGACTTGTGAATTGATAATTGGAACGCAAGAGAATAAGGAGAAATAAGGACTGACCAATGACCTCCGAGGGCGTTGTACTCGCTCTCTTCCGCCGCACAGCCCAATTCTTGACGCTACTACCCAGGAGGGCAGCACCCTTCGTCGGAATCTGCCAATGGCTGGTGTGACTGCTAAACGGTCGTCCGCAGAAGGAATATATCTGCCCTCAAATGCCTCGTCTGTGGCAGCGGCTACACTGATTCAGACGCGCTACCCTCTACATCGCCGTCGGATGAGAACGAGTGTCGGTTCCTGTTCCACCTAGAAGGGCTAGCGGAACGAGAAGATCCGATGTTGGTCTCGCTTGCGTTTGCACTGCTCCTACTCAGGGAAGCGAGCTCAAAAGTACCTTGTGGTTTAAGGTCTACTCTTTTTCCTCAACCTCCTCTCTCTTGCTTCGCGGATAAGAGGAGAATGTGGGAGGAGAGCAAAGGTTGAAGTGGGTCGGAGGTGAGCCGTAGAGGAGTAGTAGGTTTGGTCCGTGTGCTCTATAGTAGGCACCAAAAATACAGAGCAGTCAGGTGAACGGTTGTGGAAGACTTGGATATGGGCTTGTTTGGGGCAAGGAAGGAGAAAGTTGAGACCGGTGCAACTAGAAATTTGTTGGCAAGGCTGGAACCGTCGTATGAGATGAAAAAAATCGTTGGAAAGCTGCTCGTCGAGATCCGGCCGTGACAGTACGGTCTGGCATCAAAACTCTTTTGGCCACAGAAATGCGACCCGTTCATAGATAGCTGAAGGAGCCTGGTGTGCCGCAACATCATAGCAGTATGGAGCATCACCATAACACAGGCCGCGATGGACTGCGCCGGAGAAGGCATGAGAGTGACAAAGTGAATGCTTCATGGCTACAGCGGAGAGTATTGAGGTGATGAGGTGTTCGTTCGAGCAAGCGGGCAAGTTCGCTGCCGAGCAACTCGTGGAGCTCCAAGTCGAGGGCCAATCGATATCGGTACTGATTTTCCAAGTCCGTCATGGGCAACGATGGTGATCTCTGTCGAGCTTTTGAGGTTGACGAGAGTAGCTGTGAGCTTGTCGACCTGGTGTGAGGAATGTTCAACAAGCTCGAAGTAGAATAGGACGATGTCACAGATAGTTGTGGATTCAGGATAGTGGTCTGGCAGTTTGAAAGCATCCCGAATGGCGTCGAGAGAATCCGGAAAAGACTCGGTCATCGTGGCGTACATCGAAGTCGTTTACATTAACATTGTCGTGGGATATTGATGAGACGCGCATGAAACACCCGTACCTTTTAAGACAGTCATTTACCATATTGGGCCGTAATTTCTTCTGTCATGCTCAAATTGAAATTGACGCCAGTCTCTACTGGGAAGATCTTTTGCTCGTCCCGCCAGAACTTTGAAAAGAAGAAACGTCTTCCAACGACCCCCCTTCCTCGCGATCACCCCTTTTGGCAACTCTGGCAAGACCACCGCATCTCTCTTGGGGAACCCGGCAACTCTGACACCATAATTAACGCGCTCATTGCGATAGCACAAAAAAATCCGGAGTGGAACACCAATGCATCTGCAAACACCATCACTGCCAGGCAACAAGAGATGCGCGACATCCTGGCCCGTCACCCCCCCGATGTTGTCTTACTTACCGACATCACTGACTATGGTTGCCATCTTCGGCAAGAAGTGCTTTGGCCGTACATATGTATCAACGAGGACTATGTCGATGCCTGGATCACGGCCCAACCCAACATAGAAGAATATCTATCATTGACTGCCTTACTTCGGGCGTGTTTGAATCACGAACTTGGCCATTGGGTCCAAACCCTTGTAAGTTCCAGTATCCACCAATATGGTTATACATGCAACTAACTTCCACTTAAAGAAAGTTGGTTACTTCTCCACCGAGGCACTTCATTCGCACCCAAAGTCACTAAACGCTCCATGGACTGGTGAAGGGGAAGCTGGGGATTATGTGGAAGTTTGTAGCCAGGGAGGGATTATCCGTTATTCTGCAATACGAAAGAAAGGCGAGTCTCACATAGGTGTGAAGGATGATTAATGTTACTTACCCTATGTGCAGCATATATTATGACTGGTCCCGAGAAAACGCACGAGCTTACACTCTCATATCTCCGCCAGTACGAGTCGAGCACGGATTTCCCTTCAAGTGTCGAGTCCACATTGAGAACGCTAAAGTCAAACAGTGGTGGCGAACTCTTTCCAGACGGAACCGACAACTGCAAGCTCGGCCATCAACCAGGTTGTTTGCGCCTCAGACCTGGTCCAGGGCACCCACTGGCAACTCTGTGAACGGTAATTAGTACGTTTTCAAGGGTTGTACAAAAAATCACATGGAGTTTCGTATGTTACAATTGTACATATCGTTTTTATTGGGACTTTATTTAGGACTAGAGAGAAATGTAGCGTCTGTTTACCCATTCTAGTATGTCTTCAAAGGATTTGAAAATTCAAACCCGTCAATTTAGAGATTTCTGAATAAATATTATACGTGGGTCAGCGGACCGAGCACGAGTCGACAAGTTGTCCGACTCGGTGATGAGTTTTGCCCAGCTCGCCCTACTGCTATGGGCTTGTGCCATTCACCTCAGTGGCATCTATCTCTTCACCAGGGGCTTTCTGTTGACGCGTCTTTCCCTTCCGAATATATCTACCTGTGCAGATTGTGCACTGAACTCAACACACACACGAGCCATCGTCCTCCTTATTGATTCTCTTCGTTTTGACTTTATTACGCCACACCCACCACACCCACCATCGCCATACCACCACAATGTGCTGACACTTCCTCGGGATTTGACAGCGACAAGGCCGAGACATTCCTTCATCTTTAATGCCTACTCCGATCCGCCCACGACAACTCTGCAAAGGATAAAGGGTATCACGACCGGCTCATTGCCCACCTTCGTTGATATAGGAAACAACTTTGGAGGGAGCGAGGTTGCAGAGGACTCGATATTGAAGCAACTTAAGTTGGTCGGGAAGAAGGTACTCCTTCCAATTTACATCAACCGTTCTGCTTTCCGGCTCATAGATACCAGTTGGCTTTCATGGGCGATGACACCTGGCTCTCTGTTTTTCCGTCCACCTTTTCGCACAATATGACTTTTCCTTTCGACTCTTTTAATGTCGAAGACCTGCACACCGTCGACGAAGGCGTCATTTCTCACCTTTTCCCTCTGCTAGACGACCCCTCCAAGCCCTTTGACTTCCTCGTCGGTCATTTTCTCGGCGTGGACCACGTAGGGCACCGTGTTGGGCCTGAGCATCCGAGTATGAAAGCAAAATTACAACAGATGAATGACGTCCTCAAACGTGTCGTTGAGAAGATGGACATGGACACGTTGTTAGTTGTCCTCGGTGATCACGGAATGGACCGCTCAGGCGACCATGGAGGGGACGGGGTACTCGAAACCTCTGCCGGTATGTGGATCTATAGCAAAGGTGCACCTTTATTCAATTCGACACGCACTCTCCCTTCTGGCTTTCTCCAACATCGTACTTTTCCTGGAATGACGGTCCCACAACGCGCTATACAGCAAATAGATATCCTCCCGAGTCTTGCGCTCCTTCTTGGCGTTCCGATTCCATATAACAATCTGGGTATGGTCATTCCCGAACTCTTCTGGAGGGACCGGGGTGGAAAGATTTTGGAAAAGGCCCTAGAGCTCAACGCGAGGCAGATTATGGACTTTTTGGAGACCTATAGAGAAAGCACACTTGGTGGAGAATTGGACGGATCGTGGTCTGGATTGGAAAGTGTTTACAAGATTACTCAGATTCCTGGAGTTGGTGCTTTTTCTTTAGACAACGAGTTTGGAGGAGTGAAAGGTACAATAGCGACCCCACCACTCGACGAACACAAGTGGATGGCTCTTGTTAATTTCCATCGTTTTGCTCTCAGCGCATGTCGGTCTATCTGGGCACAGTTTAACCCGATCCTCATGTCTTTTGGACTTTCTACTCTATTAATGTGTCTTTGTGCTTCATGGTCGATTTACACTGGTTGCACAACAACAAAAATACCCCGGAGTGCCTGGCTGACCCATCATCTCATTCGCTCCGCGCTTGGAGCAATTATCGGTGCAACGCTGGGTGGTCTAGCACATGTCACACTTTCGAAGTCATTGATAGCAGGTGTAACGCTTCCTCATTGCCTTCTATTCGGTGCCTCACTGGCTTCGAGTATGACATTTATCCTTCTCTCCCCGCCCCCACTCCCGGATTTTAAATCACTTCCTTATGTCCTCATTCTCCACTCTCTTGCCTTTCTCTCCAACTCATTCACATTCTGGGAGGACAGAATTATCCCTTTTTTACTCGTAACATCCATTATTCCCTATGTCCGTACCGCATTCAGGCCCACCACCCCTCCTAGTCTTCGCCGGCGCATTCTGGGGTTCGCATTGCTTTTCGGTGTCTGCGTTAGAGTAATAGCGATCAGCACAGTTTGCCGAGAAGAACAACAACCCTATTGTCGAGTGACTTTCTTTGCCTCCTCGTCACTCCCTTCGCCGCCTCTACCCGTCTTATACCTTATAGTCCCTATCGCCGTCGGCCTGCCGTATATCATCTTCCGATTCCTTCGTCTGACCAATTCGGCGACAAGCCTTGCGCGTTTTCACTTGCCGCTCGTGCTAGCTCCTGCGTTGATAAATGGGACATGTTTTTGGATTATCGAGTGGGTTGATTCGGCTGGCTTGCTGGGCAACGAATCGACAACGGACTTGAGGGAGTCGAGGACGCTGATGGCGTGGTTTTCTATGACGTGGGTGGCGTGTCTCGGCGGTGTTGGGTGGTGCTGGTGGCCTGTTTGCTTTGAGATCGTCTCGGTCAAGACTCACACAGCTGGAGAGAAAGCCAGATCTGAAAGCAACGCCACCATCAATGCATTCGGCGCTCCGTACCTCATCTTTTGGACGATCTTCTTTGCCGTCGTTTACGTTTGCACTCAACTGACGGGCCAAGTGGTACTCGCACTGAGCGCTATCGCTCTCTTGTCTTTTCTTGAGCTTTTGGATAGCACACGGCACGCCAAGGCGTTGGGATCCGCCAAGTTCGCTTCGGAGGTGCTCGAGCTGGCTCGTATGCTACCGATGCGATCACATTCCCAGTTCGCATTTCAATTTGCGGACATCATTCCCCTCTCGCTCCTGGGTCTCCTGACGTTCTACGGTACAGGTCACCAAAGTGTTGTGTCTTCCATCCAGTGGAAGTCGGCATTCGTGTTGAGCTCAACTGTGATATATTCTGTGTCGATGGTCACGGTCATTTTGAACTCTGTTGGGCCCGTTTTGGTCGTGTCTGGTCTGGGAGCAGTGTTGGTCGGAGTTTGGAGGAAGGGGGCGACGCCTCAGGTCATGTCGAAAACGAGTGTTGTTGGAGAACGAAGGGAGGAAACGGAGCAGGAAGGGGTGGTTATGCAAGAAGGTTTTCACGAGATAGACGAGGATCCCTCCATCCTCGCCAAATCTGAAGGCACACTTGCAGGTTTTGCAATGATGACATATTACCTGATGCTTCTTCTCGGCGCGTCCACCGGAGCTGCGATTTTGAGAAGACACCTGATGGTGTGGAAGGTGTTCGCACCACGGTTTATGACCGCTGTGCTTGAGCTTGTTGCGGTGGATGTCGGCGTGCTGCTGGGTGCTGCTTTGGGTGTGGAGAGAGTTGTGAATAAGGTGACGAAAATTATAAGGACAAGTGGGTAGAAAAGTCTGGGGGGGGTATTTTTTCGTTCGATATAGTTTGGAAACTGCAAGTTGTTCAAATAACGACCCTCACGTCACTCCCTCACAAAGGTACGAGCGCGTGAATCACTACACCACGGCGCCATAGCTTTTCTTGCTTTGTGTGGACTCTTATGTGCTGGTCGATAGAGGTATATATTGTAGAGCTTTATTTATTTGATTGGCCAAATAAGTAGGTACATGGCTTGTAATTCCTTTGTTACTCGAGGAAATGAAGTGGTGATGGATTTTTTATGGATATACATTTGTAGGGGGCAGTGAGACATTCCACAGCATAATATCATCTCGCTAAGCATGATATATAGGGCCTTTTTTGAACTCGGGAAATTCGGATGAGCTGACGCAGCGTAAAGCATTGTTTCTCGACAACAATCTCTCCATCTGCAAAGCGGGTATGAAGCAATTCGGGAAATACCCCCGTATTATATGTGGATTTATCTGTATAGGCGATCTCATTTGCCATTTTCCAAGTCACAGCGACAGGGGGTCGTCGCCACCACCTTCGAAGGCCTTCAGGGAGAGTTCCAACTGCTGGTTATGGGCCATGGCAGTGGCCGAGGGTCTAGAGAAACGCGGTTTGCTCACTCATCTTGACAAGATTGGCAAGAGGGAACCGTATTACTCTTCTCAGCCAAATTTTGAACAGAGAGCTTCCAGCAGACGAATGGCCAGCATCACTATCCAGGCTGTCTGACATCCTTTATACCTTACACAACAGAGAAGTAATCATTTTAGTTGACGAGCACAATACGCCGACGTCGCATGCCACTCACTATGGGGTGTGTCTCCACCAGCCAAGTCTGGTCTAGATTTTACTCAACTTTTCAACGGCCAACGTCTTCTTCCGCAAAGTTTTTCGCCATACAAGGAATTGTCAACATCCAGATTTCTTTTCACAGGATTGGAAAAAGAATAAATACCTCTTTCTTAGTCTCCTGTATGCGCAAACTAGCTGGAAACTGGACGAAAATTTTACTAACACTATCAACACTCGCTACAACGGCAGCAATAGAGGTGTCCTCTCGGCTCGTCCCGGATGGCCCGGGGTAACGTCAATACCAACCATAATGGTGGGTTTTTTCGTTAGCCAACGCATCGAGCCGGGGTCGAGCTGTATAATCATGCAAACAATCGAGGTCAGTTACATCAACAGTTTTAAGCTGTAAAGATACGTACCAAGTGGTTCATGCCACCAAGCTTAGCATCAAGGCGACATTGGAGAAATACTGGTCTTGCTTTCTTGCATCGTTCGCCTTGTGTAGCTGCATATGGATAGTATGGATACCAAGCTCGACATCGCCAATGCGCTAAAAAAAAATTGGTAAGACAATCACAAGTCAGTTGGAGAAAAAGAGCTTTCACCTTGGTCCCAGGATATATGTAGTGGTCATGTTTCTCCAGAAGGACGAGGATGAAACTAGGTTTCTGGGTGGTCTTTCAGTTTCGTCTCAATTACTTTGCGGATTACATCCAAACGCTGCTTCCTT
>QDKV01004973.1_pt1 | contig 20683 bp, 19 predicted proteins | sample 1861101 | NCBI WGS metagenome assembly QDKV01 (sample SAMN04275158, study PRJNA302643) | Fungus metagenome, whole genome shotgun sequencing project. | isolation source: fruitbody | host: Mallocybe terrigena | place: Sweden | collected 2013 | reverse complement strand
TCTTTCCTTATTTGTCCGCTCCCCTGGTCACAGGCGTGACTCCTCGTGATGTTCTCAGAATATGGTTGACACCTACCTTATAGACATATGACCGGCCCGCCAACACAAGGAGGCTCAAGCGCAGATGTTTTCAACCACTCCAACGAATTTGGGGGGTTGAAAAAGCAAACCAATTCGCTTAGCTCCGTTCTTTCCATTCATTTCCCATGTCTCCTGCTAGATCCGACCGTGCTTTTATAGCTGACGTTCTTCTTTGTGTCCTTCATGTACATGTTCCGTCATACCATTCTTTTCTTCGCTAGACATCCACAAGGAAGCCTTCTGTTCACTCGAAAACTCAATACCCATGTCAAGATTCACCCAATTCTCCAGACGCGTCGGGTTCTGCTCGCTCGTACGACTTTGGGGCTGACATTGTCCTCGCTGGCATTGGCTATCGGGGGTACTACGGTCTTTGCTGAGCACGAACAAGCTGCTGATGAACCTAAATCGTCACTATGCTCCATGCTTCGTGCTTATGTCGTCTTCAGCATGTGCTCCATACCCCATCTCGTTGACTCGGCTCCAACCATCTTGAATACTCTGTCTTCAGTTCCTCTCATCAGAGAGGTCATGGAGGCTATCATGAGAGTCACATTTTTCAAGCAGGTGATTTTCCATCGTTTGAAAGAGCCGCGTTTACTCTAATTACACACACACACGCATACACAGTTCGTGGGTGGAGACACTGTAGACGAATGTGTCCCTGTTGTTCGTACATTGCGCAGAGCAAAACAGGGTGTCCTCTTTGCCTATTCAGTTGAGGTACACGCGACCTCAGCGTCCAACGGACACGAACGAGCAGTACAAGACCTCTTGCATTCCATCGACGTAGCTGCCGACTCCGAGGATAGTCTCGTAACCCGTGCCGAAGAGGGATATACTACAGCTAGGCAGACTTGGGTTGCTATCAAACTGTCCACCCTCCTTCCCGATCCACGTGCTCTTACAGCCTTCTCCCAGCAGATCCTCAGTGCAGGCAAACTCTTACCCCCAACCGAATCATGGAAAGACGTGCCGTTTCCGGGTATACCGAGGTTAGATGACCTTGAAATTCTCCTTAATGATACCTCGGCGGGTGACGGGAAGAATGTTCTTACACGAGGATACAACCGGGATCTTCAAGAACTCCACTCGAATTTGGTCAGAATTTGCACACGAGCAAAAGAGAGGGGCGTGAAGGTGACGATCGATGCCGAGGAGAGCTGGTATATGCCTGCGGTAGATGTGATGACCTTGGCGCTTATGAGAAGATTCAACGCGTTCTCTCTCACTTCGTCTCCGCTTTCCTCTGTCCGAACCTCAATACCCTCCCAGCAACCCTTGATCTATCTCACCCTTCAAGCCTATCTCAGACGCGCGCCTTCCTATCTCACGTTCTCACTCTCCGACGCGAAAAATCACAACTACGCGTTGGGAGTGAAGCTCGTCAGAGGTGCGTATCTCGAAGGGGAGATCGAGGCGCACTCGGGTAAACGGTCACTCCAGGATGCCGAGTCTGCGTCTATATCGCCCGACCGAGTCCCTCCTGTATGGTCGACGAAGTGCGAGACAGATGAGGTGTATGACGAGTGCGTCAGGGTGTTGATAAGCGAAGTGAGGGAAGACGTGGAGAGGTGTCGTGGGGTTGCCGCTTTCACGACTACAGAGGCTAGCAACAATGACAAGAAGCGATGGTTTGACTTGTTCCAGAAAGAGGAGACAAGGGAAGGGAAAAGGCAGCAGGCGGCAGTGCCGCGAATTGCCGTTCTCTTTGGCACGCACAATTGGAAGAGTAGCCGGCTTGTGTTGGACGAGTTGGTAAGGAATGAATTGGGCGAAGAAGTCATGAAAACAGGCGAAGAAGACCCAGTTGTAAAACTTGATGAAGATGTGGTACAGAGGGTGACGACTGGTCAGCTATATGGTGGGTTCTATCCGATCTCGAGAAGTCATCACATTGGACACTAACCACAGGCATGAGCGATGAACTGTCAGAATGGCTCATAAGTCATACAATTACAGACTCTCCTTTTGTTATAAGGTGAGAAATAATAATAATAATAACATCTTTCTTCTTGTCTTCACGTTTTCTCTCTAAATTACTTGAATGTGTGAATGCTCAAACTCATGGCCTACATTAGATACCTCCCTTATGGACCTCTGCGCCAAGTCATGCCATACCTTGCTCGGCGGGCAATCGAGAACAAATCAGTTCTCGGGAATTCGAGCACCGGTGCTGCACAAGGAGGAGAAAGAGAGGGCGGAGCGGACCGTGAAAGAAGGAGGGCGTGGAGGGCAATTTTAGACTCGTTGCTGACTTGGAGGAGCACGTTTGGGTTTTGAATATTAGATTTCAATTATTTTTTTTTTGAACGCGGACAATGTAATATAATTGACGGTAAAGTAGATGGACGGCCCCTTCGAATGGGAGAATGACTTGAAAGGTCAAGACGCCTCTTTTTTTGTGCCTTCGTACTTAGGATTTTCTTCTTTACCATTACCACTGAATACTGTCCTCGGCTCACCTTTGTGCACTACATTTATAGCAATTACATATTTCTTTTCCCCACCCACCATCTGCCCGTGGCCTTCGACCTGATGATCGCACTCATATTCTGAGCCTCGGTCATCGCACCATCCACTGCCGTAGTCTATATCAACTTTACTTATTCATTCATTTATCTACCGAAACTCTGGAACGACGACAGTGTCTCAAGATATGAATATTATATTTGGATAATTTTATTTGACAAACAACTCTCGGCGTCTCGGTGCAAATAGATTTTTTCCTCCTTGTCTTGCACCCCCTTCTGGTTTAAATTTCAAAGGCAGTTATTCGGGAAGCAACCTTGTGCGCTTAGATCGAGCGGGATGTTGGTGGATTATCGCAATAGGGTTTCTCAAGACGCGCCGTAAGCCACTATACTAGGATGAGAGCATTGCTTTTGCTAGCAAGGGTAATTACTTTTTCTAATTTTTCATTGGTCCTCACACCGTTATTGACCTACTAGCAAGGCCTTGTGGTTGAAATCCTCCTTTAGAACTTAGATTTGTGAAAAAAAAGGTACATAAACACATATCGAACGTGCCAGTGAGTGCCAGACTTTTGTTGGAGCTCAAACTCAATTAAAAAAATCTACACTCAGCTGACGTCGGATATGAATTCTCCAGTTGCAATAAAGCACCCGAACGGCAGGACAACATCCCTTTCCTTCTATCTCATCGCACTGATCATAGATCATCTGTCCATCCCGTCTTTTTTCTTCTTCTTTTTTTTGAAATGTCTCCTCCCCACGGGTCTCTCAATCTGAACGGCAGCAGGAGTAGGGCACCTTTAAAAATTGCCTTTACCTATGATAGCCAGGCTCATTGGCAAGAGGAGGAGGGTTTCACAGAAGAGCAATGCCTCGAATTCCTAGCTGAAGAAACTGTCGAAGCCATCGCGGCCGCACTTCGGAAGCTGGGCACAGTGGAGATGATAGGTGGTATCAAGGCCTTAGCAAAGAGGCTTTCCTCGTCCAAAGTTGACTGGGATCTCGTTTTCAATCTCTCCGAGGGCTATGGAACGATTGGACGAGAAGCACAAGTTCCAGCCCTTTTGGAAGCGTGGAATATCCCTTTTACATTCTCCGATTCTGCGACGATGGCTCTGTGCTTGGACAAGGCCAAAACCAAAGTGCGTAGCTTTGATATCATTTGTCATTTCGCCGTGTAGGGCGCTAATTCTGGTTTCAGATGGTTTTGGATCACTATAAAATTCCCAATGCACCCTTCGTTACCATCCCGCCACGTGTTTCATGGCCAAACTCAGAGATCGATCTTGTTGATGTCATTGCCAATTCGACACACGGTGAATCGTTGAAAACATTTCCCTTGTTCGTGAAACCTTCGTCAGTCAGCACTGGCATTGGCATCAGCCAAGCAAACAAAGTGTCTAATCATGAAGAGCTTGTTGAGGCCGTCAAAACATTGTCCAATCAATATCCGCAAGTCGCCCTCCTTATCGAGCGATTCTTGCCTGGTCGAGAATTCACCGTTGGAATTCTGGGCACGGGTGCTGACGCGCGTGTTCTCGGCATCCGCGAAATCGTGTTCGTCAAAAACGGCGGTTTTCCTACAGGCTCTGGGTACGTTTATCGTGAAAACGACCCTTCATTCGGTTTGGACGTTTATGGACATTCGGTGAAGATGGAGACACCGGAGAGATATGCGGTTTGCCCGAATCCTTGGAAGAAGAAGATTGGTTTGGATGATCCTGTCGGAAAGGCTGTCGCAGAAGTAGCACTTGATTCGTGGCGAGTCTTGGGATGTCGCGATACCGGCCGAGTGGACATTCGGTGTGACAGTAAAGATCCAGCATACGCTGTTCCAAATTTTATTGAAGTGAGCACATCAAGTTTTTTTTTTCCTTTCGGGATCCAGCCCTGACTTGCTTTTTAGGTAAACCCGATTGCAGGCATGATCCCCAAGTTTTCCGACTTGGTTGGTTTATCGATGGAAAATGGAATCGACTATGAAGAACTGATTACCCTTATTGTGGATGTTGCTCTAAAGCGATATCATTGACATTTTTTTTTTGCAACGTTGTTAACCAATAGATAAACCCAATAGAAGCAAAAACCACCAACTTCTATCTCACATCACTTTTCAATTGGAACTCAAGTTGTAATTCAATCTATAAAGACAGAGCTAGGTACCACATACATGAATGCAGGATGGCTTTGAGAATTTCATCGCGGCCAGCGCTTGCAAAAAATGGAACAAAATGAATCAAACCAGAAACACGATAGCAGAGTGACGACAACAAAAGCACTGAGGGGCTCAAAAAAAAAACTGTTCTGAAGATGGTCAAAATAACATTCGATGAAATGGCAGCATTAATATAATCGCACGAAAAAGATGAGGCGGTTCACACTCGAATAAGCCGATTCTGGGATGCAGAAGTTCGACCCCCAGGTGTCCTTCCCTTGGGACGAGGACGGCTGAGCCGCAAGGACTCTCCAGGTCTGAAGATTATAATCAGTTGTCGACAACATTAAAAAAAAGTTTAAAAAAATGCTACTCACGTCATGAGATTTCCATGTCCAGTATTCTCTTTCCCAACCATATTTTCTTTCCGATCCGTCGACGACTTTCCGTTGCTGCGCTTACTCCAGCCGAGGGCTGTTCGCCGAGCGGTCGAACCCACGCGAGGTCTAGCAGCAGTTGCTACACCAACTCCATTCTCGCATTTAAGTTCCTGCTCTTTCCTCATATCCATGTTTACAACTAGCGGCGAGAAAGGCTTCATGGTGATGTCTAAAGTCGGAGGGGAAGATGAGGCGTTGTGGTTGACATTTACAGGACGAAGAACTGATGTGTCCAAATTTCGTTGGATCTGGACAAGCCTGTCCTGCGTTGTCACTGGAGACATGGTGCTTTTCGAAATCCGAGTCTGAGGGTAGGGAGATGGTCGAGAAGAAGTGCGAGATCTGATGCGACGAGGGCGAAGTTCTGATGGGAGAGGGCCGTAGCTTTGAACTGAATGTTCAAGAAGAGCCTGCATGCCAGCTGGGTGGTGAGGTGGTTGGAATGCTATTAAATTTTGTTTAGTTTGAGAAACTTGAAACAATGACAAGATTACTTTGAACTGCAAAAATGGAAAACGGAGTGTCTAGCCAAGTACGTTTGCTTTCCGAGACAGTATCCTCAGCTTCGTCTCGTAGAGCATAAAATTTGCGCAATGCGACGATGCCCTGTTCATCATCCCATTGGTGTTCTTCGGTTTTCGAATGAATCGACACCATGTCTGCATCAACAACAAAGATGGCCTGACGAGTGGTTGGATCATCTTTCTTCGAAACCACCGATTCAGGACTTGCAAGATTGGGGTTCTCTTCTTCAATGGTTTCATAGACTGAAGAACGTGACACATGTGCCTTGGAATAACGTCGACGATGTCCTGTCCCGCGTGCGCGTGCGCGAGCACGGTTCCTGGCAATGTTCGACATAGGGTGTGTTGCATTAGCAAGGGCAATGTTCAGCTGAGAAAGATCGATGCTAGATTGAGATCCCCCTGAATTTGAAGAAGAACCATCCCAAGCCGAAAGCGGAGGGGTATCAACCTCTGAGCTCGATGTGCAGGTGCTCGAACGAGACCTCGCAGGCAAGGGGCGAGTGAAGACAGGCGCGCAAACTAAAAAGGTCATCAGTTTCTTGTTGAAGACGAATATAGTAGGGCTCACATCCTGAGATATCCTCTCCATCAGCTATCAAGCAACTGTCTTCAAGACTTTGACGTTCTAACAATCCCCTCTGAGCCCTGATCATGCGCTCTCCGCCAAATTGAAAGGACGAGGTAGAAGCGATTGAGGGCTTCTCGACAATACGGGCCTTGTTTGGGGACTGATTGTTCTTGTAAACTTTGCATTCCTGGACGTTGGCGTGTTTGCGCTTTTCAATTCGTACACAGGGAGATGCCTCAATGATCGAACCGATGGACCGTCGACGAGCATGTCCTCCGCCAAGCATCTAAAAATCCAGTTAAAGAAATAAATCCCAAAAAAAAATTGAAGAGAGAGAGACTTACAGATATCATGGTATCATCATCTTTCATAGGGCTGTGGACACTGCTGACACTCATAACCGAAAGTGGCCGGAACTGATTCGGAGGCAACAGACCACCTTGATAAGGATGTGAAAGATCGTCACCAAACACGGAATCAGAAGACATTGAGCTCCGTTGCCCAGTCTTCTCGAAAAGCGAGTCATCCATTAAGGATCGTTGCTCGTCGTCCATTATAGAGTCAAACGATGCGCGGTGACTGATAAGATTTCGCGAGACGTCAGTATTCTCAGGCGGAGAAGCTGAAATCGATGACAAAGGGCCGTGATCGGAAACGCCTTCAAACATCTTGTCACCCAGTCCGGGTCTTGCAGGGTGAAGAGCGGAAAAGTCACTCATCAGAGAGTCCACAGAGGGATCCCTCCTGTGACGTGACCAGGCAGAAAATCCGCCGTTCGCTCCATGTCGTACGTAAGAATGAGCAATTGAACTGGATGAAGCGGTAGAGTCGTTCCTGCGATGTCCGAAGTTGCGGTTATAAAGGCTAATTGGGGGTACTTGAGATGAGACCGACATGTTGGACTCTCTCCGTCCATGACCACGGGCAGGAGCGTGGAAGTAAAAACTCGACGCATCGCTATCGACACGCGTGCGTGGCTGGCCGCGAATGAAAGCAAATGTATCATCAACTGTTAGTGACATTGAAATGCTGGAAAAGTCCCCGGAAGAGGGGCGCTCTCGTAATCTTGGCAAACCATAGTCGAAGGGATCACTGACGCCGTTGTTGAGAACACGACCATAAGAGGAAACGGATGCAATACTGAAGGCAGAGTCTTCACGACGATGAGGAGCACGGGAGTTACGTGCAGGCGGGGGATAGAATGAACGGTCGCCACTGAACTCGAATCCTCTACGTACTTCGTCAAACGACTCCAAACCTGCAAAACTTACACCAGAAGTCGGCCGAGAGACACCCCTGAAGGTGCTGATAGGATCATTTCCGCGATTGAAAGACGTATTGCCAGCAAGATTTTTGCCCATCAACTTGGCATATATAGATTTGAGAACCGAATCATCTTCGAAATCGTCCAACAGTAGCGAAGCCTCAGAAATAGCTCGAGCGCATTCTGGAGGAGGAATTATGTCCGAGAGGGTAAGCTGTTTGGTATCCTCGGGCGAAGACTCGTTTTTAGGCAAGCCACCGAACCTAAACGAGCGATCGAGTTCCCCGTCTGAAGGTCGAGAGCCAGTCGAACGGGCAAGTTTAACACTCGACAACCTGACATCCTCGTCGGGTGTATCATCATCGCCTTGAACAAAGGTTGGCTCCTTAACATCAACGATCCTTGACGCTGAAAACTGACTGAAATTCAAGCATGGCTCACTGGTCGAGCACGTCTCATCCATCTCGCCGCCTTGCATCATGCTGGGCTCCTCGACATCAAGCAAGTGTGATTGTGACTGATGCAGACTCTGGAAACCAGAAGATGCGCCGTCTCCTTCGAAGGATGCACCAAAACTGGGGGGTAAGGCAGGAACGGGCGGGACCTCAACTCGAAGATGCGTGCCAAAATCGTACCGAAGGTCAACTTTAGCTGGCGTCTTGAACGCCATCTCAAGCTGTTCGACAAAGCTCGCTCGGTCGGATGCGCCGGATTCGTTCAGCTTTTGTAGTTCACCAGTAAAATCAAATGACTTTTTCGTGTCTTCGTCTGAGCTGTGGACCTCATCACCGTCGATTGCGAAATGATTGTGCTCCTCGTCAACGAGAGAAGCTTGGAAGACCGGGAGCTCAATAGTCGGAACTACAAGAGGATCAGGAAGCTCTTTGCTTAACATGGATAGTAAATCAGTATCAGTGGAAACGACACAAATCGAAGCTTCTTGATCATCCTGGAAGGAAAGGCTCTCTGCAACAGATCCGCGATCCGAATGACCAGCAAGAAGGAACCTCAACTCATCAGGAACGTCTGAATCGGGATCAGAGGCATCCGGGTGAGGTCCATCATATGCTGACACGTCCGATCCACCCAACGTACCCGACATACCCAAAATCTTTCTTGCATCCCTCGCGATAGGGACACTGAACGACTCGCCAAAAGAATCACTGAGAGCTGGACTTCCACCTTCACCGATGTGTGTTCGCGATGATTTTCCACGGTAATCAGCGGGGCAGAGCGAAGCGCGTTTGCTTTCTTCAACGTCCTGAATGCGTTTGAAGACAGGAGTAAGGGACCCATTACCAGTCGGAGATGACTCCTCCAATGTTGCATCCCGTGATATTTTGGGACCAAATGTGAGCGAAGAAGAAGAAAGTGATGTGGAAGCCATTCCCCTTGCATTGTCGCCCTTGGATAGGGCATTAACAGTCAAGTTTAGGTTGGACTTGGGAGCCCGAATCGCAGCCGAGTTACCAACAAGAAGAGCCCTCGATCGAGCCGGCTTTAGCGGTTGGAAGACGGGCTCAGGCTCTGGCTCACGAGCTGGCGTCATAGTACGTTTATGACCCGGCTTGAAGGACGGGGGCGTAGGCTTGCAAACTTCAGACGGGGGAGTATCATCCTTTCCAGGCGAAACAGCAGCAATAAGAATAGGCCAAGGCGCGATTTGCTGACCAATGAGGTCTTGTGGTTTCCGCGTTTGGACCTGGTGATGTTCAGGCGACGAAGGTGTTGGGGCAATGCTGGTCGGTAGAGGCATCGTCGATTTGCCGGTATAACCTCGGGATTGTGCGTAGGGTCTCAGAGATGCTATGGAGGACATGTTGCTCTTCAAAGTCCGTTTAAGAGGACTATCATCTTGAGACCTCCTAAGAGCGTTTGCATTGACCGCAGTCTGGTCATTCTTCACACTCGATGGTTTCAGCGGGGTCATGTCGGGTGTTCCAGGCGTAGCTTGGAGATCAAGCGTGTTGATAAGCAACGCAAGGTCATTCGTTGCCGCTGAAAGAATTGAGATGACACCTAGAAATCGAGCAAAAACAATGTTTTTTTTCAGGGGGCATGTCGATAAGAAAATGTGACTCACCTTCCTCGTCTTCGTACACCGCTTTGGGTCGAGACTTTCCAAGCAACTGTTCCGACAATGGTCGGACACGAGCCCTCTTTACGGGTGTAGCGGCAGGGCCAGTCTTTCCTTCCTCACTCTCCGTCGTTTCCTCCTCCGGATCTCCGTGACCATCAGACGTGGCCTCTTCAATAGTCAGAATAGGATATGGACCATACGAGCGCCTCCTCATCCTCATAGAAGACGAGGTCGTATTAAACGAAGCCATCGACACGCCATCCGAGTCATCCCTCTGGTCATCGTCTGTATCCTCCTGAACAACCTTTGACGACTCCTCCGTCACATCCTGCAGCATCGCCGTTCCAATATGATGATGCTGAACTTCAGGGAAGATCGAGCTAAGAGGCGTGCGACGCCGTCCCTCAGAAGACCTCCTGCTTTCCTTTGACGTTCTCCTCTCAGCCACAGAATCTTCTGAAAGCCTCCGCTCTTCACGGTCCTTCCGTCTCTGCTCTCGGACAGTTTCGAGTCCTTCCTCGTCCCAGCGAACGGAAGTACCGGAAGTACCGGAAATGACAGACGATCCGGTCGATAGGCGCGAATTGCTGGAGGCCACAGACACGGGACGAAGAGACGACCCGTTGGATGATGCGACGGATGCAGCGCGGTCTCTTCCTGCTTGAACAGCAGCCTCTACAGAAAGTCGACCCGGCTGAGGGGCGGTAAGCGTTCCCGATGGGTCATTAGGATTCAAAAGGGCGCTAGCGGCACCTGGCGCAGCGGCAGGATTAGACTGTGTCGTACCGGAGCCTGCATTGAGAATGACTGAGCTAGCCGTCGATCCGCCCCTTATACGCGGCAGACGCATCGTCGATGGGAGACCCAATCCGAGGATGGAATGCTTCTTGGTTCCTAGAGTCTTTGTTGCCTCGGGACTTGCAGAAAGATGGCCGACTTCAAAACTGGATGTTGAAATACGCATTGTGCGTGCCTTGTCCTTCTCCACCTTCTTCATAGATTTCTTCTTGACTGTACCCGAACCGTCCTCTTCGCTTTTCCTTTTCTCTTTCTTGCTCTTCTTGCTCTTCTTCTCGTCCTCATCTCCTTTCTTGCTCTTCTTCTTCTCTTTCAGGGTCCCTTCCTTCTCCTCTTTTTCTCCTTCCGCTTCTCACCTTCGCTCTCTGCCCTTGCCATTTCTTCAGCCATCTCCTGCGCCGTCGGATGAGATGTTCCCTTCATCTGTGCCCAGCTACCCATCCTGGCGAGCGAACGCATGGAACGCATGGCACGAATTGCAATCGACCCTTGCTTCCCCTCCACTTGCGTCTGGGTTGGAGGGGCAAGCAATCCACCAATCGTGGGCGTTGCAGAACGGAAAAACATTCCTGCTGTTGGTGTTGCCGAGCGTGCACGTTCAGGCTCAGGCTCAGAGAGCTGTGGGGCAGGTGCACCAGGTGCCTTGTTCGTTGATCGAAGGCTGGCATTCTTTTTCGAGGAGATGCCGAGCAGCAGACCTGAATCGAGCGAATTGAATCGCCCACGAGATTCCTCTGATGGCTTCAAAAGTTCTGATGCTAAGCCATGGTGATTAGATCATGGAAATAAAATAGCAGGAAGACTTAACGTACTGTTGGCCGGTTCAGGAGGCTTGTAAATAAATTCGACAGCTAATAAGAAGTTACGTCAATATGAAAAGAAAAAATGAAAAAATGAAATATAAATGAAAAACTTACGTTGAGCATTAATACTCATCTTGTTTTCCTTGTCCTTCGATGACTTCTCCTTGGAATCTTTCCTCCCCCTTCCAATGCTCCACCACTTCCTCTCCTCTTCAACCTTTACTTTGAGAAGCGCCGGATTTTCCTTCGTCTTGGCTGGTTGTGTTTGCATCTCTTGCTGTGGAACATTCTTCGGCACGTTTGTTATCTCTCCAAGGGTCCCCCAGTTCATTCCATCCAATGCCGCACGAGACTTCTTTTTCTTCACCATCACAATTTCTCCGATATCAGGGTCGACGGTGGGATCGACGTAGATTTCGAACCCCCCTCTTCCAGAAGAAGGAGCCGGTGCACCGATGCGACGGACGACGTCGGAAAAATCTTTGGCACGATCTTTTTCCTTGTCGCGACTACCCATTCCAAGAATGCTTAGCTTGGATTTCTTTGGAATGAGCTTCTTTCGAGGCTGTTCAATGACATCTGATTTGGGTGCAAGGACACTCTGCTGTGCCCACGATTCCTCGAGAGAGCGGTTGAAGGAGGTACTGGCTTCAGAAGAAAGACCTGAGGCTGAGGGGGTGGCAGCGATGAGACGAATGGACGGTATCGGAGGAAGAACATTAGGGCCAGCCTGTGTGATATTGGCACCGGAAGCCTGCGATGGCGTTGCGGTCGGAGCCATGTTCGATCGAGCGAGCAGAGGGCGTGAAGACCGCATTATTTCTAGTCGTATTGTCGTACAATTGCCGTGAAAGTTGTATCAAAAAAAAGGCGTTAAAAACCGTAAATGTCAGTGAAAACTTGAAATTGAACTCGAGTCGTGAAAATGTCGTGAAAAGTGAATAGATAAAAGCAGAAGAATTTGATTTCAGAGTTAGTTATTCGGGGAATCCTTGCTGGACGTCGTGGTGCCGTTGCAGATTCGTGAAGGACGAAAAGCGTTACTTGGTGTAGCTTCGTGATGAAAGGAACTCTGTTCATAGATAAGTTAGCGACCCTTGGCCTAACAACAAGAATGCATGCCTTCGCTGCGGCTTAATTCCAAAGCCCCGAGCTCACAGATGTGGTTGAACGGGGGATCAGCGAGGAAGAGAACAAGAAACTTCCAACCACAACCACCTTCGCGAATTCAACTTTAGTCACGTGATGGCGTCTTCGCGTCCGCAGTCAGCCTTGTAAAGTTGCACCATCACAATCAGCTTCTCACTGTTAGTCGGCTTGATTAGGTTTTCTGCCTCTGGTTTGGACAGACACGGAGAATGTGCGTATCTAATCTGTGGATTGAAAACTTGGAACTGATAATGCCTCGTGGATAGAACATTCTATTACTCCACGCACCACCAAGGAGCGAATCAATCGTTATTGTTCAAACATGACTCGGATCATGGATACAAGCTCAGTCATGGGTCTTGAGCTTGAGGCCCCATTCCTCGGCTTACCCCAATATTTGGTGCCTCTACGACTCCCAGGGGAGACTAAACTCCCCAATCCAACGCGCAAATCTGAGGCCTCGTGTTAGTGTTCTGTGTAAGGAAGATTGCGGCCGTTCATGCTGTGCAAATGTACAGCGACTCCCATATTTGGATCCCTGAGGCCAAGTCTGAGCGCAGACCATCTCCCGGACCGACAAGGTTGGTAATACCGCATTCATATCATTTCGTATTACGCGACACCTATGATGTTCAGCGTCTGTTGGTTTCTTTTAGCGCCGGAGAAATGGAACCATTCATTAAAGAGTGCCAACTACTTTGGAATCAACCGAGTTAATCGGAACGCGTGGGACGATATGTCATTTTCGTCAATGAGGCAGATCACGCATATAGGATGCGGAACCTAAGGAGTTCTTCCTTGACTCGAATCTCTCACTTGTATATCCTCCTGCTCTTCTCTTTCGTTCAACTTCACCCCCCTCCTTCAACTATTCCTCAAGATGATGTGGGATTTCGGAGACAACGCTCAATTCGGTCTACAAAGAAGTCGGAGTAGATCACCTCAGCCTCCCTCGTACGTTTGAGATATTTCATTATCGACTCATTACAATCTATTTTTCCTCTCACTGATGGGCCTATTACGATAGGTTCCCCATTCCGTGAGTGCCATTGATTTGTCTAACTATTTAACATTGATCGTCGATGCGATTGTGGCATCAGACACGCTAACGGCCCAAGCCCAAGCCCCTACGGCTATGGTGTGCCCGTAAGTTCTTCTTACCCGCCTCCATCAGGTTATCCGCCTTATATGTCCGTATATTCCCTTGTTTCTGTAATCCATCACTTTCTGACAAACCCCATATCTAGGTCGTAAGCCTATCTCACTTCCTACGATGATGTTACAAAATCTATTTTTCACAGAAGCAAAGATTATTCCTCGATGCCATCTCCAAGTCATTTGTCATCCCCAACCTCTACTTCTCCTCTGTCATCGAGTTACCCTCCCGTGATTCACGTAATCCACCACTCGCACCACCACTCGAAGCACAAACACAAGGATAACGACAAGAAAAAGTCAAGGTCCAAGTCTCGCGAACGCGATACCCACAGTCACTCGCACTCGCATCAGGCTGTAGCATATTCACCCTCCCAACTGAACGTACCGTCTCCTATGGCTTTGAAACCACCTAGCCCCATTTTCCCCCCACAAACCCCCTTACATCCGCACCATCCGCACCACCCGCACCGTCAGCGCACCTATTCTCAGCCGGTCAAACCGTCTCCATACATACAAACAAAACCGATCATGGCTCCCGCACTCAAACACAAACACTCCCACAATGCTTTGTATAAGCCTCGCCCATCCACCAGCCAACAGATACCTCCCCCGATAGCCTACTCTTATCCATCGCACATCCCATCTACTCCAATTCACGCTCCATCAAGGCCCCTCCATGGTATTCTTAAACCCAGTGGGCAACCGCTGGATACTCCCAATCCGGCCTTTCAATACTCAAGGTGTACGGGCAGAAAAAAAGCTTTATGTGTACGGTCCATTTTTTTTTTCTTCCACTACCTCGTTTTACGTTAAAATTTACATGATCAGATCGGTATAAACTACAGTTCGCAGCCTAATGCCCTCCGCGGATGCGTCAATGACGCGCGTAACGTGCGCGACTTCCTTGTGAAGCATGGATACCATCCATCGGATATCCTTCTTTTAACAGATGAGCCTCCTAAAGGCACGAAAGAAGGCGATGGCTGGGACAGGAAGATGATTCCGACGAGAGAAATTATAATCCGGGCTATGAAGTGGTTAGTAAGAGGAGCAAGAAAAGATGACAGTCTATTTTTCCATTGTGAGTTCTTCACATCAACATTAACACAAAGAGCCATTGGTTTGCTAACATCTTTGTTTTTTTTAATGTAGACTCGGGACATGGTGGACAGACCAAAGATCTAAACGGAGATGAAATCGACGGATGGGACGAAGGTCAGGACAGTCGTCTTTTTTCTTCTTCTTTTCCTGACTGACTCTGGCAACTTACCAGTCATCTACCCCGTGAACTTCCGAAAAGCCGGACATATCATCGACGACGAAATGCACAACATCATGGTAAAACCTCTGCCCATCGGTTGTCGTCTTACTGTAAATTGTTTCAAAAAAAAAACGGCATTCGTTGCAGTCACGACTCACGCACTACTTCTGAATCTTAGGGTCTCTTTGATTCTTGTCACTCTGGAACCGTGTTGGACCTGCCTTACATCTACTCCCCCCATGGAAGGTTGAAAGGAAGTTACGTCAGCGGAAAGGCAAGAAAGAAAATGGCTACTCTAGCGGACGTGGTACGCGTTCTTTCTACTCCCTTTCGTCTTTATTTTATATCAACCCCTCGTCGGATTTCTGTGTAGATCACATGGTCAGGCTGCAAAGATGGCCAAACGAGTGCAGACACTTTTGCAGGCGGAGTGGCCGTGGGTGCGATGAGCTACGTGAGTTTTGCCACACTTTTTTCCGTTCCCTTCTTTTGGCTCCAATTCCACATCTTATGAAATTCTTAGGCGTTCATAACAACATTGACCCAAAACCCTCGCCAAACGTACCAAGAACTCCTCCGCTCCTTACGTCTGATTTTGCATCCACGGTTTACTCAGAAACCACAAGTAGGGAGTTCGCATCATATCGTACGTCTCTTCTTTTTTTTTCAATTCTGCGATGGTTTAACCCTTTTCCCGTTTCGTATGACCCAGGATACCAGTCTCTTGTTCGTGTTTTGACGACATATTCTTCTTTCGAACATTCATTTCCTTGTGTCGTCGTATCGAGTATACAACATATGTATTCTTTAAACTTTGTACTCCTCTTCGATTTTGGCCGCAAGTCGAGTCATTCCTGCTTTCCCCTGTTACTGGATTGAACAGAATTAATATGTCTGCTCTTCGTTGTTTCATAATCACATGGGGCAATTCAGTACCCCGTAGTACACTTTTTCATTGTATATACAACACTTTTATATTATACATTTGATATGTGCCATCTTTTGTGCACGACTAAAAGCAATAGAATCCTAACTGGCTCCCGGGGAGTAATCTCATCATCTTGATGTCGCACTCCCCGCCACTCACAGAATCAGGCTGTGTGAGATCCAATACCGTAGGCCCACCTTTGATACAGTTGCGCCACTGGCGTATGCGTCAAGCGTACCGCATTGCACACATTCGTAGAAGCGGATGCAAAACTCGAAGCTGGCTGATCTTTTCTTCCCAAAACGCTACTCTATCTTTTTTTTTTTTTTTCCTGAGCACGGTCTTCCGCATCGTCCACACCAGTTCCCAATATAAATCCAGTTCTTGCAAAAGCCTCTTTTTTCCAAGTTCAAAGAGACAGCGCCCCTTGCGAAAAATAGGAATCTGTCGCTTGACCCTTTTATATTTATTTATATTAGCATCTTGATAACGATGTTCCAAAAAAATTGGAGCCTTTTTTTCGTATTACTGGCTTAAGAGACCGTAGAAAAGAAAGAAAAAAACTAAAGATGTTCCATTTTTTAATAAACAACTTGCCGAGCTCAAAGAAGCGTGCAGCATTGTTGCATCGTACAACCCTCAGGGAGCCGAATCACCGAATTGTTCGAGGGAAGTATACAAGGAGACTCGGCTGACACGATTTTTTTTTCCGAAAAGCACAAAATTTTTGCTTCCTCCTTAAGTCGCACGGCTACTGTTAAAAACAGAACTTTGTCAAAAGGTCACACTTACCTGGAATGTCTGAAACCATTCAAAAATGACAGTGAGTGCAAACTGAAATCTTCAATGTCGTATTGTGATGCCAACAGTGATCGAATGACATTTGGCACCCCTTAATAAATCAATCTCGATTCCGGAACAGGGCATAATGAATTGCTGTCAATACTCTGGTTGGTTGCGCAGTGTCCGATTCCAGAAAAACTGTAGTTATGAAGAACATAAGCTGAAAGCTGAACTTGCTATCCTAAAGTTTTGCCAGATCTAGTAGTCAAATTCGTTGGACCGTGGTGATTGACAACACTATGTCTAAATTTTAAGGTGAGCTGGAATATCATCTAGCACTTCGAATATCTACCACAGTACAAATACAAACGACGAAATGTTAATCAATTTTATCAAATCTGGGCAACTCCATAAACGGAAAGAAATGTTAATTCAGCCTTCGCTGTCGCTCCCAACTACTACCTCAACCCCAGCGCTTGTCAGATTTTGAAGGACTTCGTAGTCAGGTGCTGGACGCTTGTTCGCAGGAAATGCGATGGTCACTTTTCTCAGCGACCCCAAAAGCGCATCTTGCGCCCTCATCTGCACAACACGGATGAGGGCGTCCACGTTGACGTCAACGCAATGAAGTTGGGCCAGCTGCGGACAACAAACGTAGGAACTTTTCCCACTCTTTGTCGACCATAGACAGTCTAAAGCGTCATCCAACATATTGTAATACGATAGGTGCTGAAGGGACACAAGTTGTGACAGGAAATTTGAAAATGCTTGTTTCTTGGCTCGGATGCAACGGAGTTCAAGACGTTGTAGAGATTGGAAGTATATAGGAATAGAAGTGTTAGTTGAAGGGGTAGAAGGGGTAGAGGCCGATACATCGCGGGAAGTTGCTAACCAATCAAGAAGCAGTGTCGAGTTCTGTATGTTCACAGGGCTGACAACCGTATTGATGTCTTCGAGCACAAGGGACTGAAGATTGGGGATGTGAAACAAGGAGAAGAGGCGAATGGCATAATTGACATCCACGAAACCGAACGTTAATTCTTTCAGTCCAGGCAAGAAAAACATGCCTGGATAAGTCATAGACAAATCCAATCGGGGTCCCCAACCAACAATGGAGAGGCTGAACAAGTCTGGGCAACCTTCTAAGATACTGAGGAATTGATTTGGGGTTGGCATGACCTCGCTTGCTTGATATTTGAATTCTAGGTGCCGCAGATTCCGCAATACCGTGTTGTTCCATTCCACATGGACTCCGACAAGTATGACAGTCGAAAGACTAGGCATCACGCTTTCGCTCCCTCCAAGAAGTGGGATCGGATCTCGCAAATTTTCTGGCTGAAAGGTTTCGCCGAGACCTGCAAGGTATGCATTGCATCTTGATAAAGAAAGCGTTCGAAGCATCGGAGCCACTAGCTTCGTCTTCGTGTAGAACAAGAAAGTGAAGATTGGTAGCCAGTTGTCCGCAAGCATCTCAAACTTCTGCCAACGCTGGCTATGTAAAATAAGAAGACGAACGACCGGGACCATATCTTGCCAGCTTGCCTGATGGGCCGTCTCATTCCAGTCCCAATCCGGGTCACGGACGTCGACGAGGATGTCGAGGGGATATGTCGTTGAGCGAGTTAGGTATACGTCCGTCCAAATGCGCTGCCGCTCAGAGAGTGGGAGGAAGATGTGTATGCGGGCCCATAAATTTCCAGCGGCAATGGAGACGTGGCGCCACCGAGAGCAGACATGGCTTAACGTGCGGGAAAAGACAGGATCTTGGTCCGGCTGTGACATCAGGAGAGAGAATATATGGGAAAGAATTTCATTTGGGATGTGGTCCATGCCTATTAACTGCAACGCAGAAAATCGGCGAGTTGATGGAGAGGGTGGTGAACGGGAGAAGAATGCCGAAATAGAGGAAAGTACGTTTTTGAGAATTCGAAGAACCAACGCGAGCATCGAGAATGTTGGAGAAGAGCCACTTGGAGGGTGAGCGGTTCGGAACAATTCTACGTTATCTGCTATCAAGCCAAGGTAGGCAAATTGCTTTCTGACTCCCAAGTCTGGAGTGTTGTGAACCAAGTCCGGCACCGTGTTTTGAGCAGTATACGACTGCGTCAAAAGACTCTGACGCTGTATGACAGGAGATATGTTCAGTCACCGTAGAAGATACCACCTTTTTATAGCTGCATCATTGTGGGTCTTAGGCATCAGGGGATGGTGTGTAGATCAACAAACTCACCTAGAGATGTGGAGGAATGAGGAATGAAAAGTCTCGTATTTCTTCGCAGCTTTGATGCAAAATCTGATGAATGACATCTACTCTTGTTCCCGATTTCGAATATGAGGTAAGGATGAAGGATAATCTTCGAGAAAAATTGACCACATGCTATTAATCCATAGAAGATAAGACCCTAAGCATATGAGAAGGAAACGAGGCGGACAAATCCGAGTGCGCGCTGTTCATTGTTCTCAGAAAGGAAAATAAAAAATGTGAACATTGTACAAGACTACAAGCCCATATATATTAGTTCCAGGTTGTGAAGTGATGCGTTATCACCAAGATGAAGCACGAGATAGTCATTGCAGGTTGTCCTGTAGTAATGCGGAGCGTGGAAGTCAAGCAGAAAGGGGTATTCAAGCCGGTATCTCTATTTGATATATATGCTGTCCTATGCTGTCCGAGTGTTGACATAAGGAGTACTCCGGGCTCTTCTCACTTTATGACAGAATGGTGAAGCTACCTTGGCATTCATGTTGAAGTATGCAGAGCAGACTCGAGAAAACACAAGTTCGATAAGTCGCCACATCAGAAAAATATATCGCAAATGGGCATCCCGTGTGAGTCTTCGAAGTCAAGAGCAGACACGTTGAAAGTCAAAATACAAGCAAAACCAAATTCGTTTTCAACATTGATGCATGATGGCCGTCATGTTTCTGACCCTGAATACGGGTTGATAACAGATATATCCGTCAAATGACTTTCATCTTCAATGGGGAAGTCCTATTTCAGGTAAAACACTAAATGCATCAGCCGTCTTACAGATAGCTTTTTTGCAGTTGTGTACGTGCAAAAAGCTCGTAAAATTGGAAGTAAAATCCCAGGACACTTTCAAAACCCCTGTCGATCCACTTTTGTACCTAGCGCTCTGAGCCTCTGATGGTCTCCAAGGCGTGTCATTGATTACCGAAAGTAAATATGTAGGTGGAACCACTAAACATTTCATTACATTAGAAAAGTAAACGAGACAGGCTATCCACTCTCTGGCAATAATATCTAACGCATCTGCGCCGTCCTTTGCCAAGCCACTAGTATCGAACACTGTATAAATTATCGAGAGAGGAAGGAAGTCTTCTGTCGGAAAAAAAAAGTAACGGAAGCACGGATGCCCAGGTAAATGCAACGCTGGGAAAGAAGGCGTACCGTCTTCTGTCAGGTCGATAAATGTTCGGATGCCTGCTCGTAGGAGGGAATGAGTGGGTGAAAGGATTCCCATGCTAATATTAGGAGTGGTGTAGCCCAGTATGAGTTTGGTATTGGCCGCGAACGTATTTGCGCTGTGCCAGTAACTGAATTCCAAGCATCATTGCACATTAAAGACGGTGAATAAAGTCTCTTGGATGCCAACATAGGCACTTGTGTCCGGAAGACAAAGGGTTACCGGTTAGGTTGCGTCCGGATCGCAGCCCAACACTCCTGCACGAGGATATGTCTATGCAATCGCGTTTGAAAGGAAAGGGTTACAATTGTGGCATTAATTACACAGCTGGTATTTCAATGGCTCAAACTCAGACTTGGGGACTAGAACATTATTATATGGACGTCACCAAAACCTGGAATCCCACCCATCAAAGGCAGAGGGCCATGGCTGTGACTCGGAGGCGCCCATGAACTAGTACCGAGTGACCATAGAACACAGCCATTAATTTAAACACTCCGAGTCCAATGGTCATATTAGTTGCAATAGAAATCAAATCCATACAACTGGTTTCTCTGCTACTCAATTGTATTTCAGTTAAGGTTCCGCAGTATACAAGTCACATCGATAAGGTGAGAACTTTATAAACCCACGATTTCCCCAACCTCTGCCCATACCTTTCGATGCACCGCCGTCTTTCTACCTTCGTGAGAGGTGCTTCTTCCTCATCTTCCTCTCCTTTTGACGAAAAGATTGTGGAAGACGATGCTCAATCGGCTTCCTCAACTGTCGTACGCGACGAGCCTG
>QDKV01004974.1_pt1 | contig 20758 bp, 19 predicted proteins | sample 1861101 | NCBI WGS metagenome assembly QDKV01 (sample SAMN04275158, study PRJNA302643) | Fungus metagenome, whole genome shotgun sequencing project. | isolation source: fruitbody | host: Mallocybe terrigena | place: Sweden | collected 2013 | reverse complement strand
AGAACCACTTCCCAAACTCATCAAGAAGCTCCGGAAACTGGATGGGGTTGCAATTCTCCTGACAATATTGGTGCGTCGTTTGGTGCTTGTTGAGGAAATGCCAGACATCAACACACATCCCAATTCCTTTGAACCAGGGAAAGCTTTTTTCTGCTTGTTGACGAGCAAGACAGTTGGTATCATAGAAAATGTGTTCGGGTTTCTTTGCTCCTGGTATGGAAAAGGCATTCTGGACCATAATCTGCTTGAATGAATAAGATTCTAGGGACTCATCATTTGATAACAGTGTGAGATGCACCAGAAAGTTAGAAACTGCTTCTGCTCCGAACATTGTGGCACGTGCATAGATGATACCACATGGACGAACAAGGGTTTGTTCGTTGTGTGTTCTCTTTCTTGAAAACTGGGCCTTTACGACACGATTCCCTGCAGCAGATTTGGATGGGCATGGATCCAGAGGTGGTAAAGTGGTGTCATCCTCTGTCCCCACTGTTCCTGGGTTTGCTCGACTTTTAAGACGGACCGTATTTGTGTTGTCATCCACTTCAAACCACTCGATGGTTGTTTCTTCGACGTCGTCAACATGGTCTATTTGCTGGGTGGCGAGTGTGTCAACTGGTTGGGAAGCTTGAGTGTATCGGAACCGCTCTTTAAGTATAAAGTTTGAGGCACCCTTCTCCTTGTTCTTGCGCTCGAATTCCTTGTGCTCTGAGATAGAACATGTCGTTGAATTGAGTCCAATGATAGGTTCCTCACATTGAACAACTGCACAGATATCGTGTTGGCTAAAGTGAGTTTTGCAGTACCGATGTCGATTATTTTGAAGGGGTTCACGGCAGGCAAAGACTGCGCAACAGGGACGCCCCATGCTCAACCCATCTCCCACAATAGGATGGCAGTGTCCTAATTTAAGAGTTGAGTTCTCTCAAAGGTAACATCAATAACTTGATGGAACTCACGAATTTCACCACTGGCTGTCATGTAGATTCTATAGCACTTGTCGCATGCATGGTCTATGACACCTGGTTGGCCATTTAATACAAAATCCTGGTTCCTCTCTGCCATCGCCTCTCGGAATCGGTCCTTTTGCATACCCGAGTGCGGCACCTGAAGGCGTTGATTTCCACGTTGTTTATCTTCAATCAGGCACAGGATAATGAAGGCATCCCAAACGTGCTCTGTAGTCAAACGCGATCCAAATTGCCAACCAGTGCCTTTGAGACCTTGAAGGTACCCATCTCCAAGGCTCATTTCGTACGCTTTTGCAGCATTTGAGGCAGATACCCTTGGCAAATAGGCACTAGTATAAGTATTGTATCTTCAATATTTCGAAGTGATTTTTCATACCACGCAATGAGCATATTGGTTATCCACGCACGGATAACTTTCTTTTCAACAAATTGGTGTTCTCCGACCTGTACATAGAGTGGAACGTCCTCGTAATATGTGCGTTCTCCGTTGTGGACCGTAAAGTTGTTGTGATAGTCAGTGTTACATTCTGTGGATTTTTGAGTGGTCACTGGTTGTAGTTGGGTGCAGACATTCAATGACAGCTCGTACCAGGGCAGTAGAGGTGAATAGCCCAGGCGGCTTGTACACCATTGGCGGCTGTGTAGACAACAACCTCACGGCTTGTTTCTTTCTTCAATGGCCGTGTATTCCCACAAGCAACTGTTGTGCAAACAGTCTCGTGAGGATATATTGAGAGCGCAGCTGCAAGGAGGTTTTAATGTCTGAAATATAACATATATTAGCACATACCAATGCCCCGAGGCCAACCAAACTCTCTAAACATCTCAAAGTCTTCGTGTAACAAGGGAACAGTTGTACATTCCCAGACATAATACTTCAATATATCCCAGCTATCTTGAACAACCCTTTGCTCAATCTTTAGGGCTAGACTCAGAAATTCCACAAGGCTCAAGGGAAAAACATCAGGGGGCATGTTAGGATGACTTTGTTCAAGTGGCTGGGGTAGCAAGATGTCGCTTTTGAGGTGGCCGATGATCCTTGCATACTGAATCACATCATTCAGGGTCAGCTTGCATAGGACGGGGTGCTTTTCCAGAGTCTCCAAGGCTCTAACGAGGCGCATTAGCACAGAGGAGGGGGTTGTTATCAATAAGTATTAATTTCTTATCAATAAGTATTAAGTTATGACCGAGAAAGCAGTGCGTGACCGCATTTGGCTGCTTGATAAGCCCAGTCATGCGATAACGGCATTTACCGCCGGTGTTGATGGCGTCGATCACCGGCGGTGTTTCCAATTCACGGATGCCCTCGACCGTTTAGGGTTGATGAATATTTTTATGTAAGCTGATCTATTGCCCAATTTAGATAAATATTATGTCATCTGGCCAATCTTGAGGCCAAAAAATATATAAGTCCCTCAGTTTTGATCTGATTGAAAATCCCTTTGGTCATTTTCTTCAGGTCCCCAAAAGGAATGTTTTTACCAAGGGAATAAGAAATCGGGGGAAATATGGTCACGTTATTGAGGTTGCACAAAAGTAGCGGTGACTAGGCCAGGTGCACCATAAGTAGTAAAAACAACGCTTCATAACACATGAAGAAAAAAAATGAGAAATTTTCGTGGGAGTTACCTACTCAAAATCACTGATCAGATAATTTGGAACTAAAAGAAAAAAATACTTAAAATCGAAATTATAGTATTAGTAAGCAATGGTGGACTTGGATGGGAGATCCTTTTTCGTCTCTTTTTCGCGCGCTTCGTGTGGAAGAAATCACAAAATGACCAACCACCAAGCTCAAAATAAATATCAAGCTCTTACACGGAAATTTTCATAGTGAATACCGGAAAAACCCTCCAATATAAGTTGGCATGTGTTTCAGCATTGCTTTTTGTCGGTCACGTGTGACAGCTAACTGCCATTTCCCAGTTTCTCTGTCATTTGTGTTACTTATCCAAATGTTTTGCACTAGCTCTATATAGTACATACATCAGGACAGATTCTGAAGAGGATAGGTTGCAAACTTGGCCTTCTAGAATGAAAAAGTCGAATTTCGGAAGTGCCGGCGTGAATAATGGAGTCAAAAATAGACGACCATAACGCCGTAAGGATCGGCGCTGGCCTATACGTGTGTATGACTGTCTACGCCTTAACTGTTGCATTATTGCCATGGTCTTCTAGGCTCAAGAGCGGTTTGCCCAAGAACATCATGATTCGGACGAAACGGCTTGGGAGCAGAATTTATGAAGAAGATCAGGTTTTGGAAATCACCCAGCGCTCAACCGTGATCCTATGCAAATACACCTTCAAGGTTGCACCAGAAATTTACAAAGCATCACGTTATTGATAACGATTGTAATGCCACCTTGCTGGGTAAAGTGGTCGAGTTAAAGCAGTATCGCGACCAAACGCTTCGAATGTCTTCCCTTCAAGTTCGCTGTTTTTCAAACTCGACGGTTTTGAGTTTTGAAATTTGAATCACCAGATTGTGAGCCATGACGAATGCAGGTTTACTCTCTATTTTCTTTGTTGTGATATCAGCACTGCTCTGGAGAAGTACTCGAAAGCGCGCTAAGCTCCCTCCAGGTCCAAAGGGCATGTTTCGGTTCCTTGTTAAGTGAGAAGATACCTCATATATTGAGTAGGTCTTCCAATTGTCGGGAATGTGCTGGATCTCGACGTCACGGATGTCCACGTTACGGCGCAAAAATGGACAGAGGAATATGGTATTGCAATTTCGTTCTGGCCCGCCTGGTATGAAAGCTGAACCATTTCGCAGGTGACGACGTGATATCCGTGACGACCTTTGGCCATGCGACCATCTTTCTCAATTCCGCTCAGGCTGTTAACGACCTATTGGTTGCGCGAGGGGCGAATTACAGCTCGAGGCCTAATATGCCTATGATCGTCGACTTGTTGGTCCCCATAATACTTTCGTTGGAATGTGGCTTGTATTAATTTTTTTTTGCAGAGTTGGTTGGGATTGGACATTTGCGTTAATGCCCTACGGTCCAGTGTGGAAGGAGCATCGTCGTATATTTCACAATCAATTCAATGCTACAATACATGAGCACCGGCAGATACAGGAGCCAGCAGCAGCGGAACTTCTTGTCCTCTTGCTCAGGTCTCCAGGACGCTTCTTGGAACATCTCGAGCAGTATGTCGTTTCTGGTGGTATGATACGCTGCATTGACAATTTTTTGCATCAGTTACACTGCTCGAATTATCATGCAGCGAGTGTAAGGTTGAAATTAGTGACATAAGGCCGTACTAACGAGTCCAAGTTATGGTTATGTTGACTTCAAAGACGCTTCACAGGACCCATACGTTCAGGTAAACAAGCAGGCTTCGGAGTCCACTGCCATTGCCACATTCCCTGGGACATTTTTGGTTGACACGTTCCCAATATGTCGGCTTCCGTTCTTTGTCTTCACTTCTCATATTGATGTTTGAATCAACAGTGAAGCATGTTCCCGAATGGTTCCCAGGAGCTGGCTTCAAGAAAACAGCTCGGAATTGGCGGGCTCTTCAGGAAACTGTTCGTAACAAGCCCTTCAAAATGGTGTTGAACCAGCGGGTACGCCGTTCTGGTGGTAGTGATATAGCAGGATTTTCTCATCTGTCTGTCATCAGGCGAAAAGTACTGCAAATCCCAGCTTTGTCAATTCGTGCTTGGAAGACCTTCAAATGGGTACACAAGGTGCTCTAAGCGAGGAGGCGATCAAGAATATTGCTGCCGTTGTTTATGCAGCAGGTATGTACACACACTTTTCTCAAGAAGCACCACGTTTTCTCAATGGCACGCAGGAAGTGATACGGTAATATTTATACCACCCTTTCCTCCTGTTTCTAAAATGGTTTTAAGAATCTGGCATCCCTTACTGTCTTTGTTTTCGCCATGATGCTACATCCTGAGGTGCAGAAGCATGCACAAGAAGAACTTGACTCGGTCCTGGGTGGAGAGAGACTACCTACGTTTAGCGATATAGAACAACTGCCCTATTGCAAGAATGTTCTCAGAGAGGTCTTCAGGTGGATTGTTGTCTGTAAGTTTTTGTCAGCTCAGCGTCAGTGTTCATACCCAAATCATTCTTCACTCCTGTAGTCCCCTTTGGTATGTATATGATATATGAGGGCTATGATAATTTTGAAAATAACTTTGGGCAGCAATTCCCCACAGCACGATGGCCGACGATGTGTATAAAGGATATTATATTCCTGCTGGTACGACTGTTATGGGCAATTCCTGGTGAGATTCTGCTTTCTTAACTTGGAGGAGACCGGAGAGTTGAAACCCAGAAGGGCACTTCTTCATAATCCAGCAGTCTATCCTGACCCCGAGGCATTCAGGCCTGAAAGATATAATGACGCTAATGTTCCAGACCCAATGGATTATGGGGCCTTTGGTTTTGGGAGAAGGTATCGCTTAACGTATTATCCCTGTTACTTTTGGCTCAATATTTTGTTCCGGTAGGTCATGTTCGGGTAAGTCGATGGCAATCGACACGGTTTGGATTGCTTTGGCGACCATTCTTTCCGTTTTCGATATCGACTGTCCTGTGGATGAGAAAGGAAATCGAATTGTTCCGGAAATAAAGTTCCGTCGGACGACTATCAAGTACGTTGATGTTTTTAGAGGCCGGATTTTGATTTAGGTCATCGAACATTACACTGCAGACACCTTTCGCCTTTCAATTGTATCTTCAAGCCACGATCTGCCAATGCGGTGAAGTTGATCAATCAGGAAGTTGAGCGATTGGTTAGGGATGGGAGCCTTCCTTCTTTTGTTTTGTGAATGTTGACAAAGTAGTTGCTTGAGCAGGAGTGCACGAGTTCTGATGAAGGGAATAAACGTTTTGGAACGAGTACTTAATATCATTGTTGCTTCACATTGCAGCCGATCTTGGTAAATGGCAATCTTGAGTAAACAGAGCGGCGACGCGCAACTCGTTTTACATAACTTCATTCCCGCGTCGAGGCTTTGAATACAAGGTCGGTATCCGTTGTTAACATTTTAGGCTCTGTGCCGGCCGTTGAATGACCCAATATAGTGCGTGTGAACACGAGGTTGGAATATTCTCTGCCCATTTTTGCGACCCCTTTGTTTTCTTTCTTCTCCTCATCTTCTGTCGTCGTCAGCGACGAGCAGAATGGTCCAGCAGTCGTCTACAACGCCCCCTCTGTCGAGCCTATCAATTGATAACCATGATAAGCCCTTGAGGCCACCCCATAATTTGTCTGCCACTGGCTCAGAACCACCGTCACCCTCAACAAATTTTCCTAACACACAACCACATGTCACCCAACGGATAGATGGAGTTGGACGACATGTGTCTGGCACTTCCGACATCTCGCGCAGTCCAGTACATCGCCTTTGCAGGTGAGCTCCACTGTTCCATTGATGTCACTCAAACTGACCCACTTTCAAGTTTGTTGACCCATTTCCGTATCCCTTCATTTGCTAAATCAGTACCCTTCAATAACCTGTGAGTACTTTTATATTCCTTTTAATATCTTCGTTATTGTGTCCCTTTTTACTCCTTTACGGTTTTGGGTCTTAATTAAGAATCCACTTTCATCAAAATATGATAACATTTCCTTTTTTCTCTGTTTCTATTCAACATGGATGGCGCGACGTGCTGTCTGACAAGATTCATTATCACTTCCCCCTTTGCACGTCATTTTTCTCCTTTCAATATTTATGACCTTCTGGGTCTGATTATTGCTCCACAATTCGTTCTTTTCGGCTCTATGCTCTGATAGTAAAGCAGAATTGACGTTGCTTTCTGTATCATAGGACCGTTTTGACTGTCACCGTTACCCGGAACGTTGAGGAGGTAAAGCGTGTCAGATCGAGGCCTTCCGTCTCTCTAGTTAACAAGAGCAAGCACAGCTCTAGGCACAAATTAAAGAAGTGCTCCATTTCGTCCCTGTCTTCCAGCAATACCGGACTTCATGAGGCCAGGTCGCTCACAATCCGACCAAGAACCCTCGGGGTTTTTACACCCCAATTGCCGCACGAAGTGTGGCTGCAGGTCCTGCAATATGCAGTCGAAGCCGATGAAGAAGTTGTGCTGCCAGGTTCACGCCACGCGTGTCACTCCTTCATCGAACACGTCCCGCCCCATGCTTACCTTCCTGAGCGTCTTGCACGGTATAATCACCGTCTTAAATGGCAAGCTTCGTTAACGACGGTATGTTGGATGTTCAATGTGATTGGACAGGAGGTGCTATATGAAGAAGTTTGGATAACGGGATCAAAGGATGGAAGGAGGATTGCCGAACGACTTGGTGGCGCTGTTGACTTCGCTATGGGGCTTGTCACAACTTGCCATGGGGTCAGGAACAAAAACAAGGTGACTGAACAGGACGACAAGTGGTGGAGTCGGATCGTTAAAGGAAAGGCGAGGAGCAAGTTGTTGGAATCCGTCGTGCCACCCCAGTCCGTATCTCTCGGCCATCGCCGATCCTATAGCTCGATTCGTAATTCAGAAAACTCCAATCCAGGGCGGTTTATTCGCCGCTTACGAATCGGGACTCCTGCGATGGATAAGTGCTCCCCGCACGATTTATTACTTATTTTACAACACTGTCCTAATTTGCGTGTTTTCGAGGATTATCGAAGTGTTCGGCGACCTATGCACCCTCTAGTCATTACTGGGAGCGAAGTTATCCCATTCGGATTTAATGTTGACCTTGGTGAGGATGAGGAGGATGATTCCACTGTCACGCCGATCCTCACTTCGGATGCGCTTGCCCACGCGGTCCTTTCTCGTCCGCTTCAGCGTCTTACTTGGACTAACTATGCCCATGACGGCGATGACTTTGAGAGAGGTGTAAGGCTTTATAGTGAGATGATTGGACCTCTTCTTGGGAGAGTTGGTCATGGTCTGGAGGTTCTTGAAGTCATCAGTTCTGCAGAGGGTGTAGGAATGGGTGAAAGAGAGGCCAGGAGAAGCTGGGTTGTTGGGGGCCCTATTGGTTCAGAGAACGGCCGACATACGAGAAGTAGGCGAGGGGGATTATCTGGGCTTTCCGGAATGGATCTGCAGAGCTTAGGGCTGGGTGTCAGCCGTAACCTCTTGACCGAGCTAGAGTTGGTATCCAATTCTGTGACCACGAGACGATTTGTGCCGATGGATGTTGGTGGTCTATCTTCATCAGAGACGATTGCGACAGAGACCCCTTCTAAACCACCATTCGTTCTCCCCGTTCTTTCGTCTCTCAAGGCTACACTTGACAATGCCACGTTTTTTGTGCTCTCATCATGGTGTATGCCTGCTTTGCGAAACCTTTCGGTCATTTCTGCCGATTATAGATATGGGTCGGAAGGTTTCCGGAAGTTCTTTGAAGTCCATGGAACCAAGATTGAACAGTTAGAGTTGGGACATAGTAGTGGTGAGGTGGAAGAATTTTGGGTGACGGAGCGACAACAAAACCACCCGATTCAACAAACCCCTATATCCCTTGAGGCGTGGTGTCCAAATTTAAAGGAGTTCATATGCAGTGCTGACGCGGAGTGGAATTGGCAGTCACCCGATTGGATTGCACCCCATGTTCTGCTGCCTTCCCACTTAGGATTAGAGTTTATTGGTGTAAGAGGCTTAGAGAAGAGACTGGTTGGCGATGCGGATGAGTGTATGAGACGGAGGCGATTTGGACACCATCTTGAAGCCGAAGAAGATCCGTATTTCATGCTGTTGCAACAATTCGGAAGTCTTTTAAGAGAAGAAGCTTTTCCTTCGTTAAGGTATGTGAGGGATTTGAGCTGGGAAAGCGACATTATGAGGCGTACGGGCAAGATGCATATCTCGACAGGAGGATTGGATTCATTTTCGCCATCATCCTCGGTTCCACACAGCTCTTCCATGTTCTCATCTTCGACGACTCGAACCCTTCTCAGCCCTAAACAACTTAATTCCTTCCGACGTGGCAACGGACGAGAGGATTTGTCTGTGTTCGCCTCGGGCCCTGGAAACAGTGGAATGCATGTCCTCAGGTTCTGGATTGCAGTGTTGTTAAAATGTAGGGAACGGGGTGTGTGGTTAGAGGACTGTCGTGGTGTCAATGTTACACTGCGAAACCTGAACAAGGCAGCCGCTGGTGTCATTTGAGCCACGGATTTCCCGAACCGGACTTGATTTGGATGTATACCTTTTCTCTCTTTATCATCGTGCCAATTTGAACTCCTTTTCCTTGGACAACATTTTCTCATTTTCTACCCACAATTTAGGATCAACAATGGATATACCATTTTCCCTTTTACATATATACCAGCATTCTTGTACTTATTTTAACCTTTCAAGCGAAAAAAGACATGCTTGGGACAACCTTGACAGATCGTGTGAAGGAATTTGCAGATCCTGTTTGGTTGCCTCGTGTACGATTGTCGTCAACGGTGTAGTAGCCTCAGTCTTATTCCTCATCATCGTTCAGGACAATTGAGCTGGTGAATGGCCCAATCAGTGGGCGTTGTACTCAACACTCCACCTCCACCTGGTCTGCAGGAGGCCACCAAAAAGTCGACAGTCGCATGGCAAGAGCACCTAGAGTCACTATTTCTCCACGCGAAAGACAGGTTCCCTGATGTCGTTTGGGAGCTTGTAGGTGAAGATGAAGATCCAAATCAAGTTCCAGAGGAAGTTTGGGGACACAAGGGTATGTTTCGAACCTCTTTTGCTCTATGTAAATCAAAATTTCCACTTTTGTACCCAGGAATTGTTTACGCCCGCGCCCCGCCAAGTTTCCAGAGTCGTTATTTTTCTTCTCGTCCAAATGGCGCGGTGTCGCCTTTGCCTTATTCTTCATCACCTACAGGTGGGGGTTATCTGGCAGAATCTGCAGTTTCTCTCGGCCTTGCAGAGCAATCTAATGGGGCATTGTCACCTCGCACGCCTTCTCCTTACCGCGCTGCATCTCCTTCCACGACCGTTGCTGCGCCGTCCCTGGCTCCAGCCACTCTTCTTCGCCTTACAAGATCTATAAATCCTTCCCTTTTTTCGAATGAACTTGAGTATCTTTATACTGGAAAAGGTTTCGGAGAGGCTTTCGAATTTCTATTTGACGAGGCTAGAGAACATGCCACAGCCAACGGAAACTCAGATGACGCAGAGGCCCTTCGTATAGACAAGCTTCGCAAAGACTTGGTCTACATGTGGCGTTCCCGTCTGTATTCGGATGTTCGCATTTCTCTCACTGGCAATTTCGGGGGATCACACGAGAGTACGACCGCCATCTTTTCTTCTCACCGATTTATACTCGTATCCCGATCGCCTTACTTCCATACTGCTCTTCTTACATGGCCCAGCAATAATTCAGCACTTACACAAGCTAATGGCGAACCGCCGATTCTCACTCTTCCTTCACCTCCTTTTACCCCAGCCTCCCTGCATTTCACACTCGGGTTCTTGTACACGGGCACGCTCGTCTTTTCTCATCGCTCGTACGACCTCACGACCGCTTTTGCCATTCTCCGTGCAGCATTGTTCCTCAGCCTTCCAACTTTACACGACGAGGTCCAAGCTCGAATTGTTCAAGAAATGATGCATGGCCTTTTCCATGCCTTCATACCTTTTGCAGAGTACGAACGTCTAACGGCGGGTAAATGGGGTACGGGAGGGTGTCGATGCCGTCAGTGTGCTAGAAGGGCTCCCCGTGTTATAGAATTCGCGCTCGCAGAAGACGTAAAGAATACATGCCTTGAACGTGGTGCAAGGCGGGCTCTTGTCGGCCTCTTTGGCGAAGGATGGTGCAACTCTGAGTTTGCTTCTCTTCCTCAGAAACAGAGAGATATCGTGTTGAAAGGTGTCGGCAAGAGAACGACGGTACACAACGCCTTCTCCCTGCTCTTTGCCGCAGAACATGCCCTGTTGAAATTAGCAAATCAAATCGAACCGTGGGCAGACACCGTCAAGGATATGATTCTTACGACGAGAAAGGGGATAGACGAAGTTCTTGCACAGGATGCAGAAGCTTGCTTTAGTGGAGAGGACTGGCTGGACATTATGGAGAATGATGGTGTTGGGTTTGAAGATGGAGAAAGGGTTGAGTGGGTACTGGCGGCAACGTTGAGGGGTGTGAAGGAGGCTTTTGCACCGACCTTGTATCAGGTTTGTGTTCTACCTTCCTATTTACAAGGACTGTAATTAACCAGTTGCTGCAGACTCTCGTTTCTTCCATCCTTCTTCGCCCACACCCAACCGAATTCAATGCACCTCACCTTTCGGCGACATCATATATTCGCGTCCAAGTTGAACTGACGCGCCTTGAGCTTCTTAAATGGATCGGCAAACGATGGCTCGCAATACGACAAGAGAGGGCCTTCGACCTACTCGAGGGTTGGGCTTTGAAAGAAATTAGTGATCGTAAGTTGCTATTTAAAAATGTCGTGTGCCATCCTGTATTCCCTTATTTTCAATTGTTGTGCTCCACACCTAAATTACATTCTAACTGGTTTTTACAGACATAGAAGTTCCTCTCGACGATCTTCTCAACCCACCAACATACTCAAAACCTGGGTTGACAGCCAGCGGATCCTCTAAACGTGCACCATCAGGTCTTTTACTTCGACCCATTTCACATCATCCTCACACCTCCAAAATTGATGCCGACAGTGAAGCTGGGAGCAGTGTGCACGTCAGCTTGCTCAGTCGTGGCCATCCTCTCCGTGAACAGGTATCATCGGCGTCTATGGCTGACCGTGGTGGATTAAAGTCATCTGCAAGTTCGGTCAGAAGTGTTGCAAGGAGTATGGCTTCACATGCGACAAAGAGCACTGTGTCTGCTGCACCTCGAATGGCAAGGAAGGTTGGGAACGATGCGAGTCTTGGAATGTCCCCTGCGAGAAGACTCGCAAGTGAAGTTCGAGCAAAGGATAAGGCCCGTGAGCGCCCTGATTCAAAGCTTACCCCCTCTATCGTGGAGCCAGAAAGGGACAGCTATATTGGTGAGGGAGATAACGAGTATGATTACAATGAAGGAATAGACGGAAATATAGACGGAGACGAAGGAGGTTACGACCAGCGACTGAGAGACGAAGATGAGCTGAAAGGCGACGAGGATGAGGATGACGCTTCTCCTAGTGATATGAACCAGAACTTCGAGGATAAGAAGGAAACACCCAAGTCCCGCAGTCTGCCTGCAACTCAGACAGTCAAAAAGGTTCTTATTACACAGGATTCACTTGCGAGCCTCAAATCAGCTGACGGCCGCTTGAAGCCCTCTTCGGCATCGATCAAATCTCAGTCGACCCTTCGAAGCACTATCCGGTCGCCCACTTTTTCAACCACCACCATCAGCACCAGCAGTCATCTAAGACCAAATTCAAGAGGTAGTACACGTTCTTCTAGGTTAAACGTGAGTGTTACTGGCAGTGGACCTCGAGCTCGGCCTGTTTCGCGTCCCGTTTCCCGACTTTCAAGTGCTTCAACTTCTGTAACCACAAGCACAAAGGCTGGTACATTTTCCTCAAGACCGATTTCGAGTGTCTCTACTTCCACGACCAACACGACCGACACCGTCTCCACATTCCGGACTGCTAGTACCGGGCCTTCGCTGCCCACGCCGACAGTTAATCGTTCGAGAAAAACTTCCACTGCCAGTAGTGTGTTGGGGCCTGGCCAAAGGACAAGTGCTAGCTCTTCACCAGTCCAGGAGCGAATTCGGAAGATATCGGGTGCTAGTGTCGCATCCGTTGCGAGCAGTGCAGGTAGTGTGGGGGATGTGCGATCAACCCCGAACGCCGGTACCAAAGTCAAAAGGACGACATTGGGTTCGTCTGTAGCTGATCCAGGCAAACTGAGTCCTGCATCCGCAGTTTCGAAATCCCCGAAGCCGCGTCCAATCCAAACTTCGACTTCGAAGGGTTCTGTTGCTTCCACGGATTCAATTGGTGCGGGCAAAAAACCCGTTCTTGTTGGGACACTGGGAAGGAAGCCTCTTGGGAGAACAAAGTCGAGCGAGTCAATGTCATCCACGTCTTTGTCTGTTCAGGCCGTATCCGTACCTGACGAAGCTATGTCAGAGCATACGAGTCAAGCAGTAGATGATGTCAGTGATATATTCTTCAACGAGAATGCCACCCTACCTGTACAAAAAACCCCAGAACAGCAGGCCATTTTTCCAAACGCGACGACCATTCGGCCGAAGATTTTCTCCGATGCTAGTAGCGATCACAGGAAGACGAATAGTTCGGCGTCAATCTCAAGTGTGGCAACTCTCAAGAGGAAAGGATCATCTGACACCATTAAGAACTCGAAGATATCGACTGCAGGAATAGAAGGCACACGACCTATTTCGAAAGCCCTACCGCCACCACCGAGTGAAGCAGCACGATCGCCCCTTTCGTCTTACACTCAACTACCCTCTTCTCAAGCCAATTCAATCGAGCAAGTCTTGTCAGAGTATGTTCCACGTGGAGCGACGCTTGATGTCGGTATACCGTGTATCATCTCCTCAAAGCGGAAGAGATTCAAGGCTTATGCCCGATACATTGGTGAAGTCGAAGGTGAGACTGGTCCCTGGGTGGGTGTGGAGGTTCCTCTGCCACTCGGAGATAATTGGGGTGACACCGACAACACGAAGAAGAGCACAGATGACAGACAGTGGCATAATGGTTCATGGGGTGGGATACGCTATTTTGAAATTGGAGGAATGGGTTCGGAGATGGACTATGGCGATGATCGTGCATCGAGGAGGAGAAGACTTGACGGGTCCGTCAGCAGCTTGGTCGATGGCAAAGGACTATTGAAGAGAGAAGCAGACCAATTGAGTATCACATCGGACCGTAGAAAACGGATGCGGAGTGTTAGCCCTGCTGTATCGGATACATCTTGCACTGAGTTAAGGGGTCTCTTTGTAAGACCGTCACAGGTTTTGTATGTTGTGGATGCTGTCGGGGCTGATTTTTGATGGATCTACTTTGTGTTTTCCCTCCGTGAAGTTGTTATTCTAATTTTCTGGATTTCGTAGCTCTCTCGTCGCTCTTTTCTGCATAACAATCAATAACGTTCATTTTATCTTTTCTTCCTCTTTTTCATATTTGGTTCTAGGATCTTTTCCTTCTGACATATGCAAACACTTGCTACTTTACCTATAACCCCTGACGCAATAATTTGCATAAGCAATAAATAATAAAATTTTCTACACTTAATGAAACAGATTTTAATCCATAAAAAGGTCAAACCCTTCGTGGACATTCATTCTTTTGTCAAACTGAGGTACAACGACGCAGGACATCGAAAATCATTATCTACACTCGCCGTTAGTATCTGATCTTCAGTCTATAAATCGCTAATTGTTTTGGCACAAACTAATTTTAGATTTGTTTCGTTATAGGATTAAATGAAAAGTCTGTTTTGAGTCCATTTGGTAAACTAAGGACTAGAGTTTTTGACAAGAAACACCTAAAACTGAAGAATTTTTTTCCTGTCCAGAAGCAATTGGGACATTACCCGTGTGGCATCTAATGATCTCATTCCTAGTAGGTGGACCAGACCTGGTTCAAGTTGCCGCCAGTGCATTGCCATGTTTGCAGCTGGTTTGAGTTGGTCAAGTGGCCATTTGTAAGATCAAGACATAAACCTAAGGAATTGCAAGTTATGATACCAGATAGTCGCTACTATTGTCAAACAAACCTTGTCCTTCCAACGCGATACGGTCATTAGTGGTGTAGAACCACTGTTGAGCAGGAAGATTATCGTAACATTGCCATATCTTCATGCCAACGGCGTTTCCTGGAGCTAGAAGTAATGGTTTGGTTCAGGAAATTTGGATATATCATAGGATTATTATTAGGTGCACTCACTCGACCCAGAATCGAGACAAAAATTAGTTCCCGCTAATCGGATTTTGGTACTTTCCCGACTTATAATCCAATTTTGAGCTCCAGTGCCATTACAATCATAGCTTTTATAGGAAATTGACTTATTGGGCATATCTTTAGAATGAAATGGAAAGCCCACATTTGGACTGGTGTTCCATTCGAATAAACTGCTCCACGAACATCAATGCACTTTGCGCCATTGAAATTGGGATGCAGACTATTCGTAAGTGGACATGATGGGGGATGCGGGTTTGCAGGCGCTTTCGGTGGACAACCAAGAATGGTGGAACCCGAGCCGTCCCCGGGATTCTGCAGAACCAACCTCGTGAATTGGGTATAGAATAATGGCGAGAGTGGAATACCACCGTACATAAATGCATTCTATACTGCTTGGTCCAGAGCCATAGCTGTAATCCGGGTAAAAATGTGGCGGCATCAGGTATGACTGAAAATGGGACGCACTTGCAGAAGATGGCAAACGGCCCTGTTTGTTGGCTCTGCAGATACGTACCATTCGGTCCAACTGTAGGGCAACAAAACAACTAAACGAAAAAGGTTATGCGGAGAACAAGAAAACTGAACGGCACACACCCCGGTAGGCGGGATGGGAGGCGCCTGGGCCGCAACACCAACTAGAAAAACAGAAAGGATCACGAAGACGATAACCGAAGGCATTTCGCATTCTGCAACTTGGCAAGCAGCACCCTTTATTCCTACGGTTTGTGCATTCTATCACCGTCTGGGACGAGTTTAATGGGTGATCAAGCTTCAAGATCAATTGCAAGTCGTTTCGCTTTGACAAAGATCTCATTCCCGGCCTCTCGGTTGTGCGCCGAGGCCATGTTTTCCTTGGTAAACAGCAGCTGACAACTTTAGGTTCTCCAAGAATTGGGTATGTATGAAAAGTTGATAGCCCTCCTGGAGACCTGGGGATGAGAGTAAAGGTTGTTCACAATTCATTTTCTCAAGGCGTCAGAATTGTATGAGTCTAAGTGGAATATTAGGCATAGGTTGTCACTATTCGAAACAAATTTTTGCATAGAATGGAATCCGTCTCAGGCTTGTGCCGAGAATCCCCTTATGCAGTCATCCATTCTCACGCAACTAATAACATCTCTCAGAGGGAGACTTCAAACTTGCTTCAGGTTCAACAAACGCACTGCCAACCTCTAGTCTGTTGCCACCTTCAAGTTCTGTGTATTTCGAAAAACATCATAGGCGTTATGGTGCCTTCATGTATGTCGCAACTTGGACGGAATTACTTTGTTGTTCAACTGAGCACCTCTTCTAAGAATCTAGGGTTTATACGTTTGTCGAGTCATTTAATCGCTCTAGTTCGTTCTCCAATTATGACAACATTACACGGAAATCTTGTTCACTATCCCAAGCGTCGTTTTGCCTTCTTCTTATTTGAGTGTGAGTAAGGGATTGGTTTTACAAACTATAAATCTCACTGACGGCAAAAGTCGCAGAACAATGAAGTTGTTGTCTTCGGTTTTAGTCTCGCTTATCAGACTTGGTATCCACCTGATGAGATCTGAGGCAAATGATGGGTTCTACTGCACCACACACCTCAGCACATTTGACAGCATTCTGGGCACTTGCCCAGAGCCGGTTTCTTCCTCCCGGGCTTCAGATTCAGGGCTGTGACCAACAACCGACATACTTCTCATCAATCATTCAAGAGGTATATATACTCGACAGTTTATGGAATTGACGCATTCCTGTCTTTTCCCTACCATGGCAATTCCTATGTCAGTTATATCCAAAGGCATTGAGTGGCCTTTTCCAAAGAGATTCTCAATCCTGCTTTGGGATCAACCTCGACCAGAGTTAGATGACGAGGACAATGATGATGATTCTATTTATTGGCTGCAGAAGGATTATGTAGAAGTCAAGGTGGCTGATGTAGATGGTACCAGTATCGAAGAAAGGATGCAAGTGGTATTCCCGGAGGGTGGTCTGACAGCATGGTTGACGATTTTTGGAGCGTGAGTCATATCGTAATCCGATCATCGAGTTTGTTCAGGTTGACGGGACGCCATTTGTAGATTTCTAGTTCAATTTGCTTGCTTTGGGTACATTCAAAATTCGCTTCATCACCATCCAAATAATAATAATTCTCCTAGATATATCAATTCGTTCGGCGTCTATCAAGATTTCTATGTAAGAAAGTATCTAACAAAATATACGCCGAGTGCCATTGGGTATGTTCTATATGCAATTCGGGAGCGCTCCGGCTAAAAAGAGCGAAAGTTGGATTGGTGGTGTTCAAGTTTTCCTGAATTTTTGCACTGGTGCGATTACAGGAAAAATATTCGACAAGGGCTACCTGTACGTTATGACTTCCCCCAGTACGCTTCTCGTTGGTTATTCACATCTAACTTTAATAGTCGTGCCATGATGATTACATCAGTGATACTACAGGCATTGGGTTGTAAGTCCACCATGACTCTGAAGCAGAATCATATTGATATGACTTTTAAGTATTTATGCTTTCCCTCTCGCAAGAAAATTCGTATTATCAAGTGCGTTCTAATTGTTCAGCTTTCTGGATTGATCTCCATCTCCGGCCTAACTCAGGTATTCCTTTCGCATGGCATCACCTTTGGGTTGGCAAGCGGAATATCGTATGTCCCAAGTAAGTCTCACAGATTGGGTTTGTCTACCAATTTTCTTCACGATTTCTGATCAGGTCTGGGTGTTGCTGGCCACTACTTTCACAGGAGGAGGCCACTTGTCATCGGCATTATAAGTTCGGGATCAGCACTTGGTTCGTCCCTTCGTCCCTTCGTCCCTCCCCTCCTAAAAATATTAAAATGCTCAAATAATTTCAAGGTGCCGTAGTACATCCCATCTTGCTCAACCACTTCTTTTCTGGTTCCATAGGGTTCCGAAATGGAGTGAGAATAAGTGCCACCATCAACCTGTTCTTGCTTATTGTGGCTACGCTCATCATGCGCATACGTCTCCCACCCAAACGGGCACAACACTTTCCGATTGCGCAGTGGCTGTCTGAGCCCGTCTATCTCATGCTTCTAATTGGGTATGTCTTGTGGCATCCGGATCTACCGTGATTTCCTGACAGCTTTTCAGATGCACGCTTGCTTTCTTTGGCCTTTTTTATCCAGTGTTTTATCTCCAACTCTACGCGATGATGCACGGCGTAGATAGAAACTTTGCCTTCTACGCCGTACGTGGCTTTTTTTTTTTCAACTCTACTGCCTTTCTTAGAACTCCCTTTGTTGTTAAGACCTCCATCCTTAATGCAGCGAGCTTTTTCGGTCGGTGGGCACCTGGTCCTCTCGCTCAATATATGGGTGTCATGAACATTGGTACATTCATGATCTTTGGCACGGGTATTATTATCTTTTGCATGTACGCAGTACATGACAAAACGAGCACAATCTTCTTTGCTATTTTCTTTGGGTTCTTCTCGGGCGCAGGAATTGCAGCGGTTCCCGCAATATCTGGTATACTATCCTCGTACGGATCCTCTGCAATAAATCTGACATGGTACGTTTTTTTTAATAGCAAACCTCGCAAAGGATCCAAGTGAGCTGGGAGTGAGAATAGGATTGGCATTTGCCGCTGGCGGTATCGTAGGACTCGTTGGTGAGTGTTCGTGCTTGCTTGAGCGCCTCCATTCTGATTCTAATCTGGCAACTCGTCTTCTTTCTTTCTGCCAGCCACACCGATATCTGGAGCGTTACTAACGGACCGATATCTCTGGATACGCCCGATCCTTTTCTCTGGTGTAAGTGTCCTATCTCTTCAATATCCATTTCCTAACAATCGTATGCATACATAATGACAGATTACGATGTGCATCGCCTGCATATTCTTTGGCATTATGACAGCACTTTTTGCGAAACGACGGAAGACCTGGCGAGTCTAGTTCTGTACTGTAACTGAAAAACCATGGACCTTGTTGGTTGTAGGAATTTTCAACCCGTTTTATTAATACCGAAATAATCGTAATGTCTTGTTTGTGTAGAAATTTTGTAACAACTATATGTGCACGACATTTTTGTTACTCATTGAATTGGACTGCCTCGAAAAACTTGTGAATACATTTTTTGCGCAGTGCTAGTTCCTCAGGGTCTCAATTCTTTCCACTTCAACTATCCCCGCCTTCGCACCACCCGTCTCTTCAGTTTCGAAGTGCCGGCTTGTGGGTGTCGTCACTGATACAGATTTGGCGTCATGCATTGAAGCAGAAGCAGGAACAGTCGCAGTTGTCGTCGGTGCGGTAGACGAAGAACCGGACGGTAGCAGTGCTGTCATATCTTCAAGGTTGAGCCTCATGGGCTCTGTGGTCTCCCTCCTGACGCAACTCGACGACCTGGACTGGGAAGACGTCCACCAATAAGTAGATGGTCTGTCAGTCCAATAAGGTGTGCGTTGGCAGGATTTGCTTTACCGGAGGTGGTGGCAAGCCGGTGTATTATCACCCTGCTCCCCCTGATACCTGCGCAACTCCTGCTATCGAGATGGACTCAGCGGCGCCATCTCCTTCCTCTGCATCCGCTTTTTGGACAAAGATGAACACTAGTGATTCATCTTTTGAAAAAACCCTCAACCTGAACACAGGCGGCGTCCCGGTTTTCCTGCAATAGCGGCTCTGCAGGACCCACAACGGAACCGTTTGGAGAGTGATAATATTGCACACTCAGGAGAAGATCGAAAGTTTGTACTGCGCATCTGGGAGGTGAAGGAACGCGGCTCGTTCGAGGTGAGGGGATGTGAGTTCAGAGAAGAGCATAGACGTAACAACACGATAACAAAAAGAATTCGCCCATGTGTTGGCGTGTGTAGCTTGTTACAAATTAGGCAACGACATCGTGACATGATTTTTTTTCCCGGCGACACTGCCCGAGTCAGCCTCAAGCTCGGTTCTTAGCAACACTATATCGGACTACTGGTTTCAAACTCGTTCCAAATTTTGTCATGTTTGCCGGCAACGGTAATATGTACATGGTGTAAGTCTTTTGATTGAGTTGAATATTTGAAACTCCCAGATTTTTGGAACAGAATTAGGCAAATGTCACCTCTAGGACAGCATGTGAAGTTGTTCTAAGCGATCATGATGGTCGCTTCACTCAGTCTCACTGACACTCCACCTAAAATCTGGGACACTACTCCCCAGATTTTTTGCGAGAAACTAAATAAATCAAGGTAGTAATTATCTCGATATTGCTAACTACACAGTTTGAACCAGAGCCATCGCTGAGAGATTCGCCTCAGGGTGACGAACAAGCAGTGATCCGATGTACGTTCCGCATGGTGCAAGACCGACTCTTTATTGTGCTACATGTTTGAACTCAGTCCTAGTCACGTTTTGCAACGTATAAAAAGGCTGCTTAGGAGTTATCATCTCTAGAGCTGGTCTCACCTATTTTTCTTTGTTGATCCATCGAGAAACTTATTTTTGATATCTCCCGTCTCATGAGGCTTTTCATCTACCTTTCTGTCTTTGGTATTATACGCACTGCATTTGCGATACCTATCCAACCAGGCACCCATCATCAGCCGTCCGCCGTTCAGGCAGGAAGCCATGCGCCCCCTCCTGACAATGGGGGAACCCCTGGGGGCTCCCATCTCCAAAACGAACCGCCACCGATACGAATACCAAGTTTGTTTCATTGCATGATTGATGTGCTACATATGCTCAAGTGTACTAGAATATCAGTGCGGGGTGTCTGGGTGTTCAGAAGTGTTCCACACGATACCAGAACACGAAAGTCATTCTACCTTAGTGCATGGCAACAATCGTAAGTTATCAATAAATACAACCTTCAGACGACCCACCATTGCACAGCAAATCACTGTTCAACATGTGATAGAACGTTGGGCGATCGGCGGACTTTCCAAAACCATCAATTTTCGTTGGAATAAAAATCGAAGTTTTCTGTAATCCAATGTGCGCCAAAAAGGGGAGAGTATAGCGGCCTCTCTTTCTTTC